>Ga0181531_10002742_pt1 | contig 10909 bp, 7 predicted proteins | sample PEATcosm2014_Bin_38_FD_119743 | JGI IMG/M metagenome (GOLD analysis project Ga0181531, IMG submission 119743) | Peatland microbial communities from MTU Mesocosm Facility, Houghton, MI, USA - PEATcosm2014_Bin11_10_metaG | ecosystem: Environmental > Terrestrial > Soil > Wetlands > Peat | place... | reverse complement strand
GCCGATTGATTTCCACTATCTTGGCCGGCCTGTTTACAGGCATAACTGTGTTGGTCGGAACGTGGGGAACAACTCGAAGCTCTGCCGCCGATTTTACCTCCGAGCCGGTTACCGTCTATGTGACGGCCAAGGACACGGGCCAGCGGCTTGCCAGAACTGGCGAACTCCATTTTACCGATTTGCCGCAGCGCACCGAAAAGCAAGAGTACATTTTTGTGGATCCTTCCAAGGAGTTTCAGAGCGTGCTTGGTGTTGGCGGCGCCCTGACGGATGCCGCTGCGGAAACGTTTTATAAACTGCCTGCGGACAAACAGCAGGAAATCTTGACGGCCTATTTTGATCCGCAAAAGGGCATTGGTTATTCACTTGGGCGCACGTCCATCCACAGCTGCGATTTCTCCAGCGAAAGTTACACCTATGTCACGAACAACGACGCGACCCTGGCAAGCTTCAACATCGGTCACGATTTGAAATACCGCATCCCTTTTATCAAAGCGGTGCTGGCAACCGCCGGCAAAGACTTCACCCTTTTTGCCAGTCCGTGGAGTCCGCCGGCGTGGATGAAGGATAACAATGACATGTTGCACGGGGGCAAATTAAAGCCCGAATTTTACGACGCATGGGCCAGATACTATGTCAAGTTCATCAAAGCGTATGCCCAGGTCGGCGTTCCGATCTGGGGCTTGACGGTGCAGAATGAACCGATGGCGTTGCAGCCTTGGGAATCGTGCCTTTACACGGCCGAGGAAGAGCGTGATTTCGTGAAGAATTACCTGGGCCCGACCATGGTCAAAAGCGGCCTCAAAGACAAGAAAATTTTGATTTGGGATCACAACCGGAGTATAATGTACCGCCGTGCTGAAGCGGTCTTGGACGATCCCGCGGCGGCCAAGTACGTCTGGGGCGTGGCTTTTCATTGGTACGTGGGCAATTACTTTGAAAACGTAAAGCGTGTGCACGAGGCTTTCCCCAAGACCCATTTGTTGTTCACCGAAGGTTGCAACGCGCCGTTCAACGCGGCCCGCATCCATGAATGGCAATGGGGTGAACAGTACGGAATTTCCATGATCAACGACTTCAATAATGGCGCGGAGGGCTGGACGGATTGGAACGTGCTGTTGGATCAGCAAGGCGGACCCAATCACGTTCAAAACTATTGTTTTGCCCCGATTCATGCCAATACCGAGACAGGAGATCTGACTTACATGAGTTCCTTCTATTACCTCGGCCATTTTTCAAAATTTATCCGGCCGGGAGCACGTCGGATCATCAGCTCATCGACGGCTGACGACTTGCTGACGACCGCCTTTTTGAACCCGGACGGCACGATCGCGGTCATTGTGATGAATCCCTCCGACACGGAACAGCCCTTTTACCTTTGGATCGAAGGGAAAGCGGCGCCAACCAGCAGTCCCGCACACTCAATAATGACCCTGGTGATTTAATGCTCCACCTATCGCCACGATGAAAATGCTGCAACCCCAGATTAGCGTGATTCAGACCCGTCGTCGGCATTCTTTAACGTGGGCGACGTTGGCCATATCGGGATTGCTGGGTGGTGGAACGTTGACCGTCCATGGCGGCTGGAAGCTCGTTTGGAGCGACGAATTTAATGGCGCTTTGATTGACACGAATTCCTGGAAGTTCGAAACCGGGAACCATCATGGCTGGGGGAATCACGAATTGGAGTATTACACCGGTCGCCCTGAAAATGCCTACGTCAGCAACGGACTCCTGCACATTGTGGCCCGAAAGGAATCCACGAACGGATTTTCCTACACCTCGGCTCGAATGAAGACTGAGGGGTTCTTTTCCCGGAAATATGGTCGATTCGAATTCCGTGCCAAATTCCCTGCGGGCCGTGGTTTTTGGCCGGCTTTTTGGCTGATGCCCGAGCATTCGCCTTACCGTGGCTGGCCGGCGTGCGGAGAAATTGATATTGTTGAAAACAGGGGCAATTATCCGGCGGTCGTGCAGGGGACCATTCACTATGCCGACCCGCGTGGCGCCTATCTTCATTCGTCGGGACTTTACACCTTCCTCCAGAATGACGGAGTCACCAACTTCCACACGTATGATTTGGATTGGACGACAAATTCAATCCAGTGGCTTGTGGACGGCAGGCTCTATGAAACGCAGGACCATTGGTCCACGGTGAAAGCCCCTTATCCGGCTCCATTTGATCAACCATTTTATATCATCATGAATCTGGCGGTTGGCGGTGATTACGGTGGGAATCCTGACATGGAAACTGTTTTCCCCGGCGAAATACAGGTGGATTACGTGCGGGTTTACGAGCACACCGACCCCTGAACGAACCTAAATATTATGAAAACATCTCTTCTTTCTCCATCGTTGTGTCAAATCAAATGGCTGGCGGTACGGTTGCTCGGGACCGTTAAACAACACCAACCATAAACGTGATCCGTGTTACGCACAAAAACATCGAGATACGAAAATAAAACCTGTGAAAAAATCCCTGTTGATCATTCTTAGCGTAATGGGTGCGGCTGGTTTGTGCCGTGTTCATGCCCAATTACTCGATGTTAATTTCATTGACGATTCCGTCAACGCGGCCTACGGCGGCGGCAATGCCCCTGCGCCTTCCGCGATGTCAGGCGTTGCGGTGATTGGTTCACCGGGTGACATGTGGAATAGCCTGGGCGGCTTTGCCTACTCGGCTTCTCCAAATGGCGCCACTTTCACCAGTGGAACCTTGGTTTATGCAAATGGCGCCGCTTCGGGGGTTAGTTTGAGTTTGACGGCAACAAATGGCACCTATGATGCTAATTCCGTGAATTGGGGCAACTACAGCCCATTTTCATGGGCTTCTTTAGCTAACGAACAGGGTAACATTGGCTACCCAAACACCCCTTGGGCAGTCTTGATGGCGTCTTTGCTCGTCTCACACACCGCAGGGGTGACCGATACCGTCTCACTCAGCGGTCTTGTGCCTGGCGGGACTTACAATCTGTATGTTTATAGCGCGGGTGATCTGAACCTGGCGGGTGGGGCAACTCCCGGGCAAAGAAGGAGTACGTTCACGGTCAATGGTGTCACCCAGACCTCTGTTTGGCAGGCCGGCGTCACCACCTTGGTCAACGGAGCCGACTATCTTGAGTTTACCAATGTCGTGGCCAACGGAACCGGGAATCTTGTCATTAACTATGGCAATAGCGCAAATGGCGATGAAACCGATTTCAATGGTTTCCAACTTCAATCTGTCACGAATCAAATTGGCGCCACGAACCCTCCCGCCACGCAATGGAACATCGTCTGGAGCGACGAATTCAACGGCACTTCCATCAATACGAGCAATTGGACATACGACCTCGGCGGCGGCGGCTGGGGTAACAGCGAACTGGAGACTTATACCAGCAGTCCACAGAACTCCTACGTGAGCAATGGCCTCCTGCACATCGTGGTGCTGCAATCCGGGGGGGGGACCGGCTATACTTCCGCCCGCATGAAGACCCAGGGACTTTACAACACGCCAACGTATGGACGTTTTCAATGGCGCGCCGCCCTGCCGGCGGGCACCGGCATGTGGCCGGCGCTATGGCTGTTGGGGTCGGATTTTCCCTCGGTCGGCTGGCCGGCCTGTGGAGAAATTGATGTCGTGGAAAATAATGGCGCAACTCCGACCTGGGTCCAAGGGAGCCTCCATTCCAACTCAGGCGGCCCGACGGCCATTTACAATTTACCCAACGGAGGTTCGACAACCAATTTCCACATTTACGAGTTGGATTGGACCCCCACCACAATTCAGTGGTTGGTGGACGGTCACGTGTATGAAACCCAAAGCATTGGGGCACCTTTCAACGCGCCGTTCTTCTTCATCATGAACGTGGCCGTGGGCGGCAATTATGTTGGCAATCCCAGCACCAACACCATCAATTCAGGCACGGTTTTTCCCCAACAAATGCTGGTGGATTACGTGCGGGTTTTGGAGCTAACAGCGCCACTCGCTCTTTCCGTGGCGACACAATCAAACGGAAGCATGACATTGAGCTGGCCGACCAACATCGTCTGCCATTTGCAGGTGCAGACAAATTCCCTCGTTGGCGGCAACTGGACTGATCTTCCGGGCACCACCAGTCCGTATGGTGTAACTCCATATGGTGTAACTCCAGACCCCAACCAGAGCGCCGTCTTTTACCGCCTCGTATCACCGTAGTCCCATTACTTGATTGGGACCATGCTTCGGGATCTCCATCGCGCCGGCGTCAACTGCCAGGTTAACGTATATGCAATGAGTAAAGCGAGGTCCGGGCGGCAATAAAAAGCGTCCGGTGATTGGCGCCACCCAAAACCACCTGAATCGGTCGTTCGGGAACCTGGATTGTGTCCATCAGCATGCCTGCCGGATCGTACACGTAAATCTGACCGGCGGCGATATACACATTGCCGTGAGAGTCCGCCGTCACGCTTTCGCCACCTTGTTCGGCAAACAGTTGGAAATTCGTCAGGCTTCCATCCGGGTTCACGTCAGCTTTCCACGTGCGCAATTCGGATTCGTCAGTGACGTAAAAAGGTTTGTCAGGTACGGCCCGACCCAGGCCAAAGGAACGAATTTGCGGACTTGATTTGATGCCCCAACTGGTTGCCGCGTGGAGAAAATCCTGGCCGACCGGAATCACAGTGGTTCCATCCGGCGAAATAAAACCGGCAACTGGATGGGAAAGTGAATCGCTATTCAAATGCCAGTCGCTCACGGGCAGGTATACATCCTTCCCCGCGCGGTCGGTGGCAGCTTCAGGCTCAAGCTGGATGACCTGGCCGCCGGAAGTGAGTGTGTAAACCACGCCATCGCCCGCGTAGGAAATCACCATGAGATTTCCAGCCCGATCCACGGCCAGATTGACCGGTTCGAGCGGATAATCGCTGACGGTGGAAAGCTGCCGGGACGCAACATCCCAGCGATAAATCCGCTGCCAATGCGCATCCACAAAGTAGAAGTCGCCATTTGGTCCGACTGCGCCGCCGGAGATGTTGAAGAATCCACCTGCCAGCTTTTCCAGCTTCGCGCCGCGGGCGGCAACCGGCAGGCGTTTGACAGGTTTGGGACGAGATGCCTGGCCTGAGATGTCCAGCCAGGCAAACTCATGCTGACGGAGGTCAACATCGTGGCTCTGGTCATAAATGGCGGAGTCGAAACTCACCTTGCTGTTGCTGTCGCAGTGAAAATTCCGGAACCGGATGTCCCGCGAGCTGGATACCTTGACGGCCCACGGAAAAGGCTGGAAGGAACTGATGACGCGGTAGCTGTGAAAGTTGGCAAAGGTGATGTCATGGGACAAATCAATTTCAATCGGTAGGGCGAAGCCGCTTTCGCCGCGCTCTTCCTCGGTCTGCAAGGCATAGAAGTGCCAATGCGCGGCGTTGCGCACTTCAAGTTCATTCCGGACGTGGTGTTCGATTGAGATTTGATAGGCACGGCCCTCGGTTTCAGTATCCGAGACCACCATGCCTGCCTGGGCGAAAGTCGAAGGGGTCCAAATATCAAGGAACGTTCCACCACCACCGTCAGTGACCCACAGGCTGGGATATTGGCTGTCCCAATGGCGGTTGGGGTCGGGGTCGGCAGTGTGGCTGCTGTTATACGGGTTTTCCCGCGAACCATCCGGCAACGGTGTGCCGTGGCCACCGAGAAAACGGACATCGTTCATCATTGAATTGGCGCCGGCCTTCCAAAGCGCGGCGACTGCACGCCGGTTGTCCCCGCTGGTGTAAAGCCCAATCCCCATGACAATATTGCTGCCGCCCCTGGGCGCTTCCAGCAAGGCTTTGGCGCTACCGATGCCCTGATAGGCCGGTGCGCCGTCAGGCAGGATAATCTGCGTCGCGCCGGGGTGCAGCCCGATCAACACCGTATCGGGCCGCAGCCTCAATGTGTCATGGACAACGTAAAAACCGGACGGAAGGTAAATGGTCCGATGTTCGGCAATCGCTTTTTGCAACACCTCCGTGTCATCCGTCTGGCCATCGCCCTTGGCGCCCAAATTACGCAAATTCACCCAGCCGTCGCAGGCGGGCAGGGCAGCCAAATCAGACGCAACGGCTGGCGGCATCGTGTCCAGCGGCGAGGCGTCAAAATGGGTTTCGATTTCCGGCGCGGCGGCAATGTCGGCGTAATGAAGGCCGTGTGAAAAAGTTTTTACGATGTAAGTATCCGCCGGGGCGGCAAAGCGTTTGCCGCTGTCACGCAACGCGGCAAAGAACGGCACGCCACGGCAGGCGACTCCTTCCATGTTGATTTCGTTGCCAGGACTTTGCTCGCGCCCGAAAACAAACGCCGCACCGGAAATGTCTTCGAGCCGGGCGTCCTTGACCCAAAGTTCATCCACCCCTCCCGGCTCAATTTCAACGGCGGCCGGCACATGCCGGAATTGTGGACGAATGAGGGTGAGTCCGGCCTCGTGTTCCAAAATGGCGGCCTCGCGCTGATCTTTAAATGAACAATCAATCAACGTGAATTGCCACCCGGGCGAAGGTTTCCCCGTCCAAATGGCGTGAGTTCCGCCGAAAAAATGGGCATCCTCAACGACATTACCGCCTTCGTGGATACCAGCCAGTGCGGACCCAAGATGAAAATCCATGTAGGCGAGAAAACAGTGCTGGGCGTAATGCGCCCGGACCGCGACGGCTCCCTCGTTGCCCTGTTCAATCCCGATGTCAATGTTGGCGAGTGCCGAATAGAAGGTCCCGGGATTGGCATCGGGTACAGTGCCTCCATTTCGCGGACGCCTTCCAGCGAAAAAAAACATGACTTTTTCATGTGAGACATCTCCGAAACCGGGCGTGTTGGCGGGTAACACAACAAGCGGTCGAGTGGCACCGTAACCAATCAACCGGATGCTGGGCCAGATGTAAACGGTGTCACTGACGTGATATTGGCCCGGTGCCAAGAAAACAATGCCTTGGCGAGTGGTTTCCTGAACGCGATTAATGGCTTTCTGCAATGCGGTGGTGTCGTCGCCGCCGGAAGGGACGACATAAACCGCCCCGGGATCCTCCAGGCGTTGTGTGTAAAATGAAGACGACCGTGCCGACACCGCCATCGTCAATCCCAGCAGAACCGAAAACAGAACACCCAAACTTCCCGACATTCGTTGATTGATCAACCGCCCGTTGGCGAACGAGCTTGTGGTATTTCCATGCATTATTCAATCGTCTGAACCCAAAAAAGAAGCCACTCGACTACTCGAGTGGCTTCGACCAAACCCTAAACTACACAATTATTTGCGCCGACGGATCAAGAACATCGGCAGACCCAAGGCCAACAGCGCCAAGCTGGCAGGCTCGGGCACCGGGGTAATGACGACAGATTCAAGCGCCGCAAGCGATGCGGGGTTTGTATCCGGACCATAGGTCTCAAACCCGTATTGAATATGGTCGCCTACGTTGGCGGAAGTCAATAAGCTGATAGTGTTCACACCCAAAGTCAAAGGCACTTCCGTTGAGGTAGAGGATGAATAATTATTGACAAAATCCTTGATGAAAATGAACGAACTGTAGGGAGCAGCCAGCGTGTCAGAGATCACGTCAGCGGTGAACGTGAGATTGACTCCGACATAGGTTCCCGTGGTTTCGTTGTAGATGTTGGCGTCCATCTGATTCGCTCCGGTGCCATCCGGGTTGTTCCAATAGGCATTCCCCGGGGTATAGGTATTGACATTTGGTTGAAGCGTCAAAGTGGTGCCGGAAAAATTCGCCTGCAAAGCGGATAGTCCCCAAGCACTGGAACCGGTGCCGCCGTCGGCTGGAAAATTAGCCAAGGTATACGCAGTTGGCTGCCAGTTCATATAGCCTAAAGTCAACGTGGTGGGATCCACGGTAACAGTTTGGGCGTTGAGGCTGGCTGATACACCAACCGCCGTGCTGACGAGCAGGGTTTTGATTAGAGCTTTCATGATTTTAAGTTTGAGACTGTTTTAACCGTTATTAACTGAATTGTAATGAATTTTTACTACATCATGTTCATTTTGTCAAGATTTTTGATCGAAAAGTTGAGTTTAGCAAATGCCAAGTCTAGCCATGGTGGCAGTTGTTGCTTTTTGCAGCACCCATCTTTTTTATTCAAAGCAAGTTACGACTAAAATCACCACTTTTGAAGAGATGACTTGGAAGAACGGTCCAATTTATTTGAAAAAATCCTCTTTCTGACTACCGCAAATCTGATTTCAAGGCTCACATGCGGGTCGAACTTCTTAGGAGGGTTATTATCTATGGCCGTGATGAAAGGCGTGTCCAGCTTTGGTGTCCATGATTGGTGCCTCTGGCTCGGAAAGCGGCGTGGCGGAAAGACGGGCGTAATAAATTTGTAACAACTGCAACGGCTTTTACAGGTCGGTTCATTGGCTGAAAAAGGGGCTAAACCGGGCGACGGGAAGTAAAAATTGCGGCAAGACCCCACCGCCTAAAAAACAAACCACTCGACTTATGGTCGAGTGGCTCGCTTCAACTATTAAAAAATTAAGGAACTATTTCCGCCGACGGATAAAGAACAGCGGCAGACCCATGCCCAAAAGTGCCAATGTGCCGGGCTCCGGTACGGCTTGCAGTTGGAAACCGTTTAAATCACTTTCGCTACCGCCTAAATTGCCAAAGTTTATGGTCAGCGTCCCAGTTCCGCTACTAAGGGTGCTAACATACTCAGTATAGTCAACTCCAGGGATCAAGGTGGTGGCCCCACTTGCGGTCCAAAGAGTGGTCTGGGTGACACCATTGACCGTGAACGTACCTGTTCTTCCAGCTCCCACATTCAGGTCACTCGCGCTATAAAGCACTAGGTTGTAAGCTTGGTTAGCCGCAAGACCGGTAAGTGTGACGTTTCCATTACCAGCAGCACTATTGGCGACGAGAGTATGCGAGTACAAGGCTGAGTATGGGGTGAATGGGCCGCCAGTAAGAGTCTGTTCGTTACCTAAAGTGGCCCATGAAAATGTGCTGTAGTTGTTCCAATTTACGGAATTAGCACCATAAGTGCCACTTGGTGCCGACAGACTCAGCGAAACCCCCGTAGCGGCACCGGCTGAATTAACCAATGGCCCACTGGTGTAAGTGGCTGCCCCACCTGGAGCGGCGTATGTGAATCCGCCAAGACCATTCCAAACATCACCCGCTGAACCAAGCACCGCAGCGCCTGACATCGTAGTTCCTGGCGGAGCAGGAGTGGCATCGCCGCCGCCAAAGGACGTGTTAATGTTTGCGTCAGTAAAATTAACATTGATTAGTTGGGCTTGGACACTGGCCAAACCAGCAGCTCCAATGGCGCCAAGCACGATTAATAGGGTCTTTTTCATAGGCTTCTGTTTTAGGCTTGTTGCTGTACTTCGCTTCAGTTATTTGTAGTGATTTGTTGACGTGTTAAATCTGAATGGCAACATTTTTATTATATTTTAGTGATTTTGTCAAGAAGTTTTTCAGCTACTAAAAGAAATTTGGTGAGTTTTGTCATTTTATATCTGGTTCTATGGTTAAATAACTTAAATTTAAATGACTTGGTCTTTAGGTTTTAGAAATTTAAGCAAACCAAAAAGAAGAAACGGTTATTTTCAAAAATTGCCTCTATGAATGGCACAGCCTCATTTTCAACGCGTCATCTTTGGTTGATGCGTCTTCTCGCGATGATCCTCGTTCCATTGTTCGTGTTGGGGGTCGCCGAACTCGGCCTTCGTCTGGCAGGATACGGTTATGATACCAGCTTTTTCAGCCGAATCCGGATTCAGGGACAAGGTTATTATGTTCCCAATGATGAATTTGGTTACAGATTTTTCCCGCCTGCCATAGCCCGTGAGCCAACACCTCAGCGCATGGCGGTAACAAAACCCCCTGATACCTATCGCATTTTTGTGTTTGGTGAATCGGCGGCGCTGGGCGATCCCGATTCCAGTTATGGCGCCTGGCGTTATCTGCAGGTTCTGTTGCGTGAACGTTTTCCCGGAACGAAACTTGAGGTGATTTGCGTGGCGATGACGGCGATTGATTCGGATGTGATTTTGCCCATTGCCCGTGAATGCACGCGGCGTGACGGCGATTTGTGGATTATCTACATGGGCAACAACGAAATGGTCGGGCCGTTCGGCGGAGGCACTGTTTTCGGTTCGCGCGCGCCGGGAGTGGATTTGATCCGGGCCGACCTTGCCATTAAAACAACGCGGATTGGGCAGTTATTGAACAGTCTGACGCAACTATGGGAGAGGCCTTCGTCAGCTCCGAAAACATGGCAGGGGCTGGAAATGTTCAAAGGTCACCAGCTTCGGTATGACGATCCGGACCGGTTGCGCGCCTATGAAAATTTCAAGGAGAATCTGGAGGATATTTTACGCGCGGGGCGCAATGCCAGAGTACCAATCATCCTGAGCACAGTCGGCTGCAATTTGAAGGATTGCGCGCCGTTTGCGTCGCTTCATGCGACGACCCTGAGAGAAATTCAGAAAGCGCAGTGGAATGAAGTTTATCAGGAAGGAATCGCCCTTGAATCCGCGGGAAAATTTCCGGAAGCATTGGACAAATATGCCCAGGCCGGCGCCATTGATCCCGAGTACGCAGAATTGCATTTTCGCGCCGGACGCTGCCAGCTTGCGGTGACGAATAATGATCAAGCCCTGCGCGAATTTGAGCTGGCACGGAATTATGATGCGCTCGCTTTTCGGGCGGACACCCGAATCGATCAAACCATAAAAGAATCGGCGGACGCCCATGCCGGCCAGTGCGTTTATTTTTTGGATGCCGCCCGGATGCTGGCGCAGGATTCCTCGGAACAAATTCCCGGCAACGAATTGTTTTATGAACACGTGCATTTGAACCTTGAAGGCAACTATTTGCTCGCCCGCGCCTTTGCTGAACAAACCGTAAAACTGCTTCCAAAATCCATTGTGGCGCACGACAAGGGCGGATGGGCGTC
>Ga0181531_10002741_pt1 | contig 10909 bp, 8 predicted proteins | sample PEATcosm2014_Bin_38_FD_119743 | JGI IMG/M metagenome (GOLD analysis project Ga0181531, IMG submission 119743) | Peatland microbial communities from MTU Mesocosm Facility, Houghton, MI, USA - PEATcosm2014_Bin11_10_metaG | ecosystem: Environmental > Terrestrial > Soil > Wetlands > Peat | place... | reverse complement strand
CGCTGAAATCATCACCGGCAGCTCGCGGCCCTCCGCATCAAACACTTCGCGGATGGCCGCCAGCGCGGCTTTTGCATTCAAGGAATCGAAGATCGTCTCGACCAACAGCAGGTCAACTCCGCCCGCAATCAGCGCGCGCACCTGGTCCGCGTACGCCGTCTTCACCTGGTCGAAGGTCGCCACGCGGAAACCCGCATCGTCGGCGTCGGGGGAATTCGAGAGAGAGACGGTCAAGGGGCCGATGGCTCCGGCCACGAAACGCTGACGCCCCGTCGCGTTGCCCACACGATCGGCCAGGAGACGGCACTGGCGCGCGGATTGCTCATTGATCTCCCAAGCCAGCCCGTTGAGGGACTCGTTGTCGATGACCTTCTGGTAGAACGCAGGATCCTTGCGGCCGCCGCGCTCGCGCGGATCTTCCACGAAGAACTCGCTTTGGGTGATGCTGGTGGCGCCGAAGGTGTTGGTTTCGACTATGTCCGCGCCAGCCTCAAGAAACCGCCGGTGGATGTCGGAGATCATCTGCGGCTGGGTCAGGGAGAAGAGGTCGCCGTTGTTCTTGAGGTCCTTTGTCGAGTTCCTGAACCGCTGGCCGCGGATGTCCGCCTCGGTCAGGCCGTAGGTGCGGATGGTGGTGCCCATCGCTCCATCGATGATGGCGATGCGGGCGTCGAGGATCTTTTGAAGAGGATGCTGGGGAGTTCGAGTCATTTTTCCCTGAAGGTTTTGAGCGGGTCAATGCCTGCAATGGCGGGCGTGTCGCTGGGTTGGCATTTCTCACGTCAACGCGAGGGTCAGCCGATCGTGCCGTCAAAGACCAGCATGCGCCGGTTCGGTTTTGATAGAAGAATCGCCAGAATCTTTCCTGCCCTCATCGGCCGCCGGAAAACACCTGGAGAAGCGGCCCACATTCAAGAATATACGAACGCGGAGTTCGCGCATCAGGGGCCAAGGTGCGCCGGCGAGGACGGGAAATGACACAAACCCGCTGACTTCACACTCAATCCGGCCCGTAAACCTGGGAACCGTTCCCCCCATGCGCCTTCACGGTGTACATTGCCGAGTCAGCATGCCGCATGAGCTCTTCCTCATCGGAGCCCCCTTCCGGATAGGTGCAGACGCCTACGCTGACGGTCACGGGGAGCCGCGCCGGTCCGATGTCGATGGGAACTGAGACCGAGGCTACGATCTTTGCCGCAATCGACTTGGCCTCCCCTGGAGTGTGTAAGTCCGGTAGCAAGACAATAAACTCATCGCCCCCGATTCGGGCAACGGTATCCGTCAACCGCACCGGGACACTCATGCGCTTCGCCAATTCGCAGAGCAGCAAATCGCCGGCATGATGACCAAAAGCGTCGTTGACCTCCTTGAACCGATCTACGTCCACCATCAGGAGACCCAGACACGCGTGAAATCTCTCTGCCCGTTTGAGGGCCATGTTCAGACGGTCATTCAGCAAAATTCTATTTGGAAGGTTGGTCAGGGCGTCATGCTCCGACAAGTGACGCAGTCGTTCCTGGCTGCTGCGGAGGGCTTGTGTTTGTTGCCGCACCCGCCGGCGCAGAACGACGATCCAGGCGAAGGCTGCAAACGCAAATGCCCCGACGAACACGAGGACCTCCATCGCGTGCCCCGGAGTCCACCAGGAAGGGGTTCGCACAACCTGCACATCACCGATGGAGTAGAGCAGGATCCGGACAGATCCTGGGCGCACGCCGCCTTCACCCAGATTTGTAATCTCGGGGTCTATGAGTACACTGCAGACTCCGGTAAGACGAAGTGAGCTTCCCTCCTTCAATTGGGCCAAGTCGAGGCCAGTTGCATTTCGAGGAAGGATCCCAGGAAAGAGGAACTTGCCGGAACGCAACATTAAGGTGAGATCGGTGCCGGCGGGATCCTGGCCGATAAGCTCCCCCTCGATCTGGACCAATTCACCGTCATGATCTCCGGCAAAAGCCTGGTCCGCCGTGATGAGCTTGGCCTGTAGCGGCTGAGGGCCGCCGCTCGCCAAACGGAAGCTTGCGTTCTCCAGAGTCGCCTTGTATTCGCTGATGGCCGGAAATCCGATAACATCCACCAGCTGGCCCGAGCTGACCGGGGTGGTCTGCACGGTCTGCATGCATAGACCGTCGCTCGCCTCTTGGATGCATAGCGTCCGACCCGGCCATTGCAGAGTCACTCTTCCCCGCACGTGCACACGGTGGGCAACCACCAGCCCCGGCATGAACCGCAACAGCCGGGGGATCGAGAACGCGGGCATCAAAAAAGGATCGGCAGGCGCCTCCTGGATGACCCTGCCCACCTTAAGGGACGGAAAAAAGACGTGAACACCTACCATCTGACCCTTGCGGTTAAACTGCGGCGCAGCGTTGCCGTGGATCCGGATAAGTGAATCGACAAGCGATTCGTAGGTATTACCTGGTTCGCGGAGGGTCGTGGCGCTGAGGGAACCTCCAACGGTTGTAATCTCGAGAGTCACATTCCTCTCTGAAAGGTGCACGGAGTGGACGACTCCCTCCACCTCCACCCATTGGCCGTCCAGACTTCCGGATAGCAATTGCGCCATGGACGCAACTGGCGCGTTCTCGGGGACGTGGGACTCGCCAACGGCCCGCACCTGGGCGCGATCGACAACAGGGGCGTAGTCTCCTGCCCCACTTACCCCAACCACGTCTACCACGGTCCCAGCCCGCAAAGAGAGAATCGGCCGAGAGGCGACACCGATGAAAATGCTCCCGGACGGGTCGTTCACGAAGAGCGCGCCGTGTCTGGAATCGATGTATGGGTCGTAATACGTAACGACGGCTCGCAGGTGAACGGGATAAGCGCGCGCGGCCTCCTCAGGAGAAAGGCTATGAGCCTCCCGGGCTGTAACGAGAGTCCGGAGCGGTCCTTGCGGATTTCGCGAGTCCTGGGCCCCGGCAGATGCAAATGCCAGGATCAGGGCGAAGAGCACGCCGAACCGGCGCAGGAATCGCATTCGGAGCCTCCATCGGAAAAAGCCGGTCCCGCGAGGTGCGCGGCCACAGAAGTGAAAAGGCCTATGAAGAGCGCAAAAACTCCTTGACGACACCATACATTATCGTCCGTTGCACCAAGGAATGTTAGGAGTCGCCAGCTAAGCTTATGTCATCTTCCTGACATAGAGAGCTGGGGAGGTAATAGAGAAGAGTTTTAGCAGGAGTCCGCAAGGAGTGTAGATGCGGTGTGGAGGGGTAAGTCATCAAACAGCGAAAATGTGGCTGCTTTCACTTTGCGGCGGTCAGCGCGCTCACCGGCAGCAGCATGTCTTCTTTGCGCATGACCAGGTTGGTGGCGTTGAGGGTGGCTAGCTCGAAGCCGTGGCCATGGGTTATGGCGTCGGTGGGGCAGGCTTCAACGCAGTAGCCGCAGAAGATGCAGCGGTTGTAATCGATGTTATAGACCTTGGCGTAGCGCTCGGAGGAGGAGATGCGTGTCTCCTCGGTGTTTTCGGCGGCCTCGATGAAGATGCAGTTGGCGGGGCAGGCGGCCGCGCAGAGGAAGCAGGCTACGCACTTTTCCAGGCCGTTCTCGTCGCGCTGGAGCACGTGAGCGCCGCGGAAGCGCTGCTCGAAGACCGCTCCGCGCAGGGGGCCTTTTCCATCGGGGTAGTTCTCCACCTGCGAGGGTTGGAGCATCTCCCCAAAGGTGATGCTCATGCCCTTGGCAATGGCGGCGATGTTGCCCACGATCGACATGAGGCCAGTATACGATGGATTCGGGGAGGAGTGTTTTATGCGAGCCAGGGCTGAGGTAATCGTATTATTTGTGGGAATTGGCCTGGCGACGGCTCACGCGCACGGGCAAAACCAGGGCTCGATGCAGGGCATTCCCATGAGCGGCGCGCGCCCCGAACCGGACACCACCCGCATGCAGCAGGAGGAGACGCAGGCCAAGGCGGCAACTGGGCCCTTGAAGATCACCTTCGGCAAGAAATCCGCCGACTGGACGCCGGAGAGGCTGGCCATGCTGCCGCACAAGACGCTCACCCTCTACAACGAGCACGTGAAGGCCAGCGAAACCTACTCCGGTGTGCCGCTGATCGACCTGCTAACCCCGCTGGGCGTGCCGGACAAGCCGCACGGCAAGGACTTGCGCCTGTACCTGGTGGCCGAGGGGTCCGATGGGTATCTGGCGGTCTACTCTGTTGCTGAAGTCAACCCCGACGTCCACGACGCCACTGTGATCGTTGCAGACGCCCAGGATGGAAAACCCCTTGGCGGCGATGGGCCGCTCAAACTGGTCGCCACGGGAGAGAAGCGCCCGGCGCGCTGGGTGCGCAACCTGGCCGCCATCCGGGTACTGACGGCGCAGTGATTGCGCACCCATTCTTCCTGACACCCGCGGAAGCTGGCGCGGATGCCTACGAGAACGCTACCTCTTTGGGTGCTCCTCTTCCTTTTGCGGCGCGGCAGCCTGGTGCTGCTGGGGCGCCGTCTGGCGCTGCTGCTGGGGCGGAGCCTGGCGCTGTTGCTGAGGCGGAGCCGCTTGACGTTGTTGCTGAACCGGCTGGCGCTGCTGCTGCGGGGCCGGCGGGTGATATTGCTGAACCGGCTGGCGCTGTTGCGGTTGCGGAGCCGGCTGATGCTGTTGCTGAGCCGGCTGACGCTGCTGCTGCGGGGCCATTTGACGCTGTTGAGGTTGCTGGACCATTTGGCGCTGTTGCTGTTGCTGGATCGCCTGATGCTGTTGCTGTTGTTGTTGCTGGGCCGGTTGGCGTTGTTGCGGTTGTGGAGCCGTCTGGCGTTGTTGCAGCTGTTGCTGGGCAGTCTGGTGCTGTTGCTGCACCAGCTGCGGAGCCGGTTGACGTTGTTGCGGTTGCGGAACCGCCTGATGCTGTTGCAGCTGCGGCGGCTGCGCCGCCTGACGCTGTTGCTGCAACTGTGGCGGAGCAACCTGGTTATGAGCCACCAGCGACGCCGGGGCTCTGACATTGCGATCTGCGACAAGCGGCTGGGCGACGGCCAGACTGGCTGGGCGGCCATGGTTGACGGCGGCGAACTGTGCCCGGTTGGTGCTGGCGATGTGCTCATTCTGAACCTGCGCCCTCATGGGGGCAGCATGCTGTTCGTGCAGGGCGGCCAGTTCCGCGGGTCTCGCCCGCACTTGCAGTCCGCCCGATCCGCCGTTGAAGCTCACGCGTAGGCCGCCGCGGTTGTTTTCCGGGACGGGACGGTTGTAGACGTTGTGCACAAAGGAGATGTTGATGTTGTTGACCGAGCGGTTGTAGTTGAAGTGGCCGCCGCCCCAGTAGCCGCCCTGATAGCCGATGCCAATGTAGCCGAAGCCGTAATCGACGCCGCCATAGTAGCCGATGTGGGGGCCCCAATAGCCGCGGTAGAACTGATAGCGGTTGTGACCCCAGCCCCAGTAGCCAGGCGTCCAAAGGGCGCCTTCGTATGGAGCCTCAACCCACGCGCCGGGAACCCAGTAATAACCTGAAGGCGCCCAGGCCCAATAGCCCGGGGTCCAGAGGGAGTCGTCGTTGGGGTCCTGAGGCTGCTCGTAATCGGGCAGAGGCGGCGGCGCCTGGGTAGCGTAGGCTACCGGCTGCTCTCCGTAACCCGGATCGTCTGAACCTTGGTACGAACCCTGGTCATAAGAGCCGCCCGAATCAGGCGGCGGAGCGCTTTGCTGGTAACTGGACGAGGCCGGGGCCGGGGCGTAGGCGGGGGCGGGGGCGGGCGCTGCGTTCGAATTGTTCGAAACGGGGGCTAGGTTGGCCGCCGCGGGGTCCGAGGCCTGGTCCTGGGCGGCGGCAGGATTGGCATTGGCGGAAACCTGGTCTTGACTCCCAGGGCATCCCGTGGTGAAAAGCACAACCGACATCGCAAGCAAGGGCAAGAATCCAAACCTTGGAAGATAGCTCATTTCACTCTCCATACGAGTCGAATGCTATCCGAGCCGTTGGGAGCCAGGCAGTCCCCTATTGACCAGTGCACCGCGACTCAATGCCGGGCGCCGGGGGGCACGGACCTTCCGCGATTGTTGGACGGGGGGGTGGTGACGGGCTTGCGCTGCTGCCGGGGATTGACGAACTGCTGGCAGAGGGGAGAGTCTTGGCCGCGGGCGAGGCCCGGCAGGGCGTCCTGGGGGCGGCAGAGCCGCGGCTTGATGGCGTCGGCATCCTTGCCGCTGAGCATCTGGGTGCGCTCCAGGCCGCTAAAGGGGTCCAGATCGTAGCGGTAGATGACCTCATCGTCCGGCTTCACCGGGCCATAGTCGAAGTGATTCCAGGTGACGATGAGTTCGCGGCCGTTGGGCTCTGCGAGGCCCGCGTAGACCTGGGTCCAGTCGACGCCGGCCAGCGTACCGGCGCTCCAGAGAGGCACCGCGTTGCCGCTATGCATCCAGCGCGCAGCCCAGGCGTGCGACGGCAGGTCATAGTGGAAGGCGGTAAAGTAGGTGGTGGCGGCGCACTCGCGGCAATTGTCATAGAGGATGGCCAACTCTTCCGGCGCGCCATCGGCAAAGCGCATCCAGTCGAGCCAGCGGAGGTTCACGCCCTTGATCAGGGGCGCGATGCCGTGATTGACCAGCGAAACACTCCACACGGTAAAGGTGTCGGCGTTTGCCGTCGACTCCGGAGTGGCGCGCTTGGTGGTGACGACCAGCGCCGCATCGTACTCGACGGCGATCTCGCGAATCGCTGTCCAATCCTCGACGACCAGCGAGCGGGTGACCCAGACGATGGTGTCCTGGTCCTTCTCGGAGTGGAAGTCGCCCCAGCGAAAGTTGTCGGGGGCTTGCTGGGCTTGCATGGGCGCCGCGACGGCCAGCGCTGCCGCGATCAGAACAGGAAGAAGCCAGGAGGAGACTGCCCGCATGAGCATAGGGTAAAGCAGAAGGGAGCTGTAGCGAGACGCACATCTCCCAAGTCCGAAAATTGGGACATGAGGCACCCGGCTAGAGTCCCAGCTTCGCCCACAGCGCATCCACTTTGGCTTTGGTGGCGCGGTCCATTTCGATCATGGCGGGCCAGGGGCGGTCGAAGCCTTCGGCCTTCCATTTGCGGGTGGCGTCGATGCCCATCTTCGATCCGTAGTTGGGAAGGCGGGAGGAATGATCGAGCGAGTCGATGGGGCCGAGCGTGAACTGAATGTCGCGTTCGGGGTCAATGTTGTTGGTTACGCGCAGCGTGACCTCGGCGATGTCCTGCACGTCGCAGTCCTCGTCCACCACCACGATGCACTTGGTGAACATAGCCTGGCCCAGCGACCAGATGGCGTTCATGACCTTGCGCGCGTGGCCGGGATAGCTTTTGCGGATGGACACCAGCATCAGGTTGTGGAAGACGCCGGCGACGGGCAGGTTGATGTCCACAATTTCGGGGATGGTGATTTTCATCGCCGGCAAGAAGATGCGCTCGACGGCCTTGCCCATCCAGGCGTCCTCCATGGGCGGCTTGCCCACGATGGTGGCGGCGTAGATGGGGTCCTTGCGATGAGTAATGCAGGTGAGGTGAAAGACCGGGTAGAGGTCGGTCATGGTGTAGAAGCCGGTGTGATCGCCGAAGGGGCCCTCGGCGCGCAGTTCGCCTAACTCGACGTAGCCTTCGAGCACGATCTCAGCATGCGCCGGCACCTCGAGATCGACGGTTTCACACTTGACGATCTCGACCGGCTTGCCGCGGAGGAAGCCGGCGATCAGGAACTCCTCGACCTCGGGCGGCGCGGGCACGATGGCGGAAAACGTGGTTGCGGGGTCGGTGCCGATGGATACGGCAACTTCAAGACGTGAGCCTTTGAGGTTGCCCATGGCTACCTGCGGCAGGCCACCGATAGGGCCGTCCGGGATGGCGACCGCGCCACCGGCGGACTCGGCCATGGCTGCTACGCGGGCGGTGAGCGGATCGGCGTCGGATGCGCCTGCTGCGGCGTTGCGCAGCGCTTCGCGGTAGTGCTCGGCGGCTACCTTCTGCCGCTGCCAGTGCATACCGGTAGTCTGGCCGTCATAGACCTGCATGCGGTACATGCCGATGTTGCGCTTGCCGGTGCGCGGGTCGCGGGTATGGACGCAAGGCAGCGTGATGAACCGGCCGGCGTCGTAAGGCCAGCACTTGAGGACGGGGAATGCATTGAGGTCGAAGCTGTCGCGGAGAATGACTTCCTTGCAGGGAGCGTCTTTGGCGCTCACCGTCTTGGGGAAGGCGCTGGCGAGCGCACCCAACTGCGGCAGCATTTTGAGCTTGTCGAGGAGGCCCTCGGGGGCCTTCATGTTCATGAGGCCTTTGATGCGCTCGGCGATCTCGTCGAGACGGTCGACGCCGAGGGCCATGGCCATGCGCCGCTGGCTGCCGAACTGGTTGATGAAGACCTTGTGGCCGGGGTGGCCTTTGATGTTTTCGAAAAGCAACGCTGGGCCGCCGGGGGCATAGTTCCCTGCCGCGGCGGCTGCCTCTGCGCCGGAAGCAGGGCGCGCGCCGATTTTCGATGCACGGTCGGTGATTTCCGTGATTTCCAGCTCCGGGGAAACTTCTTCGTGGATGCGCTTCAACTCGCCGTGCTTTTCGAGGGTCTTGATCCAATCGCGCAGATCGTCGTAGGCCAAGGGCTTGCTCCTGGGAGGGTGATTCTCCCCCATTCATACTAGAGCCGCTGAAGGCTTTGCGTCCCGGCGCGCGCCTGTGGCATACTTTCGCGCACGACGCTCGTGTCGCCAAAAGGAGACCCCATGAGCCATTCCCCGTCGAGCTACACCACAACGTTCAAATCCACACCCTACTTCATCCTGATGAAAGCGAAGGATCGAGCGGCTCAAGCGGCTGCGGCCCCATCCGCGGGTCCATGGAGCCTGCCCGACCTTTGCACGGCCTACAACTGGCCCACCGGCCTCGCCGGCGGCGGCGTGATTGCCATTGTCGAGCTGGGCGGCGGCTGGGTGCAGTCCGACATCGACGCTTTCTTCCAGTCCATCGGCCAGCCCTCGCCGCAGATCACCGATGTCTCGGTGGACGGCACTCAGAACAGCCCCAACCAGAGCGTCGGCTCCGAGGACGATCCGGACTACGAGGTAGCCCTGGACATCCAGGTATCCGGAGCGGCTTACTATGCGGCGACCGGCCAGGCCGCAACGATCCGCGTCTACTGGTCCGGGGACATCGCCTCTGCCGTGCAGATGGCGGCAAGCGACGGTTGCGATGTCTGCACCATCTCGTGGGGCTCTGACGAAGCCAATTGGGGGAATGCGGCGGCGGAACAGATGGAATCGGCTGCGCAAACGGCCACCAGCGGCGGCACGATCGTGTTTGCCGCGGCGGGGGACAACGACTCCAGCGACGGCGGGCCAACTCCCGCCAACGTGGATGTGCCCTCCTCCTGCCCGCACGTGGTGGGCTGCGGAGGAACCTATAAGACTGCGACGGAAGAGACGGTGTGGAACGACAATCCCGGCCAAACCGACGGCGAAGGCACGGGGGGCGGCTACTCGACCATCTTCCCGGTGCAGGCCTTTCAGATTGGCGCGCCGCCCGCGCCGGCCGGCAGCACCGCCGGTACAGGAAGAATGGTCCCGGATGTCTGCGCGGACGCCGACCCCAATACCGGCTACGAGATCGTTGTGCACGGGACGCAGGCGGTGGTAGGTGGCACGAGCGCAGTTGCACCTCTCTTTGCGGGGCTGTTTGCCGCATTCGGAACCAAGCTTGGCTTTGTGACGCCCACGCTTTGGCAGAACCAGGGAGCCTTTAACGACATCACTGTCGGCGGCAACGGGTTTTACAACGCGGCGCCCGGTCCCGACCCTTGCAGCGGAATCGGGTCGCCGATTGGAAGCAGCATCGCCGCCTTGTTTGTGACTAGCTCGTGAGGGCGCTATCTCGCCGGCTCGATGGCAGGCACCAACGGCATCACCGGCGGAACGGCGTCCATTGGGTATCCGAGGCGCTTCCACTCATCGAAGCCGCCGCGCAAGGGGCGCACGCGCTCGATGCCCAGCTTGTGCAGGGTCATGGCCGTTTTGGCGGCGGTGGCCTCGCTGGGGCATGTGCAGTAGAGTACGATGTCGCGGTCGCGGGGGATCTCGAGGTGACGCGCGGTCAGGGCGTCGGGCGAAAAATGGAGCGCGCCGGGCAGCATGAAGGGGTCCGGCAACAGCTCGAGCGGATGGCGCAGGTCGACGATGTAGACCTTCTCGCCGGCGTCGAGCTGCCTTTTCAGTTCCTCCGGTTCGAGGCGTGAAGCTACCAGACTCTTGAGGACCATGCGGCGGCGGTAGACGCGACCCAGGAAGAAGCCGAGAATCCCAAGAACCAGCAGCGCGCCGGAGAAGCGTCCCACCCAGTTCAGGAGGTTGGGATCGCGCTTGAGCAGGTCGCCGAAGAATCGTCCCGCGGTGAGCAGAGCGCCCACCCACAGCGTGGCGCCGATGCCGTCGAAGAACAGGAATCTGCCGAAGCCCATGCCGTTTTCCCCTGCCACCGGCGGGGCCAGGGTGGCAAGGCCGGGCACAAACTTGGCGATCATGAGGGTGACGGCGCGGCGGCGGCCAAATGAATCCTGGGTGCGGCGCACGCAGATGGTTGGCTCCATGGACAACTTGCAGAGGAGCCGCAGCACGACGTGGCCGTAGCGGCGGCCTACGAGATACCAGCAACTGTCGGCCGTAAGCGACGCTGCCAGCCCGGCCAGCAGCGCCAGCGGGAAGCTGATCTCATGCTGGGCGGAGAGCGCTCCGGCGGCGAGCAGAATCGGCGTCGCGGGCAGCGGAATCCCAAGCTGCTCGACCAAGACCCAGCCGAAGAGCAACAGGTACCCATACGTCATCAGGATATGAGTCGGCAATTCCATTGGAAAGGGTCCTGTCTTCGCTTGCTGGGAATTTGACCACCGAACGTCCTATGCCCACAAGGTACAGGCTAGAGCGGAGGAAGGTCTCACATTATCGGATG
>Ga0181531_10002740_pt1 | contig 10913 bp, 10 predicted proteins | sample PEATcosm2014_Bin_38_FD_119743 | JGI IMG/M metagenome (GOLD analysis project Ga0181531, IMG submission 119743) | Peatland microbial communities from MTU Mesocosm Facility, Houghton, MI, USA - PEATcosm2014_Bin11_10_metaG | ecosystem: Environmental > Terrestrial > Soil > Wetlands > Peat | place... | reverse complement strand
TCTCCCATCTCCATGTGACGGAAGATGTTTTCAAGCACCACAACCGAGTTGTCAATAAGCCGCGACAAGGCAAGCGCCAGGCCGCCGAGAACCATCGTGTTGATGGAACTGCCCCCAAGATTGAGCCCGAGAAAGGTTGCGAGAACCGAGATTGGAATTGAAATGAGAACAGCAATTGTCGCCCTGACATTGCCAAGAAACAGCAGAATCATGAGTGCTGTAAGGCAGAGCCCGATAGTGCCTTCATTGATTACATTCTTGACCGCCATCTTCACGAAAGCAGACTGATCGAACACTACGTCAGTCTTAAGAACGGAAGGAATGTCGAGGAGATGCGCGACCGCCTTCTTGACACCCGCGACAATCGTGATGGTGTTCGAATTGCCGCCCTGCTTCAGCACGGGTATGTACACGGAGTGCTGGCCATCCACGCGAACGATGTTCGTTTGAAGCTGGCCGCCATCAACTGCGTGGCCGATATCAGCCACCATCACGGAAGCATTGCCGACGGTCTTCAGTGGAAGATCGTTGATCTCATCGACGGCCGGTACCTGGCTATTCGCGTAAATGTTGTAATCTTTCATGCCGATGCGAACATCACCGGCAGGAAGAATCAGGTTGGAATCGTTCAGCGAGCCCACCACATCCATGACGCTCATCTGGTGTGCTTCCAGCTTCACTGGATCGACGTACACCATAATCTGCCGGTATCGACCGCCATACGGTTGCGGAACCGAAGCGCCCGGAACATTCGCGACTTGATTACGGACTGAGAACTGCGCCAGGTCCTTCAGCTCTGTCTCATTCAGGCCCTGACCTTTGAGGGTAATCAGGCACACGGGCAGGTTCGCGGCATCGAACTTAAGAACCACTGGAGGCAATGTCCCAGGGGGCAAGCGGCGGAGATTGGCCATCGCAAGGTTTGATATATTGCTGACCGCTGCATTTCCATCGGTCCCCGGTTGAAAGTAGATTTTGATCAAGCTGACACCGGGGAGAGATCGTGACTCGATATGGTCTATTCCGCTCCCTAGCGTAAAGAAGCGTTCGTAGCTATTGGTAATGTCCGATTCAATCTGCTGCGGTGGCATCCCCGCATAGAAGGTCGCCACGACAACCACCGGGATATTGACCTCGGGGAAGAGATCGACGGGCATGCTTGTCACCGTCGTGATACCCACAACCATTACGAAGAGGCACATCATGAGGATGAAGAAGGGATACTTGATTGCGAAGGAAGGCATTATTGTTCGCCCTCCTGCTTTGGCATGGAGATGGTGCTGATCAACGGGCGCACAGTTTGACCTGTCTGGTAATTCTCCTGTCCCGATACAATCACGAACTCATGCTCGGTAAGCCCTTGTGCGATCTCTACCCTGTCCGACCCCTGAATCCCAAGAATGACGGGCTTTTTTTGAACCGTGTTGTTTGCATCCACGGTCAGGACGTACGGCTGTTTATCTCCTTTGAGCACCGCACCCGCAGGGACGGTAAGTATGTTTTTCTCTGCCTGCAGAACAATCGTCACTTCCGCTGTCATGCCGGTGCTGAGCGCCAGATCGGAGTTTGGAACATCGACCTCCGCCAGCATGGTTCGTGTCGAAGCCGTCAACTCGCGGGTGAAGCGAACGATCTTGCCTGAGAACGTTCTCCCCGTAGCCTGCAGCTTTATCTGGACATCCCCTCCAGTCTTGATGAAAGGCACATCTTCTTCCGGAACCGGCATTCGGAGCCGCAGCAGGTCGCTTTGAGCCAGCTTCACCACAGGCTTGGATTGGGTATCCGAAGTTGTGCCCGCCTGAATCAGGGAACCTACATCCGCGTAGCGCATGGTGATGACGCCTGTAAAGGGCGCGGTTACAACGGCGTATTCCTGCAGTGACTTTACGCGTTGGCTTTCAGCCTGCGAGACGCCCAACTGCTCCTTTGCGGCTGCGAGGGCAGATTTGGCCACGTTGATCTTTGCTTCGCCATCCTGATCCTTAGCGCGAGCGTCGTCCAGTTCCTGCGCCGCGATCAGACCAGGACGGCGATTCGACGCTTCCGACAGGCGCGTAAAGGCTGCGTGCAGGGCCGCATAGTCCGCTTCAGCTAACGCCACGCCGCTTTGAGCGCGGGCAATTTCCGATTCACTATGCCGTATCTCCGCCTGCGAGGCTGCGACCTGCGCGTTCAATTCCGGCACCTCCAATGTGGCGATGATCTGGCCGTTATTGACTCGATCCCCAATATCGACGTTGATGCGCCGGACATAGCCGGAGACCTTTGCGTGGAGTTCGACTTCTTGATAAGGCTGAAACTCGCCCGCTACGGTAAGCGTGCTTGAGAGATCGCCACGCGTGACCGGCGCAACCGAGGCGGTTGCTTGTGGAGCGGATGCCGGCTTCCTGCATCCTGTGAAGACAAAGCACGGGAGCAAAGCAAGTATCCCTGCCCTAATGATCAGGGATGGAGATGGCATAGACATGATGAACGCACCTATCGAATTGCGGGAAGTGTGAAAATGCTCAAAGCCCGGCCCAGGGAGTACACCCCTTCAAGCGAGATGGCTTAGGCTAGCTGCCAATGAGAAATTGACGGGCTACAAAGGGAGACAGGCTTCCTGCAACAAGCCCTTCAATTTCCTTAGGATGCAGGAAATGGGATGGAAGGAGGCGGGGGCCGGAACGAAAAGAAGATGGTGCGAGAAGTCCGCTGTCTGGGCGAAGCGTCAGAAGCGCTCGCGGCGAGCCCCCACGGCGATACTGCGAGGTGCAAACCCACCACCAATGGGGCAATCAAGATTGCCAGGAAGAAGATTGGAGATTGAGGCCGAGGATACTCAGGACGAACGAAACCCCGACTGTGATTCGAAGCAGGCCTCTCCTTTTGGGAGAGCAGCTTTGCATCAGGAACGGAGTTTGAAGACCCACCTGTCCGGCCGTACAGGGACAACTTGTATTGCAGGCCCCATCCAAACACGGCGCAGGACAGGAGGATAACTCCTAACGCGGTGAGATACGGCAGGCGGCGAATTGTGACGGTTCTGCGCAAATGAAAAATGGACAAGAACTGGATCAACCGCGTCTTAATGGATGCACCCAGTCTGTTGTCAGTATCAGATAAACCCCCATCTTAAGCAAAATTAACTTTAATGCAGAGAATCAAGGGAGTCGGCGCTGCTTCCACTGCACTGGTGATGGGAAATGAGGGCATGCGATCAGGCAGTTCTGAGCAAGTCTCATCGATGCCAGAATTGGCGGGTGGCTCAGATCCCATGGCGTGAGGAAACCGGAATCCTGGCGCATCAGGTCCGGACTCCCCGGCACGCGAGCACATATAGGGGACGTGTTCCGGTAAATTGCAATGCAGCAGGTTAAATCTCTTAGGAAAGCTCCGGGGCATCTGTTGGAACCGCGAAGCAATTCAAAGCGTGGAGAATTTGTGCTCGCGGCGTTTTCTCTGCTTTTGTTCGCTCCCTGTGCTATTGCTGTAGTGTGTTTCAACAATAAAGCGCAGCCACTTGAACCAGGTGTGGGCGCGGATCTCGTAAGAGGTAACGGGCCAATAGATTGTTGAGTCGCAATCTCATTTGATCCAGGTAAACGCAAGGTGCATTTCAAGGAAGTACAGGCACACTATGCGCCGTTCGGTACTGGTTCAATGTCAAGCACCCTCGACAGTCTTTCGACTCGTGATTTCGATAGAATCTAAGCCCAGTCCTTGGAAGTTTGCTTCGCATTCTTTCCACGATGTGTATAAGTAACGACCGTCAAAGGGATTGAGTTTCGCATCCTTCGTTCGATAGTCGCGTATTGCCGTCGCAAAATTGGTAAGACTATAATCCGCCGTTAAACGCCCATGCAATTCGCGGTGCTTCCTTCGCACATACGCTCGTATCGCTCGATATCCGTGTTAACTTGAACCTGTAAGAAGCGATTCTTGATGGCGTCAACGAGCAGTCAGCAGCATGCGACTTTCGGAAATATTGTCAGGCAAGCGTCGAAGTACGCCCGAGGCGCAAGAATGAAAATGAAGCTTAAAATGACATCTGTTTGGCCACAGGAAACCTCTGCTCACGGACAAAGTGCGCCACGCAAAGATTCTTATCCGCCAATCCGCCCTTAAATCGCGGACAATCAGGTTACCGCTCGTGCTTTTCCCAATGCAGCATATGGTGGTCGTCTACCGTGATCTTCGCAGGCAGGGTCAAGCCACAGGTCTTGCAAATCAGCACATCCCTGCCTATTTCCCAATGGGTGCAGGAATTGCACTTGCAGACCAGGAGTTCAATTTCCTTTTCCTTCTTCTCGCTCAATTACAACCTCCTGAACTCTTCTTTTACTTCGCGTACAAAATCAGTGAACCGAGCCGAAGTGATAATGTCAGGCTGCCAGCACAAATCCTTGTCAATCAGGTTGTATTGCTTCACGATGCGCGAGCCCTCGGCAGGGGCTCTATTCTCGGCCGGACTCCGGCCCATCAGCCAGAGATGGTCGGCCACGGAACAAGCAGCGGTAACGTCGTGAGTGACAACAATGATGGTATTAAGGTCATCCATGTTCGCGACCTTGGCGATCAGTTCGCAAGTCTTCTCCAGCATGATCAGATCGAGCCCCGAAAATGGCTCGTCCATCAAGAGAAAATGCTCGCTACACAGAATCTGCTGGATAATGGCGCATCTTTGCCGCTGCCCGCCCGATAACTGTGCGGGATATAGGTTGTACTTATCTTCCAGGCCAAACTCAGTCAGAAACGCCATCACCTTGTCGCGCGCGGTCTTCTCGTCCTTTTCTTTCTTACGCGCTGCTAACATCAGGTTTCCCAGGACGGTGCGGTGCTCGAAAAGTGGATAACTCTGGGCAACCACGCCCACTTCGCCGGCGGCCACTGGGCGGTCAAAGCCGTTGACCGACACCCTGCCCGACGTGGGCGCCAGCAATCCAGCAATAATGCGAAAGAGCGTAGTCTTGCCGCAACCGGAGGGGCCGAGGATGCCCACGACCTGCCCTTTTATGCAACCTGGCACCACGATGTTGCGCACCTCCGCGGTGACGCTGCTCAACACCGGCCGGCCGTCATATTCGAGGGAAACATTGTCGACCTTCAATAGAGTGTCGCCGAGGCTGTAAGAAACATTTGCCATTACTTCCGCTCCAGCTTCAGCGCTGCGTACGGACAAAGCAGGCTTTTTGTAACTCCTATGCTGTAATCCTGGAAAAGGCCAAGCAGCAAGATTGTTAATTGAATAGCGAAGACAGCGGCCAATCGGAAGTGGTGATTCTGATCAAGCAAAACAGTTCCAACGCCGCCCTCGGAGCGGACAATGCCTTCCACCATTGTCAGCATCATCCATCCCATGGCCGCATTCTGGCGCAGTACGTCAAATACCTTGTCGATCTGGCCAAGAATAATCACTTCCCAAACCACGCGCCACTCACCCATGCGCAGCGTGCGCGCCAGGTCAAACATCTCCTTCGGCACACCGTCGATCACATCGGCCATACCCGTAACAAAAAACACTGAAACTGAAAACACCAGGAGCGAGAGTTTCAGTTCATGTCCGCTCTTGGCCATCAGCGTGAAGAAGAAGGTCAACCCCACCAAAGACAGGAAACGAAGCTTGCTCAGCAGGGCGACAACAGGACGGAAGAATGGCATTACTGTCGCGTAGGCCAGCAGCAAAGAAACGACAGTGGACACAACGATAGCCTGGACATTCAGATAAAAGCTGGTGATCAGCTCGGCTCCCAGGCCTTGTTCCCACAACTCTCCAAAGGCGCCCCAGACCTCGCTCGGTTTAGGCAACAGCACAAAAGGACTAAATATCCATAACAGGAGCACGATGGCGATCTGGACGACAACCAGCGCACGCACGGCCTTCTTGTCCAGGACGGCATTCGGCGCAAACACAGCGATAGCTTGATTCATAACTTCCACATGGATAGAAGAGGTTTGGGGAGGCTTGCGCCTCCCCATTTTGTTGCGGCTTACTGACCTATCTGCGTTATTTCGACGCGACGGTTGAGAGCTTTGCCTCCGGCGGATGCGTTCGAAGCGATGGGACTTTGCGAACCATGGCCCGAGACCAGTTTGAAGCGCGAATCAGGGAAGCTCAACGGAGCTACCTGCTGGAAGTAGTGCTTCACCGCCTGCGCTCGTTTTTCACTCAGTGGCACATTCACAGCGTCGCTGCCGGCATTGTCCGTGTAACCCTCAATCTGCAACGCCAACTGTGAGTTGATTGCGAGTGAATCTTTCAGTTCATTCAAAGTGGGCAAGCTGTCCGGGAGGGGCTGGTCGGAGCCGCTTGCAAAGTTGATGTACACGGCCTTGTGGCCCAGTACCTGTCCACTCTCGGCTTCCTTGGCATAATCCACTGTCTCCGCGCTCGCACTCTGCACGCCACCGGTATTCAGCAGCGCCTGCGCCCCGAAGATAAAGGAAGTGTCAACCGCTTCCTTGTACGGAGGAATTGGATTGTCCTTGAAAAGTTGCGGATAGTTCATGGTTGCAATCTTGCCAAAGGTCTCATAAGTGGCGCGCATATTGTTGTTATGCTTGCCGTCCAATCCGAAGTAATTGACGTCGTCCTCCACACCGAACACCGCCGAGCCGCCCAGCATCTGGCCCGACTTGTCGTCGCGGAAACCTGGGTAATACTTGTACCAGTCTTCCGTGGTGTCGTTGTATACCTTTGCCGAAATCTCGCCAGCCTTTCGGCGAACCGCGTCAAATGCTTTCACCTGGTCTGCTGCCTGGAAGCTGGCTGCCAGGAGCCCTGTGACTTCGTCGCGATTGTCATTGAAAAACTTCTTGATGCCCAGAATCACAGCCGGCATCTGCGAAGCGTATTCGTGCGAGGAAATGATCTTAGTCGTGCCGGGACGGCCGTGCACTGCCAGTTCGTCTCCAGGTGTCCATGTCACAACGCCGTCCGGGCAAACGTTCTTGGTCTCGCCGGTCGGCCGGCCATCCCTCACCACCTTGCGGTCTTCGCAACGATTGGGAACAAAGACTTCGGTCACAGCCTTCGTGTAGTCTTCGTCTGGCGCCGCAATCCAGTTCACCGCGTCCGGATCCCAGGTCTTCAGGTCGGGGTTGTTCTTCAGGCCGTTCGACCCCATGAAGTTCAATGCGATATTCCAGTCGCCGTCGCGAATCACGCCGACCACGGTCTTGCCCTTCATGCTTTGCGGATTCGACTTCCACTCCGCCGGACCCAGCAACGCATCCTCTCCATTGGAGCGGCCCACCGCGCCGATGATGACTGCCTGGTACTCCGGCCCCAGCTTTTTCAGTTCCGGATTCAGGTCGGCCAGCCACTGCCCGCCGCTGTCGCCCATCACCACAATCGCCTCGGCGCCAGTTGAACAGGATTTTTCACCATCGTGGAGTTGCTTGGCGCAGGCCAGAAGGTCGGCGCTCATCTGCGAGTTCGAGTCCTGCCGGTGCAGCGTCAGGTTCACGCCATACTTTTCCATCAGGGAGTTCTTAGTGGTATCCGGGCCGCCGTTGGCATAGATCAAAGAGAACATCGCATTCCACTCCCACACATCAAACTGGAAATGTGTAGCCGAGACGTTGGCCGGGGCAGCAGTTGGGTAGGGTGACGCCTGCACATTGGCCACCTGAGCCTCCTGCTGCGGCGGAAGGTCGACGCGGGAAGCAACGATGGAACGCATGATGCCCGGGGTTGGAATGAGGCCATGCTGCATGGCGGCACGTAGCCCGAAGATCGCCCCCGCTGCGACGACCACAATCAGGAACAACTTAGCTTGCGGTTTCAAACGCGGCATTTCTTTCTTCCCTTCAAGGATATCTGGATGACTCTGTTTACTTGAACATGTTGTCGTAGTCAGTATCGGACTTGGTACTCGATGCCGCGACACTCGAAAGCGTCGTAGGCATCTTGGCTAACTGCGGCACATCGATGCCCGGCACATGAATCAGGTCTGCTCCAACCGATTGATTTCCCGATGTCAATAGCTTCTGGTTGAACTCCGCAAACTTGGCTGCCGCATCGTCCGCAGCGGCACCGGATTCAATCTGGTCATCGGTGAGCAACTTGTCGGTATAGCGTGTAAACTCCCTGATCTCCCCAAGAGTCCGTGACGTGTCCTCTTCCAGGTAGTCCAGGGCCATATCCACCATCTTCAGTTGTTCAGGATTCCCTCGGAGCAACTGTTGCCCAACGCCCAATGTCGCCTTGGCGTCTAGAATCATCTTTCTCTGTTCGGCAAGGAAGTTAACCTTGTTCTCCGTCCGCTGAATCTTGCTATCCGCAATCTGCGACCAGTGCTGGAAAGTCTTCAGCATTTTGGAAGTCTGATCTTCAAGCGCCTGCAGTTGCTTCACGCCCTGCATCAGCATCCCGGCCTGTTCCAGAAAGGTCTGCCGCTCCAGCGCAAGCCGTTCACGTTCCATCGGGTCACCCGCGGCGGCCGACATCTGCTGCGCCTTGGCGGCCTTCCGTCCAAGCGTGTTGATCTCTTCGGTCTTGGCCGCAATGCTCCGCTGCAGTCTCTCGTCGCTACCTGCAAACCGCTGCAGCGTCTGATCCAGGCTGGCCTTAGCCTTCTTCATGTCGTCCAGGTTGTTGCGGAGAATCCCGATCGGATCCGTCTCCACCACCCACGATGCGAAAAACCTCACGGTATTCTGAAAAAGATTCGAAACAGCCGTGCGAAACATCGGATTAAAGGCGAGCCACAGAATCGCAGCCAGCACCGCCCCCAGGGCCACCGCGTGAATTGTGTCCTGCAAAAGAGAGATCAGATACGGCAGGATTTCGTAAAGGCCGATTCCGCCGGCAATAATCAACGCGGCCAGCGCCACCATGCCAAAGGGGCCTTCAGGGCGTTTCCAGAACGATCTTGGTGTGTAACCTTGAAGGTTCTGTGTAAAGTTGGGAGTCACGGGAGTCAAGCTCATAAAAGCCTATTATCCTTTCAGCAGCGAGGCGTAAAGAGCCTTCTGCTGTTCAAGTTCGCTGTTGCGGCGTTGCACGGCTGCTTCAAACTGGCTTTGCGCACGTGTGCTCTTGCCCTGCGCCTCCACCAATTCGTTTGACAGCCTGGCCAATTCCTGTTGAAGCTCGGTGATCTGTTCAGTGATTTGCTGAATCTGATCTTGCCGGCCCTTCACTTCCTTCGCCGCGAAAACCTGCGCTTTTCCGCTGAAGGCATCCCTCTCCTGCTGCAGTCTCGCCTTCAACGTTTCAAACGCTCCCAAAATACCATCTTCCGTCAGCCCCGCCTGTGCTGAAGCCTGCAGCACAGCGGTCTTGAACTTGATATTCGCCGGCATCACCGTATCCGGAATGGCCTTCAGCGGATCCAGAAACTTGTGGATCGTGCCTGCCTCAGGGGTGCTCTCAAAGTCCGTCTTCGCAAACAAATTCTGGTAAACAGCGTCGGTGTCCGGCACCACACCGGCGTCAATCGGGTGCGCAAATATAACCGGCGGAGTCGTTGGCTCCGCAGATCGAGAAGGAAATGTGGCCGGGGCAGCGCTCGGCGTGGTAGTTGGTGGAGCATGTTTCGCCGGGGTTTCCGGTTCATCTTCAAACGCAACATGTTTCAGCGCTTCTAAAAATCCATGCTTTTCGGTCATACTGTTCCCCCCTAGGGATCATAGTGCCGGGAAATGCCCACAATCCTTCAACCGTACTAGCGTCTTAATAAAAGTTGTGCTAAGGATAGTCCTGTCCGGGCGGGCGGGGCAAGGGAGTGGGAGGGAACTCCCGGTTGGCATCGGTGCGATCCATCTGCGTGTCAATCGGGATGGATTCAGAAAATCCAGTCGCGTCGAAGGGGGTCCTTCTCTTGACTTCGCCGATTACCGACACATTGCAGTTTGCAATTCGCACAGTCGAGGGCATCGTAAATCTAACCCTCTTTTCATCCATACGTAAATTCCCGATGCGAAGTTCAATTGCGTCACTGAGCCATGCCGATTCACTGTTTCGTAGCCAATCCCGGCCACCGCGTTCCCGCAACGACGCAGGCTTGCGCTTTCCGGTCCGGACCAGCGGTTGTCCCATGATTTTGCAAGCGGCGCTTCTTTTGAAGCAGCCTCTCGCTGCGCAACCTAATCCCACATGCCTGCTATACTTCCGGGCATGGAAAACCGCTCATTCAGCGATGCTGGGGGAACTCCCGGCGGCCTCGGTTATTTTGTCATGGGTTTCGCCATGGCCTGCATTGGCGGATACCTGCTCGTCAATCAGGTTACGGTCATGGGCTCTTACTGGACCTTTCATGGTGAAAACGCCTTCGGCATTACTCTGCTGCCAATGCTCTTCGGCATCGGCATTCTCTTCTGGCGAGGCCGAAGCATTGTTGGTTGGCTCCTTACCATCGCCGGCGCCCTCTTCATCTTTGCCGGCATCATCGCCAATCTCCATATCTATTTCCGGCCCATCAGCCTCTTCAACACCATTGTGATGCTGGTGCTGCTTGTTGGAGGACTTGGATTCATCGCGCGCGGCATTCAGCCGCATGGCAAGCCGCCTGGCGAGTGATCACGACGGTGGGCTCCAAATCGAAGATCCCGAATATCGCTGATTGGTTCAAGGATTTGTTCCCGGAAACACCATAGGTTCCGGGAAAGGAGTTGCGCCCGGATGGCCGACTCCCCAGTTAAAAACTCGCAGAGACACCACATTTTTTCTACCATCAACGAACCATTTCCGGCAGGAAGGGAGGCAGGATGATTCAGAGGTGACGGGATGAGGATTGCAGTGGGAATGATGGTGTTGGCAGCGGCTTCGGCATGTGCGCTTGCGCAGGATGTGGCTAACCCGGTGGTGACGAGTGCGAAGGAAATCTTTCAGCGCCAATCCGGTTTTATGGTGGCTGCGGCCGACGAGATGCCGGCGGACAAATACGGCTATCATCCGACACCGGATCAGTGGACTTATGGGAAGATCG
>Ga0181531_10002739_pt1 | contig 10914 bp, 4 predicted proteins | sample PEATcosm2014_Bin_38_FD_119743 | JGI IMG/M metagenome (GOLD analysis project Ga0181531, IMG submission 119743) | Peatland microbial communities from MTU Mesocosm Facility, Houghton, MI, USA - PEATcosm2014_Bin11_10_metaG | ecosystem: Environmental > Terrestrial > Soil > Wetlands > Peat | place... | reverse complement strand
CGCGCCGCCGCCCAAACAGAAAAAGTGCTGCACACCTTCGGCTTCGAGAGCAAATCCGGGACGGATCCGGAATCCAATCTCATCTTCGATTCCGCCGGCAATCTCTACGGCACAACCACCTACGGCGGCACTGACAACGTGGGTACCGTGTTTGAGCTGACCCCGAAACCCGGTGGAGTCTGGACGGAAGTGCTCCTGCACAGCTTCGCCAAGAACGGCACGGACGGACAAAACCCGCAAGCGGGTCTCATCTTCGATTCCGCTGGCAATCTCTACGGCACCACGAATGCCGGCGGCATCGACAGTAACGGCACGGTGTTCGAGCTGTCTCCGCCCGTCCCTCCCTCCACGCGCTGGACTGAGAAGGTGCTGCACAACTTCCTCCTGAACGGCAAGGACGGAACCAACCCGGACGCCAGCCTGTTATTCGATTCCGCGGGAAACCTCTACGGCACGACCCAGGGAGGCGGGGCTAACGCGGCTGGCACGGTGTTCGAACTGACTCCCACGACGGGTGGACGCTGGACCGAAGTCTTGTTGCATAGTTTCAGCCCCAACGCGAAGGGCATCGGGGACGGCAAAAATCCGCGGGCCGGTTTGATCTTCGATTCTTCCGGCAACCTTTACGGCTCCACCAGCTTTGGCGGCTCACTCGGGAACGGGGCCGTATTCGAGCTCTCGCCGTCCGAAGGTGGAACTTGGACTGAAACTGTGCTCTATAGCTTCGCCAACGGCTACTCCGACGGTGCCTACCCATTGAGCAGCCTGCTCTTCGATTCTTCCGGCAACCTTTACGGCTCCACCAGCCAGGGCGGCCCGAACGGCGGCGGCACCGCGTTCAAGCTCACGCCCTCGGAAGCCGGCAGTTGGGCTGAAACGGTCCTGTACTTTTTCGCTCCCAACTACCCCACCACCGACGGCAATTATCCCATCGGCAACCTGGTCTTCGATTCTTCCGGCAATCTCTACGGCGTCACCGCCGAGGGAGGCATCGGAGACTGCTTCGGCCTCGGTAACGTCTGCGGCATCGTCTGGGAGTTGACGCCCGCCGCCGGCCCGTGGACCGAAACCGTGCTGCATTACTTCAACGAGAATAAGACGGACGGCTACTATCCCGTTGCCGGTCTGGTCCCCGGTTTAGGCGGTAATCTCTACGGCGCGACCGAATTAGGCGGCCCCTCTGGCGGGGGAACCATATTCCAGATCAAACGCTAGATCGGGCGCTTGCCCGCCCCAAGAGTTTATTTTAAGTCCGACTACGCCGCCCCGAAGCGTACGGAAACCAGCTTCGAAACGCCCGGCTCTTGCATAGTGACTCCATACAGCACCGGCGCGATGCTCATGGTCTTTTTGCTGTGGGTGATGAGCACGAACTGGGTCTTGATACTCATCTCTTTTACCAGTTCGGTGAAGCGGCCGATGTTGGCTTCGTCGAGCGGGGCGTCGACTTCGTCGAGGATGCAGAACGGGCTGGGCGTGTACTGGAATATGCCGACCAGCAGGGCGAGCGCGGTGAGGGCCTTCTCGCCGCCGGAGAGCAGCAGCACGCTTTGCAGGCGCTTGCCCGGGGGCGATGCGACCACGTCGATGCCGCTCTCGGCCGAGTTTTCTTCGTCAGTGAGCTTCATGAAAGCGTGGCCGCCGCCGAAAAGCTTTTTGAAAGTCTCGCCGAAGTTCTCGTTGATCTTGGCGAACGCTTCCTGGAATTTCTCGCGCGAGACCTGATCGATCTCGCGGATGGTTGCGGTTGTGTTCTCGATCGATGAGATCAGGTCTTTACGCTGAGCGTCGAGGAACGCGTGGCGTTCAGAACTCTCTTTGTATTCTTCCAGCGCCATCATGTTCACCGGGCCCATGGCTTCGAGCTTGGCGCGCAGGTCGCGATAGGACTGATCGCAAGCGGCGAGTTCGTCGCCGGTGACGAGTGCGAGCGTGGTGTCGGCCAGCAGGACTGGGCGCTCAATGCCGAGTTCGTTCAGGCATGTATCGGCCATGTGCATGGCATCGGCTTGCAGCTTGGCTGCGGCAGCCTGTAGCTCGCCGCGACGGTCGCGGGCCTGGTCAAGCAGTTGGCGGGCGTGGCGCAAGAGCTCATCAATCTCGGCGAGCCGCGCTCGAAGCTGGTCTTTTTCGAATTGAAGGAGGCCCTCGCGAGCCTGACCTGCGTTGCGCTCGGCAGAGAAGTCGGCAACTTTCTGCTCTAGTTGTATGTTCTCAGCTTCGCGCTGCAGCTTTTCGGCAGCGGCAGATTCAATCTGCGAGGTGAGAGCGTGAAGCCGTTCGCTCATTTCGGCGAAAAGCGATTCAATGCGCGAGAGCACGGCAGTTGCCGAACGATGACGCTCTTCGAGGGCTGCAACGCGGGCCACGCGCTGCGAACTCGCTTCGGCCGCGTCTTCGCGGCGTTGGCGGACGAGGCTTAGAGACTCCTGAGCAACCGCGATTTGCTGCTCGAGTTGGGCGCGCGTTTCTTCAAGTATTGCGATCTCACTTTGCCGCGCCGCGATGATCGATTCCTGCTCGGCTCGCTCAGCGGTTAGGCGTCGCAACTCGGCTTGCGAAATGCTCATGCGCTCGGTGACGCGTGCCATTTCGGAATCAAGCTGCTGGAGCATGTGGCCGGAAGTCATCGACTGATGTTCCGCCTCGTGCTTCTCGCCTTCGAGACGATCCAGCAGGGAAGCGAAATCTTTGATTTCGCGGCCGAGCGTGAGCACGCGCATTTCTTCTTCGCGAAGAGCGCGTTCCAGATCTTCGAGCTGGCGGAGAACTTCGCGGAGTTCGCGCTTCATCGAAAGCGGGCCTTCCGAGCGCTGTTTGCCGCCGGTGACGGTGACGTTGTGAAAACATTCTCCGGACTGAGAGAGGAAAAATGCGTCGGGATTTTCCAAAGCGAGTCCGCGCGCCGTGTCGGAGCCGGGAACGATGTAGCCATCGCGCAGCTTGGGCAAAATCACTTCCAGCGACTTGCCGAAGCCGTCGAGAACGCGAATGGTATTTTTCAGCGGTACGATGGAAGCGGTTGGAGGCGCGCAGTGCGCGGCTTCGTCGAGGATGAAGGAGAACTTGGCCTGCGCGTCTTCGGGATGCACCAGGAAAGTTGCGCGACCATCGACATCGCTTCGGAGCAGGCGCAGGCCTTCATCGGCAGCGTCCCAGCTCTTGACCACGATGTAGTTCAATTCGTCGCGCAAAAAGTCTTCCACCACGCGTTCGAAGCGCGGCTCGACTTCAAGAAAATCCGCGAGCACGCCGACCGGCGCGAGGCCGCTTTGCATTACTCCAGATTGAAAGAGGCGGCGCACGGATTCGGTGGAATAGCCGTGTTCGGCGATGACCGCTTCGAGCGATCCCTTTCTGCCGAGGGCCGTGGCGAACTCGGCGCGCAGCACGTCGAGATTCGTCTTGGCTTTGGTTTCTTCCAGGCGCTTCGACTCGATCAGGCGGCGAAGCTGGCTGATCTCTTCGCTGATTCCGGTGACGCGTTGCGTCACGGTTTCGAATTCGAGGGCTAGTTGTCCGCGCTGGCCGCCGAAGGCTTCCACCTGAAGATTCGCGTTGGCGATTTCAGTTTGTAGACGGCGGGCTTCGCGATCTGCGCCTGCGAGGCGTTCTTCCGCTTGCGCCAACTGATTGCGCAGTCGCGAGGCCGACGATACAGTGTCGAACATGGCGACGCGCGATTCTTCCTGCTGGCGTTCGAGTTCAGCGAGCGCGGCCGTCGCGGCTGCGGCTTCCTGCTGCGACAACGCAAGCTCGTGCTGTGCTGCCGCCAGATCGGCGGCGGCGGATTCGAGGATCTGACGGTTGGAATCGCGCTCGGCCTCAAGCGCGGTGAGGCGATGACTGGCTTGCGCCAACTCCCCCTCCGCCGATGCAGAGCGAACCACGAGTTCAGCGCTGCGTTCTTCATTGTGGCGGCGGCGGGCGCGAGCGCGATCGATTTCCAAATCGATCTGGCTGAGGCGATCACGATTCTCGCGCAGCTCGGTTTCGATGGCGTAGCCGCGCTCGGTGCCCTCTCCGTGCTCGAGTTCGAGTTGCTGCACGGTTTCGGTGCGATGCTGCATGCCCTCGGCGAGAGCGTTGAGTTGGGCGTCGAGTTCGGTGCTCTCCTGCTCGATCGCGGCAAATTTGCTGGCCAGCACCACACGCAACTGCGCCCGCATCTCTTCGCGCAGCCTGGCGTAGCGCTCGGCTTTTGCAGCCTGGCGCTTTAAGGAATTCATCTGGCGCGTGACTTCGTCGAAGATGTCATTGATGCGCGCCAGGTTCAGCTTGGCATCTTCGAGGCGCGCTTCGGCGAGGCGCTTCTTGGTTTTGAACTTCGTGATTCCGGCAGCCTCTTCCAAAATCGCGCGGCGGTCGGTGGGACGGCTGCTGAGAATCTGGCCGATGCGTCCCTGCTCGATGAGAGCGTAGGTCTCCGGTCCGAGGCCGGTGCCCATGAAGAGTTCCTGAATGTCGCGCAGGCGACAGAGTTTGCCGTTGAGCAAGTATTCGCTGTCGCCGGAGCGGAACAAGCGGCGGGTGACCACGATTTCTCCGGCGCGAAATTGCTGCTGATTGAATTTTCTGCGGCGGATCTTGAGCACGACCTGGGGCGCGCCGCTGACCGCAGCCGAAGTCGCGATGGGCACGATGGCATGAACCGGTAGGGCGAACACGGGTTCGTCGTCAGGGAAAGCGACTGCCAGCGTATCTACTTTCGAGCGCGGAATTTCCACTTCTTCTGTTTTGCCGGGCTGAGCGTCTTCTACGGCGCGCTCGGTTTCTTCGGCGGCGCGGGCGCGGATGGCGGCTTCGTGCCAGTCATCCTCGTGTGCCCGAAAGCCCTCTGCACTCTCGTGGAGTTCATCCTGAATGTCGATCTCGGTGGGGGCGTCGGCGTCTGCGCCGGGATACTCCTCGGGATCAATCAGCGTGAGCGAGACTTCGGCCATGCCGGTGGGCTTGCGGTCGCGGGTGCCGGCGAAGATGACGTCTTCCATGCGCGATCCGCGCAGGGTCTTGGCCGACTGCTCGCCCAGGACCCAAGAGATGGCGTCGGCGATGTTCGACTTGCCGCAGCCGTTGGGGCCGATGATGGCGGCCACGCCCTCGCCGTGAAACTTGAGGTCGGTGCGGTCGCAAAACGATTTGAACCCGAGAATCTGTAGCCGCTTCAGTTTAAGCAACGTGAACTCCTTGGTGAAGCAGTGGCCAGTGGCCAGTTGTCAGTGGCCAGTTATTCGTTAAGGTGCATGCTTGCCTGTTTACTATGCGGGTACCTTTGCTTTCGGCAAAATTGGGCGCTCGGTTCAATCCGCAACTTAATCCGTCCCAGGCTGGGGAGGGCGGGCACAAATTACAGCAACTGTAACGGTGAAATGGGGGCGGGGTCAAGCAATATAACACTATATATTGTATGGCCTTAAGAGCGAGCGCGTTGGGTTGCACACACATTGCAGCACATTGATGGTTTATGGGTGAGGGAAGGACGAGGTGGGGAGAAGAGCGAGAGCGACTATGACTCTAATAGCGTGACCAGCCAAAATCAAGGTCGATGTTGAGGAGTGTCCTAGTCTCGGGGAACAAAAGCCTTTAACCGCGAAGTGCGCAAAGGATTCGCAAAGGTCGCGAAGACAAAGCAAACTCGAAATCAGGACCACTACCGTTAATGGAGGAGACGATGAAAACTCCTACAGGTGTTGGGTCGCGCTTCACATCGTTGCTCATGCTGGTTGCTTTGGTGGGGTTCGGGGGAATCTCGTCTTTTCGTGACTGGGTGGAGGCTTGATGTTTTTCAGGTCAGGCCGGGCGATCCGCTGCAGCCGAAGATTCAACTTTGGCTGATGTGCATCATTGCGCAGGCCGCTTTGTGGGTTCTGAGCATTTTCTATTTGGTCTCGGACCTTGTCCGAATGAAGGCGAGCATGACTGCGCCGGCGCGCTCCATGAAGGCGGCGAGCACAATGCTATTGCCGCCCGGACTCCTCATGATGGGTTTTGTTGCGCAACAGTTTTTGCGGTCTCCACCTCTTCCGCCTGGAACCCTTGGAGGCTATGACATTTCGCACCTGCACTGGTTCGGTGCGGCCGGGATGCTGGTGGCTGGCTGGGCGGTGTGGCAAATGTATTGGACTAGCTCAGTGTGGGAGGCGGAGTTTGTTTCCTCAGAGTCACAAGCGGAGAAAATTGCGAAGTATCTGGAACGCCGGGAAGACGTGTTACGGCTTCTGTTGCTGGCTGCTGTGGTTCTGGCTCTGGGTACGATTGCCGGGGCCGCACTGCGAAACGCGGTGAATACCGATCGGCACTCGGATTACTTTGCCGAGGAGTACGTTGTGATTTATGGCGCCGTGTATTCGTTGCTGCTGATGGTGGCCTATGTCCCCGTGTATACGAAGTTTTTCACTACCGGTCTCAAACTGCGAGAACGACTTTGCGGAAAGCCCCCTCAATCGGCGTCCGATTTCAAACCCTGGAAGGAAACGCGAGACGCCATCGACGACTCGATGGGATTGACCTTGAGCAGCGCCGCGGCCTTGGGGCCCTCCGCTTTCCGCTTTTGCTACCCGTTCTGGCGGCATGGGCCTCGAGTTTGCTGAGCGCCAAGAAGTGAGGTCGACTAGAACCACGCGGTAGATCGTTGCCTCCGCTCGGACGGGCGAAGGCGCCCGTCCCCACACGAGCTGTTCCCGTCCCTACTGTTCATAGGCTCCGATGTTGATTTGGCCGCTGCCATTGATGCGCGGGTTGCCGGCGTAGTCGGTGGTGCCGTAGATCGAGCTGGCGCTGCCGCAGTAGCCTACGCTGCAGGTGAGGCTGGTGCTGCCGGCGTTGATGGCTGGAGAGTTCGACTCTACGTCGAGGTTCGGAGGCGTGGAATTCACATTGACGAAAAGAGGATTGGCGTTGGGTGAGTTGGAATCTTCGCCGCTGCCGGACTGATATGCGGCGTAAGTTTTGTAATTGTATTTGCCGCCCCAGTCGATCGAAGTTCCCTGCACGTAGCCCTTGGTGGAATAGTAGAGGTTCCAGTTGGCGGTTGCGGTTGAGCCGGTGACGTAGCTGTAGATCCAGACATTCTCGGTGCCGGCGTATGCGATGTTGTTTTCGAAGATGTTGCCGTTGCCGGGCGGGTCGTTGTGCTGAATCTGAAACTCGCCGCCGCCGTTTTTTGTGTTGTTGTTGTACAGCGTGTTGTTGACGACCACGACGTGATCACTGCCGCCCACCTTGCCGGCATAGCCTCCAATCGAAATGCCTACGGTATTGGCGCCATAGAAAACGTTGTTGCGGATGGTGACGTAGCTGCTGTCGTGATTCGCGTGCTCGCTGGCCGCCTCCATGTTCAGATCACAATTGTGCACCGTGTTGCGTTCGAAGATGACGTAGGCGCAGCCGTCGCAATAGAGCCCGTCGGCGTCGTACTCATCGCCTTCGCCGGCGTTGTTAATTCCGCTGATGTTGTAGACCGTGTTGCCGCTGATCTCGCCATACTTGGCCTGGTCGTAGCCGGTGGGACCCACTCCTTCGAACCCAATGGCGTCAATGCCGATGTTGTCGTTGTCGTGGACGATGTTGTTGGAGATGGTGAAGTAGGTCACGTTGCCATCCACGTTCACCGATTCGCTCTGGCCGGTCTTGAGGCTGTAAACCTGATTGCCGCTGATGGTGAGTTGGGTGATGGGAATGCTTGATGTGCCATACACAGCGATGCCAAAGGCGTTGCCATTTTTCTCGGACGTCGTCGTGATGTTGTGGACAAGGTTGTTGAGCAACTGCACGCCGGTGCCCGAGCCCGTGACCCAGATGCCAGCGGGAGTTACGGTTGCTTTGCTGGTGGTGTAGTTGCGGATTTCAAATCCGTTCACCGTGATATAGCTCTGGTTCACGATGTTGATGAGGCCCTGGATCGCTGTCACGCCGAGTCCCGTTCCATCGATGGTCGCGGTTTCGCCGGGATAGCTGGCGAAGGTGATGGGATTGGTCGCCGTCCCAGACGTGGGGAAACTGACCGATTCGTTGTATACGCCGGTTTCCACGTATACCGTCGCGCCTGCTGTGACCGAGTTGGCGGCGTGCTGAATCGTCAGCCAGGGCGCGGTGTAACTGCCGGAGTTGGTGTCCTTGCCGGTTTTGGACACATAGAAGGTTGCGCCGGATTGGGCAAGAAGTGAGGTTGCAGTGAATGCGGCCAGGGCGAGAGAAAGCTTGAAAAGTGATTTCATTTCCAATCTCCTTTTTCGGGGGCAAAAGCTTTTAACCGCGAAGTGCGCAAAGGATTCGCGAAGGTCGCGAAGAAAAGCAAACTCGAATTAGGACTACCCGTAACAGGACCGTGCCGAGGTCCCCAGAGCCTGAATGAGGGACAGCTTAGGCCTGTTACGAATGATTGTCAATGGTTGTGGTTTATTGCGATATGCCGGGAATGTACTTTCGATTTATTGCTATCGGAGTCCCGAAGAAGCAAATTTAGGGTTTCCAGCTATATCGAATCAGCATTGCTTCCTGACGTACCAGGGCGCGCTCACGGTGAAGATGCGCTCATTGCCGCGGGCGAGAAGCACCCATTCCAGAAGGCGGCCACGCTGATTGTGCAGAAAGTATTCATACCATTTGTCTTCCACAAGCTCCGGGATGACGACGACGATGCTGCGAGCGGGATTCTTCTTCGCCAGATCGAGAACGAATTGAACGATGGGAATAATGACAAAGCGGTAGGGGGAAGGCAGAAGGTGAAGCTGGGGTGGTTCCTTGCCTTCGGCGCGGAAAGGGCGGTCGACGTATTGCGCCCAGTCGTCTTGCAGCAATTCGGAATGCTCGTTGGGCTCGACGTGCAGGGCGATGACTTCGGGCGAAAGCCGGGCGGCGAATTCAATTCCCTGGCGGGTGATGTTGCTCCAGCGGTCGATGGCAATGACTGCAATAGGAGGCTGGCTGAGGCCGGCCGCGTCGACTGCAATCTTGCAACTGGTAAGCACTTTCACGTGGTGGTAGTGGCGGCGGACCAGGACGAAGAGAAAGATCGTCAGGGGAATGAAAAGCAGGGTAATCCATGCGCCTTGCAAGAATTTTGCAACCAGCACGACGCAGGTGGTGATACCGGTGACGAGTGCGCCGAGTCCATTTACCAAAGCGCTCTTCAGCCAATGGGGGCCGCGTTTTTTCCGCCAGTGCATGACCATACCCGCTTGCGACAGCGTAAAGGCCAAGAAGGCTCCGACAGCGTAGAGCGGAATGAGCCGGTCGGTGACGCCACCGAAGAGGATGAGAACGCCGCCACACAGCACGGCCAGCACCATGATGCCGTAGGTGTAGACGAGCCGCCGTCCGAGATAGCCGAAGACGTGCGGGAGGTAGTTATTCTGCGCGATGGCGCGGCAGAGACGGGGAAAATCGGCGAATGCAGTATTTGCGGAGAGAGATAGCACAACGAGGATTGACCCGATGGTCAGATAATAGAAAAAGCCTTTGCCGAAAACTGCCGCCGTGAGCATGGAGAGAACGCTCTGGTAACCGGGCTGGCCGGGATCGGTTGCGGCAATTCCGTAGGTCTTGACGAGATAGGAGATTCCCGCGAGCAGCACCGCCAGCAGAAAAATAATTACGGTGAGAGTGCGCTGGGCGTTCTTGACCGTGGGTTCCTTGAAGGCCTTTACGCCGTTGCTCACGGCCTCCACGCCCGTTAACGCGGTGCATCCGCTGGCGAAGACTTTGAGTAGCAGCCAGTAGGTGACGGCTGCCGTCATGGGCGGAGGAGGCGGAAGCGCAACCGCCGGAGTGGGATGGCCGCCGCTGAGGAGAACACGAACGATACCGGCGACGATTGTGATTAGCAGAGTGCCGACAAAAAGATAGGTGGGAACGGCGAAGACTGAGCCAGCTTCGCGCACGCCGCGAAGATTGAGGATGGTGATGACGATCAGAATTCCCACGCAGAGAGAAACGGTGTGCGGCAGCAAGGACGGAACCGCAGAGATTAAAGCGCCGACGCCCGCGGATATGCCCACTGCGGCGGTCAGAATGTAATCGGCGAGCAGTGCAGCCGCGGCGAGCAATCCAGCAGGTGCGCCGAGGTTGAAGCGTGCCACGGTGTAGGAGCCACCGCCGGAGGGATAGGCGGCGATGGTCTGGCGATAGGAAAAATACACGATCACGAGCAATGTGATAATCGCCGCGCTGATGGGAACGATGTAGCGAACGCCGAGAAGTCCGAGTGGAATCAGAAGGCTAAGGGCCGCTTCCGGGCCGTAGGCGGCCGAGCTGAGCGCGTCGAGACCGAAGATGGGGATGCCTTGCGTAGGGCCGATTTGCTCGGCGCGTTCGTCGCTGGTCCGGATGGGCTTACCGACAACGAGATCAAGTATGTTCATGAGGGATGGGAGCTGGACGGGCGAATGCGCCCGTCACCACATGGTTCGTGCCTCTCGTCTAGTTCCCGCCCAGCTTCTCGAAGAACCGGCAGATGGTTTCGATGCCGTGATGGAAGTTCGGGATGTGGAACTTTTCGTTGGGGGCGTGCAGGTTGTCGTCGGGCAGGCCGAAGCCCATCATCACGCTGGGAATTTTCAGGCCCTGGTAGAAATCGTTGACGATGGGGATCGATCCACCGCTGCGGATGAAAACGGTTTCCTTCTTGAAGGTATCGTGTAGCGCTTCGGTTGCAGCCCTGATGTAAGGATTGTCGGTGCCGACCACGCAGGCCGGGCCCTTGCTGAAAGTCTTGATTTTCGTCTCGATGCCTTTGGGCGTGAGCTTCTTCACGAAGGCGGTGTAGCGCTTCAGAATGTCGTCGGGATCCTGGTTGGGCACAAGGCGCATGGAGACTTTGGCCGCGGCTTTGGCGGGAATCACGGTCTTGGCGCCGGCTGCGGTGAACCCGCCGGGCATGCCGTGGACTTCGAGCGTAGGCCGGGCCCAGGTGCG
>Ga0181531_10002738_pt1 | contig 10914 bp, 10 predicted proteins | sample PEATcosm2014_Bin_38_FD_119743 | JGI IMG/M metagenome (GOLD analysis project Ga0181531, IMG submission 119743) | Peatland microbial communities from MTU Mesocosm Facility, Houghton, MI, USA - PEATcosm2014_Bin11_10_metaG | ecosystem: Environmental > Terrestrial > Soil > Wetlands > Peat | place... | reverse complement strand
TATTTTGCTGCCTGTGTTGAGTAAACAAAACCTGTGGTACTCCCTCCAAACGCAAGCGTTGGCGTCCAGGTACCAGAGGAAAATGTAGTCACTCCCAGTTGTGATGTAGAGCTATTTATAGTGACTAATTCTTGATTGGATATTGTATTTCCGACAATACCAGCGATGAAGCATTGATTTTGTTGTGCACCCCCTGATCCATTGCTACCTAAACGTAAAACATTAGACTCACCAGTGACACCAATATTTTGAATACAAATATTCGATGATTCCGATGTATTATAATTTGCTCCTGCATTAGTTCCAATAGCTATATTGGAATTTCCTGTTAAAATATTAGCAAAACCACCATTTGTAATAGCGATATTAGCGGTTCCAGTTGATATAGATGATCCTGTATCTTGACCAATAAATATATTTCTTCCAGTTGTTGCAAGCTGACCAGCACCTTCACCAATAAATACATTTCCAGCACCCGAAGTAAGAGCATTACCAGAAAAATATCCAATGCAAACATTATCTGCAGCTGTTGTTGCCGTAGGCATAGTTTGAGCACCAATCGCTACGTTAGCTGATCCTGAAGTAATTCCTGCAAGTACGCCTTGTCCCATTCCAACATTAAGAGTACCACTTGATAAAGCTGGTAAATTTGTTCCTAAAACAAGATTCGAAAGATTAAAATCTAATGTCTCTGTTCCTGCTGTACCTGCAAAAATTGGTGTGGCATTGGCTGTGACAATATTAAAATTACCTGCAATAGGGCTAATTGCACCGCCTGTATTTCCCGTAATCTTCTCCAAAACACCAGCACTGTTTGCTTTGAAATTGATCGTATTTACTCCACCAGTTATCAATATAGATCCATCAGAGGATGTGAAAGAAAGCGTTCCTGTACCAACAGCTGGCCTAACAGGACTTATGCCAAGAGGAACGGGAATGTTAAGATTTAAGACGGCTCCATTCAATAATACCCAATTTGCAGTCGTCTGATTATTCACAATAGGAGTACTATAAAGAATCCATAAGCCATTTGTGGTGACATTCCACCATAGCTTTTGAATAGGAAAATCATAGTCATAGATTGTCGGATCTGTGCCAGCATAGACAATCACAAAAGGATCTGTAGAGGTCAAAGCCGAGTCTAATGCATAGACTGTTGTGGGCGTTGTTGTATTTGAACTGATTGTCATATTTTTTTCCTTAACATTGGTAGCATCCTGCTATTACTATTTGAGATGTATTACTAAACGCCGTATTCGTCAATTCTGTATATCCTGATCCTGATGTAGTGACAACAAATTCTCCTGAATATGAGTCAAAAGCTGTTGAATATCCCGACAATGTAACGTTAGCAAACCAACATGACATAGAATCTGTAGATTGAGATGTAAGAGGAAGTGTTACTGTAGCTGTCCCTGTAGCCGATCCCTTACTGGTCAAAAGAATTTCACAATTTATGTAACAGATATGTCCGATACGGTTATAATATCCAGATTGAATAGAATAAGTTATACCACTTGAAGAACCACCAAATGCTAATGCCGGAGTCCAATTTCCAACTACATAGTTATCTAAAAAACTTGTTCCATCAAAAGTAATACCAGCTGTTGATCCTGGAGAATGACCTATACCTAATCCAGAAATCTGTGGATAGGCGCTGAAAGCTGGTAATGCCGAAGTGCCGCCACTTGTCAAAACTTGGCCCGTTGCCACGTCAGCTACAGCTTGGAAAGCACCTGTTGTCGTCGTTCCTCCACATATCAATGCATAAGCAGTGGTTGAAATGTTTCCAGTGCCACCTCCAGCTACAAGACAAGTTGAAAAACTCGGCTGCGAGGAACTGCCATTGCTGACTAGCGGAACGCCTGATGTTGAGCCTGGCGCTACTTGATTTATAGTATTACCCGTTGAACCGCCCGTAAGTACATCATATTGAGTCAAAGCAGTAGCAGACATGACTGACGTGCCATCCCAGGTAACGACGCCAGCAGCTGAATTGAGATTCATTGCATTTGCGTTTTTAGCAACCATTTATAACCTATAATTTAAGTCCAATTTCCATCAAGTAACAGTCCACGTTCCTTGTGGAGCTGGTACAGCAAACCATATGTCATCAGATGCACGATAGACAAGAATTATTGAGCAACCTGTCGTCGTAGCAGCATTTACACATGTTCCTGCTGAAGCTGATTTAGCAGCCCCAACTTGAATATATTGTCCGGTATTAGCTGTGATTGTTAATGCAACCGAACCATCCACACAGAAAGAGATTGTATTGCCTTGTGAAGGAGAAGCCGGTAAAGTGGCTGTTGCTGTCCCAGTAACAAAGTAACCATTGCCAACAGCTGGTGAAAATGTTGTCGTCTCATCTGTCCAAGGCATTTGAGTAAAAGGGAGAATTTGAAATGTAGGTTGGCTCGATGCTCCATTACTTGTCAGAACATAGCCACCTGTTGAAGGAGCAATATTATTAACTGTATTGCTAGACGCCCCTGAAAGGACATAATATTGTGTTAGAGCTGTTGAGCTCATTGTAGAGGTGCCATCCCAATTCACCAACCCTGAAGTTGTCGAATTAAGATTCATTGCGTTGGCTGGTTTTGCGACCATATTTATCTCCTAGTTGGCTGTAAATGTTCCCTGTGGAGCTTCACTCTCAAAAGTGTTACTTCCTAGGTAAGTTATTGTTATCTCATCTCCAGCCGAATTACTATTGAGATATCCTGTTGCGCCTATCGTCGTATCGGCTGCGCCAACTACAATTTTTTGGTTGGCATTTTGTTCTATTTTAAATGTACTTGTCAAACTAAAAATTTTAAATGTATCTCCCAAATTAGGAGAAAGAGGCAATAAAAAAGTGACCTGAGAACTTCCAGATGTAATGTAACCATTTTGCTCTACAATCTGTATAGGATTAGGAGGAGAACTTGAAGTAACAATGTTCCACGTGTAACCTGCTCCAGTAACATTCACATATACAATGTTTCCAACTGCTGAAGTAGAAGCACCTCCAGTTCCCAAAATCTCTAAGGTATTGGTTACTGGTATAGCTGTTCCTGAATCGGTAACATAACTCGTTGCTACATCAGGAGGAAGATTTCCCGATTGTACTTGTGCTGATCCTGCTTGGCTCAAAGAGTCACCCCTTTAGCTGAAATTTATTCACAAGGAGTTGTAGTTGTTCTACTTTTTTCTCTAAGATTGTGATCTTGGATTCATTGTTAGATGAACGCAGATGAGCATTCTTTGCATCTAAAACGACAGGCTCAAGTTGTGCCTGCATGTGTGTCTTTGCTTCGTCCAATGAAGGAATTACAGGCTTTGGTATAGAAGCAATGCGTGTTTCTACCTGAGACGAAATTTCCTCTTTAGCTGATTGTATAAATCTACTGTTCTCTGATTTGAAATAAGATAAGATTTCAGGAACTTGTGCAAAAGATTTATTGATCTCTTTCATCATGTTTTCATGCAAATGGGACTGCTTTGAGATAGCATCCAAGAAAGATTTTAGATCTTGAACTTTGATCTTCACTTCATCTTGAAATTCGGAAAGCTTTTCCCAGTAGACGCGAAGGTTATCATTGATAAAAAAGATGTCTCGCTTAGTATCATCTCTAGTACTTTGAACAGATTTAGCAATCTCATTGCTGAACTGCGAACAGGATTTTACTCCCGCTTGCAGTTCAGGAATGACAGCTTTTACATCTGCGGTTTCTTTTTTCACCTGAACATGAGAATCAGTCAGAGTTTTCAATCCTTCTAAAGCACTCCTTGCAAGTGATTTATTGGATTCTATTCCCCTATCTGAAATTGTGATAAGATTCGTAAGTGATTGAGAAAGCAACTCATATTTTGTTGATAATGATTTAAGATCACAGGAAAGTTTCCCTACAGCATCTAATAGTCCTTGGTATTTTAAAGCTAGTTCGTCGACTTTCGCCATACCCTTTTGAAATAGCTCTATTACTGGGCTTTTGTCTTCTGGAAGTTTTGTCTTTCCGGGCTGCATTACTCACCTTTTCCATAAATAAGCGTCACATAAACAGTTTCTTTAGTGGGAGCTGTAATATATTTGATGTAAAGTTGAGATCCAGCTTGATATCTGAAAGATTCATTCGCATCCTGGTCCGATGTCAAGTCGAATACAACATATCCACCAGCAGGCACAAAGAAGTTATCGGTAATACTATCAAAGCTAAACATCATGTCGCCATCTGTTGGATTGCTGATGTACATAACTCTCATCGCATGGCCAAAAGCTGCTCCTAGAGGTTGATAAGAACTAGTGATACTTCCATTAGCTATTGATCTAACGGCATCAAATCTTACGATATTACTTCCCATCTTCTGCCTTTGCTTCTTCAGCTGGTTTATTTTGTTCCGAGGCCATCTGCTGCCTACCTAGCAAGAAAGCCTTAAATTGACCTTCAGCTTCTAAAGCATCATTCAATGGGCTATCTGGAGGACAGGTAAACTCATATTTACGGCCATTAACTTCTGTTTCCAAAATCGACTTAATCTTTAACATATTTACTCCTTATGGGTTAAATTCAACTTTTTATTAGGTTATCTTTTGTCCCATATAATTGGAAGTTGAATTTGCATAAAGATTGATAGATTGATATGCCGTGGTCAAAGTTACAGATGTTGCTGATGATCCTGCTGCGGAAATAGTAGTAGATCCGCCAGGTGTTGTTATTGATACGTTATGTGTAGATGCTTCACCTGTTGAATCGTAAATCACTAGATAACGTCCAGCTACTGGCGCATTAGGCAAGTTAATAGTAATCGTACCTGATGTTGAGTCGGTCGCAATCACTTGGTCTGTAGCTAATACTGTATATGGAGATGCAGCATGGTTAACAGTAGTGATAGGCAGAACCTGACCACCTGTAAGAATCAAACCGCCTGTACCAGCTTTAACAGTCGTTGCAGAAGTTGAATTGGTTGAACCAAGGGTAACAGCATTAACTCCTGCACCGGTTGCGATATTGACGGTCTTACCTCCTGTACTGTTAGCGATATTGACTGTCTGAGCCCCAGTACCTCCTGCTATGGTCATAGTCCCAGTATTTGCACCGGTGCCCCCAAAGTTGATTGTTCCTGAAGTAGTCGAAGGAGCGAATGTATAAGTCGAAGTTGCAGCACCATCAAGTTTGTAATTACCTGTTCCTACATATTGAGTTAGAGAAGCAGCTCCAGTGACAGAACCAATCGTGATCACGTTAGCTGACGAATCTGCTCCTAGGTTGATAGTACCACCTGATCCAATAAGACCGAAAGTGCTTCCAGAAGCTTGTGTAATAGTGATATTACCCATACTTGTAGAACCGACATTCAGTACTGAAGCTGCTGCCCCAGTGAACAGATTCATTGTTACCAATGTTCCTGTAGTGGTTGATACGTTGATTGTGTTAGTAGTATTTGTGTTAACACCATTGAATAGATTCAATGTCTGAGCAGTAGCTGCCGCAGTCGAAGAGAAAATATTCAGAATCTGAGTACCAGTAGTTGCAGCACCGTTAAGAATGTTAACAGTTGAGTTAGCAGCTACAGCACCGTTGTTGATGCTTGTAATTTGTGCACCAGCAGCCACGCCGTTTTGGATTAGAACGCTATTAGCAGCTGTACTTGAACCGAAGGTCATAGTACCAGTCATTGCGGTTCCGCCAATTGTTACTGTACCGGCTACCATTCCAGCGCCTACATGGATAGCACCACCAGTTTGTACGTTGCAAATATTTAATGTAGTAGCCCCAGAACCGCCAGCGATAACCATTGTATTAGTGGCTGAACTTGATCCTAAAGTGATAGTTCCTGTTTGTCCAGTTGCTCCAACTGTGATAGTTGCCGCAATGTTACCTGCGATCGTAGTATTACCACCTGATCCAGACTGTAGAGATAGAGAAGCACTAGCCGTCGTAGATCCCACAATCACAGTATTAGCTGCTGCATCATTACCAATTCCGATAGTATTACCACCACCAACAACAGCAAAGTTACCAGAACCAACAGTGATTGTAACCGCTGTAGCCCCTGTAGCATTACCAATGGCGATCGTATTAGCATTAGAATCGGCACCAATCGAGATAGTATTTCCATTACCAGTCAATGATAAATTGCCTGCACCTGCTGCAATAGTCACAGCACCTGAAGAGCCGCCAATAGTTGTAGTTGCTGCACCTGATGCGTTAGCTGAGAATGTTCCTAATTGAGTTACGGCACCAAGAGTCGAAGTCCCTGTTACTCCCAATGTGCTTGAGAAAGTACCGGTAGTTGCCGATAGAGCATGAATTGTTGATGTTCCTGATACTGAAAGAGTACCTGTAATTGATGTATTTCCTGAAGCTACAGTACTTGAAAATGTTGCTGCCCCAGTAACAGCCAATGTGCTGCTTAATGTCGTTGCACCTGTCACTGAAAGTGTTGTTCCAACACTGACTGAACCAGGAAATGAAACACTACCAGATAATGCCAAAGTCAATGAGTGAGTAGCTGCATCCCCTGTTACGGTAATTTGGCTAGCTGTGCCTAAAATAGCAATATTGCCACCTGTTGGCGATACTGTAATGGATCCATCAGAAAGAGTATTAAGAACACCTGATGCCGAACTAGCTAATGTCCAAGAAGGAACACCAGAAGAAAAACCACCTTGATAATATAGATTTCCAGAACCACCTTGGCTGATGTCTGATAACCAGAAGTAACCCGAAGGATAACCAACGTCTTGAGTAGCTGATGGATTTCTAGCAGCGATAACTACAGGCATTACATTGCCTCCGTTTGGTGCATCGCCATAAGTAAAGCTTGAAGGAATAAAAGGGCTCGTCATCTGTGACTCCTAATTTGTTTTTTAAACCTCAGTATGTCATACTCGAATTTAATCTAATATTTTCTGGATTATACAAGATTGTACTCCATCGACAGGGAGCTTATGGAGAGCGAATTCTACAGCATTAAAGAACTTGCCGTGATTTACTCAGTACATGAGGTAACCATTCGTAGAGCTATCCACAAAGGCTTTATTGAGGCTGTGAGGATTGGTGATTGTCCAAAAAGTCCATATCGCATCAGTAAAAGATGCATTCATGCTGTCCATGAAGCTTTGCTTAGGGATATGGCTAAGAAAGTTAAGAAATGACTATTTCTTTTTTTTTTTAGCTTTAGCAGCTAAGAAATACAAAATTTTAATCAAGTCTTGGCTTTTTGGCTTTTTTCTTTCTTTCTGCATGTTTGGCCTTTAGTGCTTTTTTAGCGGGTTCGAGCGCATCGTAGATTGTATCATAGCGATTCTTATATTCATTGCCTTTTCCGCCTCTTTCAGCTTGTAGTCGCTTGATCAAAGTACTCATAGCCGCTCCTATAGGTGAAACAGTATCTTTTTCCCATACACCTATATGATTTTCACCTGTTGTTTTTCTCTTTGTAAGAAGGCTTGTAAGCTGATCTCTATCTTCTTGAGATATCTCATCATAAACCCACATTCGATCGCTACCATGAGGCTTATATGCAAGTTCGTTGGTTTTAGGATCATAGCCAGCCCATTCTACATTTTTAGATATCTCCTGACCTGTCTTTTTCTCTATTCCACCGATTAATTCTTCATATAGCTCATCCAATTCTTTCTCAGGAATAGGAGATTCTATAAGTTCATCTACTGGAACTTTGTGCTTTTTGCCATCAACATCAATGATAGCCTGCCCATTGCGTATCTCTTTTACTTCACCAACACCCTGAGGAGCTGCTGCTACGGAACCTTTTTCTATCTTGGGAGCATTCTTTGATTCTTGCCAATATTTCGCGAATTTTCTTAAGTCTTCCCAAGATTTAATCTGTCCTGCTTCAAATGCGGGTTTGGCTGCTTGTAAAAGAGGTTCTTCAACTCCAGAAAATATATCCTTACCTTCTTTCAATGATTCGAAAACTCCCTTATAGAAATTTTCTGTAATTCCTTTACCCATTCCTCCAAATTGACCTAAACTCTCCATTTCAGTCATTTCTTTTTCTTCAGGTTTGGCTTGCACAGGATTCTCTGAAATATAGCCTTCTACCACCTTATCAAATGGTATACCTAATTCTTTTTCTATCGCCTTTTTTTCCTTCGGACGGAACTTCTCAAAGAAAGCCGAAACCTCTTGTGGACCATTCTTGGAAGCGATTAAAGCATCAATCTGGCTCTTAGAACCTGTCTTATTCAATATTTCACTTACGTTACCAATTTTTCCTTCAGCTTGCGGAGCAACGGGCGCTTGTGGTATCGTAGGGGAAATAGGAGGTTGGTGTGGCGTTTGTATATTTTCTGGTGCCTGTGTGTTCGCTTGCTTTAATGTTTCTTGCGGCCCTTTACGTGGGAGTCCTTGCAGAATCTTAGGAATGGCATGTTGCATGGCCGCTTGTGCCATTGGAGCTGCTATCTTTGCTGCACCTAATGGTAAAGCTACCTGAGCCGATTTACTCAATATATTCTGAATTTGACCTTTAGATTCCTGTTCCTGATTTTGAGGAATATTATTATAACTATCACGTAATCGTTGCGCTGCTATTTCACCTGGAGTGGTGGGCTTCAATCCTTTTCTAACGGCATGCTGAACATTCTTTTCTTTAGAAAAAATCCCTAAAATGTCTTTTGGTTTCCATCCTCCAGCCATAAGATTGTGTGCTTTTTTGGCTAGCTTAGGAACACTTTTAACCAATGACAAAAGAAGTTCTTCTTCTGATATGCCGTTATCTAAAAGTTGACTTATCGCATTAAATGACATTATTCATTACCAGTAAAACCTAAATATTTAGCAGGCACTCTTTGAGGTTGATTAAGCATAGTTCTTTCCGCATTTTGTCTCTGACCAAAAAGATCTCCAACATCATCAAAAAGCATGAGAATATTTTTATCTCCCCATCCTTTTGATTTAAGATCAGCATAGATATTGAAAAGCGAGATATCTTGATTCCATTCCTTACGTAACTGTGGAACCATTTTTGTTATATCAGATTTCTGAGCATTATCAGCTTTTTCAATATATCTTTCCATAGCTGCTTCAGAAAGATCTGGAGTTAAAGGATAAATTAACTCTTTATAATCCCCTGCTGTTTTTACAGTTCTTGATACATCATAAGGCAATGGTTTGAATGTCTTAGCTACAGTGATCGGAGAATGTCCTTTTTGCAAATAGGCTTGTTCAATGATATTATAGGCAAGAGGATCTTGCTTCATCATTGGTTTAGCTGATCCTCTTTGCTTTTCACTTTGTCCTTCACTCATTCCAAGCCAACTTGGCTCAGGAATATTAGCAACGAAAGCTTCATTCATCTTTCTAAAATTATCAATATCAGCAGAGACTTTTTGCCATGCATCTGAAAAACTTCCTGACTTATTGCTTTCTAGAGCAGGTCTTACCATATTGTAATAGATATTCTTTTCAGCTTCTGAAGTATTCTCAGGAACAAATTTATTTATTCTATTTTTAATTTCATCTTCGAAACCAAGCATTCTTGTGACATTTGCTGCTTGTTTCTCAACATTTGCATTAGCAAGTTCATTGAATGAAATTTTACCCTGATTGTAATCATCGATATTTTGACGAGCAAAATTTACATCTCCACCACCTTTAGCAACATCATTAAGCATCTTAGCTTTTTGCTCAGGAGTGATAAGTTCTCCAATATCTTGAGGAATATAATCGCTTAGAAATATTCCCTTTGTTTGTCGTGGTACTTCTGGTTGTGTCGTAGGTTGTTGTTGTGGTGGTTGATTTTCTGGAGTTGGTTGTCCAGGTTGATTTTGTGGAGTTGGTTGTCCAGGTTGATTTTGTGGACCTGGTAAATTCTGTGCACCACCTTGCCCTCTTCCTTCTACAAATTCTGCGACAGGACCTGTACCCATTCCTGATTTAGCTCTCATTAAAGCTTGTTCAGCGATACCGGATCTTTCCAATGATGGATTGAGAGTATATGCCCGAGCAATGGCTGGCATAATTTTATTAATGTCACCATTAGCATTAGCCAATTCCGCTTGCAATTGATCAATAGCATTTAAACCTTGCTGTCGCTCATAGCCTCTCTGTACAGCACCAGGAAGCGTTCTCTGAATATTATTCGCAATGTCCTTACTCTGTACTTCCCAAGAAGATCTTTCGCTTGGAAGAATTGTGACCATAATAACTCCTTAATATCCTGGAGGTGGTTGATAATAACCGCCTGGAGGTTGTTGATTATAACCGCCTGGAGGTGGTTGATATTGACCTGCTTGCTGTTGACCCCATTGTTGACCATATCCTTGTGCATACCCACCTATGATTGATCCAGGGATACCTGCAAAAGGGCCACCTGAAGGACCTTGATAAGTATTTTTCGTTGGAACTAATGCTTGTTGTTGGAAACCAAGCATATTTTGAACAGGCTGTTGTGCATAGCCTAATTGTTGATTAACACCTTGCTGTTGTAAACCTGCTCTCATAGCGGCCAAATTAGTCTCAAGATTAGATCCCTCACGGGCAAGTTGATTACGGAACGCTGTCGATCCAGTGCTTCCCCCTGATCCCATCCCTGCGAATCTATTTGCTAATCCAGGAATGATTTCCTCATTGAATTGACGAATAGCAGGAGCTTCCATATTTTTGAAAAACTCAGGATCATTAAAGAGACTATTAAGCCAATCTTGCCCTTGCTGATAGCCTTGATTCTGGGTGATATCCATTCCACCGTTAGCTCTCATTCCTCTTAAATAATCTATTGATTCATCAATATAACTTTTTGCATTCGAGCTATATGTTGATCCTGTCTTAGGTTTAGAACCAAATATACCATTTGCTAAGGCTGTTGCGCCTGCTATTGCTAAAGGTGCCCAAGTCATATTTACCTCTAAAGTTTTTCTTTATTCTATCATTTACCCTAATTACCTGCACGAAGGTATTCGAC
>Ga0181531_10002737_pt1 | contig 10918 bp, 7 predicted proteins | sample PEATcosm2014_Bin_38_FD_119743 | JGI IMG/M metagenome (GOLD analysis project Ga0181531, IMG submission 119743) | Peatland microbial communities from MTU Mesocosm Facility, Houghton, MI, USA - PEATcosm2014_Bin11_10_metaG | ecosystem: Environmental > Terrestrial > Soil > Wetlands > Peat | place... | reverse complement strand
TTCAACGGCAAAGCCGCACCGAGGCTTAACGCCGCCGTCCCCTGCAGTAGGCGACGGCGCGAAATGTTGTCGAAATTCATAAGATGCTCCCTGTACTCGCGAGCGCGCGTGCGCCGCTGGTGGCCGGCCATCAGGACGATGGGGGCGTTCTTCGATTGGCGGCCAGTCATTCGCAAGGGCCATGCCAGCCGTGCTGTGATCTAGCGATACGAGATAACCGCCTGAATTGGCAATTTAATTTCCAAAGGCGAGATGCGATTGCGGCCGGTACCGGAATGCCGCCTTGTGCTTTGATTAAAAAATAGGCAGACTCATCGTCGCTCCAGGGCACTTTAAATGGGCATTGAAATGGTCGACCGACGGCCTGCCAGCTCCGTTTCTACCCGCCCCCGGCGCCTCAAAATAACAACAGCCGCTCTCTCGAGCAGCTGTTGTTTCAAATTCCGAAGTCGGCCGACGTTACTTCGTCAGATCGCGGGCTGCGTCCTTGACGTTGCCGGCGATGTTGTGCGCCTCGCCTTTGGCCTTGTCGAACTTGCCTTCAGCTTGCAGCTTTTTATCGCCGGACAATTTGCCTGCGGTATCCTTGATCGCGCCCTTTACTTTGTCGGCAGCGCCTTTCACGTGTTCGCGATCCATTGATGAACTCCATTGCTTGTGGTTGTCGGGAAGATAACGCCGCAGGCCGACCCTGGTTTCCTGCAACTTGCCGCGACGAAATGTCGGCCGTCCGACACTTTCGACGGAACCATCCCCGGCTTGTCAGAATCGCGTTTCCCGGTAAAACTCAATCGCCCCGGGGATGGAGTCCCCCATAAACCGCCGTCGTGGCTGATGACTCCTACCAACCGCTTGCGTCGGTAGGGATTCGCCGACTGGAGGATTTCATGGGGTATTTGATCGTCTTTCTTGGCGGCGGCCTCGGCGCCGCGCTGCGGCACGGAATCAATCTCGCTGCATTCCGCCTTGTCGGTACGGCATTTCCTTACGGCACCATGTTCATCAACGTCGCCGGCTCGCTGGCGATGGGGCTCATCACAGAATATTTCGCGCTCAAGAGCGGCATGCCGCAACACTGGCGGCTTTTCCTGACGACGGGAATTCTGGGCGGATTCACCACGTTTTCTGCGTTCTCGCTGGAAGCCGCACTCCTCTATGAACGGGGTCAGCTGGCCGGTGCCGCAATTTATGTTGTGGCATCGGTCGTACTCGCCATCGGCGCGCTTTTTGCCGGACTTGCCATCGTTCGCGCTATTGTTTGATCCGTCACGCCCGTTGCTGCGGCCCGTAAACTATTGTGTCCGGCCCGCCTCAACTATTCCCCACATTTCGACACAATCCGACACGCTTCCGCCCCGGCGATAGCATCTAGTGCCGCACGGGGTGGAGGCCGCGTGGATGCATGGCCGGGCGATAGCTGTCTTCGTTTCCGTATTTATTTTTGGAATTTTTGCACTGCCGTCTTGCCGCAACGTGCAAGCAGCCGCATTGGCGGATTCGGCAATCACGGTGGCCGGCAACCGGCACGTTGACGCGGCCGTAATCCGTTTGCATTTTCACACCGGCCGCGGCGGCCTCGTCACCCCGGCGGCGCTCGACGCGGCGCTCAAGAGCCTCTACGCCACCGGTCTTTTTCAGGACGTGAAAATCTCGCGGGACGGCGGCGGCGTCGTGGTGACGGTCGTAGAGAATCCGACCATCGCGCGGATCGCGTTCGAGGGTGACAAGAAGCTCAAGGAGGACGATCTCAAGAGGACCCTTCAATCGAAGCAAGGCGGACCGCTTTCCCGCGCCGTGGTTCACGATGATGTGGCGCACATCATCGAGCTTTATCGCCAGCGCGGTTACTTTGCGGCACGGGTTGACCCAAAAACTATCAAAGCCAGGAATGATCGCCTTACGCTCGTCTTCGAGATCAGCGAAGGCGACAAGCTAGCCGTCAGGCAGATCGCGTTTGTCGGCAACGAAGCCTATCCGGCCAACAAGCTTCTTGGCGCAATCAAGAGCGGCCAATCAAGCGTCTTGAGTTTCCTGCTCGACAACGACAGTTACGATTCCGACCGCATCGAAAACGATCTCGGTCTCATCCGCCGCTTCTACCTCGCTCACGGCTATGCCGATGTGCGCGTGCGTTCGGCGGCGAACTACCAGGCCGACAAGAACGGCGTCGTCGTCACGTTCCCGATCGACGAAGGCGCTCAATACCGACTCGGAAAGGTGGCGATCGAGTCGAACCTGAAATCCGTCGATTCGGCGCCATTGCGGGCGTATCTGCGCGGCGAATCCGGCGAGATCTACAACGCCGATGCCGTACAGAAGACCGTCGACGATATGACACTTGGACTGGCCAAAAGCGGCGCACCCTTCGCCAATATCAGCGCGCGCAGCGAACGCATCGCGTCATCGCGCCTGATCAATCTCGTCTACACTGTCGATGGAAGCCCGCACCTATACGTTGAGCGCATCGACATCAGCGGCAACAGCAAGACGCGCGACGACGTGATCCGCCGCGAGTTCGATTTCGTCGAGGGCGATGCTTACAATCGCGCGCTGGTCGATCGCGGCGAGCGGCGGCTCCGGCAGCTCGGCTATTTCAAGACCGTCAAGATCGGCACCCGACCCGGTTCGGCGCCCGATCGGGTCGTGCTCGATGTCACGGTGGAGGAACAAAAGACCGGGATTTTTTCGGTCATGGGCGGCTATTCCGCGCAAGCCGGGGCATCGGTGCAAACGGCCATCAGCGACCGGGATTTTTTGGGCACGGGCGACACGGCGAAGGCGTCGTTTACCGTCGGCCAATATGTCCGCGGCTTCGATTTTGGCGTGACCGACCCCTACGCGCTCGGTCCGCGCGTTTCGCTTGGCGGCAATATCTTCGCCAACGAGACTTTGGCCGGAAGTTATCAGTCCTACAACAGCGTCTTTTATGGCGGCAAGATCACAACGGGCATGCCGCTGAACGACCAGCTCGGCATGAGCTGGAACTACGCGATCTACAACCAGAAGCTCTCGCTCGATCCGGCGGCGGGTATCGCCTCGCTGCCGATCCAGCAGGCCGCCGCGTTGGGTCCCCAATGGGTTTCCTCAATCGGCTATGGGGTCGCTTACACCACGCTCGATAATCCGAAGGATCCGACCGAGGGCGTTCGCGCGCAGACCACCAACGATCTCGCCGGGCTTGGCGGCGCGGTCAAATTTGCCCGCACCACCGAGGACGCGCGCTATTACCACACCATCGTCGGCGACGTGGTCGGCATGGTGCGGACACAGGGCGGCTACGTGGCGCCGTGGGGCGGCCAGCAGGTGCCGCTGCTCGACGGCTTCTTCGGCGGCCCGCAACTCATCCGCGGCTTCGCGCCGAACGGCTTCGGGCCGCGCGACGTTACGCCGGGCACGACCCAGGACAATGTCGGCGGCAATGTTTACTGGACGACGTCGGGCGAACTGCAATCGCCGATGCCGCTGGTCACGCCCGACGCGCAATTGAAGGTGGCGTTATTCTCCGACGCTGGCAGCCTGTGGGCCACCAACGGATCGAGCGCGTCTCACCTCGCGTCGTTATCGCCGTCGCAGCAGCTTGCGAACTCGAGCGCGCTGCGCGCTTCGGTCGGCGCCAGCCTGATCTGGGGCTCGCCGTTCGGCGCCATCCGGGTCGATTACGCATACCCGGTCGCCAAACAGAGCTACGATGTCACCCAGCGCCTGAATTTCACCGCCGGCGGCTTTTGAGAGGATTGGTTCGTCATGGCCGGGCGAGAGGGGCGAAGCACGGTCTTCGCGCCTCCCGTCCCGGCCATCCACGTCTTGGGTAGGCTGCCGATAAAGACGTGGATGCCCGCAGCAAGTCGGGCATGACGATCGCGTTACGCCGCTTTGGCGAGTTTGCCGGCGGCGCCAAGCCCACGTTCGATGTCGGCGATGATGTCGTCGATATGCTCGATGCCTACCGAAAGGCGCACGTAGCCGTCGGACACGCCGGTCGCGCCTTGCTCTTGCGGCGTCAATTGCGAGTGCGTCGTGGTCGCCGGATGGATAGCGAGGCTGCGCGCGTCACCGATATTGGCAACGTGATAGAAGAGTTGCAGCGCGTCGATAAACCGGCGTCCAGCATCCCTGCCGCCGGCAAGCTCGAAGCCGACAAGACCGCCGAGCCCGCCCTTGAGATAGCGCGTCGCCCGCTCGCGCGCGACACCGGTCTGCACCGACGGATGAATGACGCCCACGACTTCCGGCCGCTGGCGCAGGAAGTCCACCACCTTTTGCGCGTTCTCGGAGTGCTTGGCGATGCGCAGCGCCAGCGTCTCCAATCCTTGCAGAACGAGGAACGCATTGAATGGCGACAGCGCGGAGCCCAGATCGCGCAGCAGCGTGACGCGGGCCTTGATGATGTAGGCGATGGGGCCGAGCGGCTTCACCGCTTCGGTCCAGACCGCGCCGTGATAGCTCGGATCCGGCGTGTTGAGCGCCGGCTGGCGCTGCGGATGCGCGGCCCAGTCGAAATTTCCGCCGTCGACCAGGAGGCCGCCGATCGAATTGCCGTGGCCGCCGAGATATTTGGTCGTCGAATAGACGATGATGGCCGCGCCATGATCGAACGGCCGCAACAGAATTGGCGAGGCCGTATTATCGACGATCAGCGGAATGCCGAGCGGCTTGCCGATTGCGGCGACTTCGGCGACCGGGAAAACCGTCAGCTTCGGATTCGGCAGCGACTCGGCGTAATAGGCGCGCGTGCGGTCGTCGGTCGCGCGGCGGAAGTTGTTCGGATCGACCGGGTCAACGAAACGCACCTCGATGCCTTGGTCCTTCAACGTGTGAGAAAACAGATTCCAGGTGCCGCCATAAAGGTCGGTCGAGCTGACGACGTTGTCGCCGGCGCGGGCGAGATTCTGGATGGCGAATGCGGAAGCCGCCTGCCCCGAAGACAGGGCCAGCGCACCAACACCGCCTTCCAGCGCCGCCACGCGCTTCTCCAGCACGTCGTTGGTCGGATTCATGATGCGCGTATAGATGTTGCCGAGTTCCTTGAGCGCGAACAGATTGGCCGCGTGCTCGGTATCCCGGAATTGATACGAGGTTGTCTGATAGATCGGCACGGCGACGGCGCCGGTTGTCGGATCGGAACGCCAGCCGGCATGAAGGGCGAGCGTTTCCGGATGCTGTGTCGAAGACTCGGACATGAATGACTCTCCCGTTGGCGAAAGGCGCGGCTTGCGCAAGGGACGTTCGCGCCTGAATACCTGCAAGGGAGTATAATTTACTATTTTGGTCAAGTATTTGGGGCCTAAAAGAAAGATTATTTCTCAATGGGCGCAAATTGGCACCGGCAATATCTACCAGCATCGGAGAACGCAGAAGCGTCTCGCCAGCGCTGATCTGGGTCTCTAGGGAACCCGGTCAGGCCGAGGCACCGGCGGCGCGCGAGCGCTGACCGCGGCGCACGGCTACGATCTCCGCCAGGATCGAAACGGCGATTTCGTCCGGTGTGATGGCGCCGAGATCGAGCCCGGCGGGCGCTTTGAGCTTGGCCAAGCGCTCGGCGGACACGCCGCGTTTGGCCAACGTCGCCTTCAGCACTTCGGCCTTCTTGCGGCTGCCGACAAAGGCGACGTAGGCGACGTCAACGGCGAGCGCCGCCGAGAGCGCGGCTTCATCGCCGCGTCCCTGTGTCGAGACGATGACATATCGCGCGCTCGCCTCTTCCACCGGCAGCGCATAACCTTCGATGCGGCGGTCGGCCTCGCCGAAAGTAGATTGCTCGGCGGCGGGGGCGCAGACGGTGACGGAAAATCCGATCCGCCTGGCGAGGTCGGCGACGGCGACCGCGACCGGGCTCGAGCCGCAAATCACGACCTGCGGACGCGGCAGCACCGGCTCGATGAAAATGTCCATCGTGCCCTCGCTCGGACACATATTGTTGGCGAAGCGAATGCCTTCCTGCTCGTCGCCGGCCTGCACGCCGTGATCCGCGAGGAGATCCGGCGGCTGCACCGATACGAGCCGTGAGCGGCCGTCGCCCAGCGCCTCTCTGGCGGCCTTGAGCACCGCGGCACGGGCGCAGCCACCGCCGATCCAGCCTTCGGAAATGGTGCCGTCCGGCAGGATCACGGCTTTGGCTCCCGCCTTCGCCGCGGTCGCCGCGACCGTGCGCACCACCGTCGCCAATGCGAACGGTTCGCCCGCCGACTTCCGCGTGGCGATGATTTCGAGAATGTCGGTGGAGCGATCCATCCTCACAACCTCGCCAGATAGGGTTCAAGCGCCGCCAGGCTTTCGAGATTATGCGCCGGCGCAAAGAGATCGACATAAGGCAGCGCCGCCTGCATGCCGCGCGCTTGCGGAGAATAATCACGCCAGCCGATCAGCGGATTGAGCCAGACGATCTTGCGGCACCGCCGGCGCAAGCGCCGCATCTCCTCGCCAAGCTGCTCAGGCGTGCCGGTATCGTAACCGTCCGAGACGATCATCACTGCGGTGCGCGAGCTGATGACGCGCCGGGCATGCCAGCGATTGAACGTGGCGAGGCTTTCGCCGATGCGCGTACCGCCGCCGATGCCTTGCGCCATCAAAGCGAGTTTATCGACCGCGCGCGTCACGTCGCGATCGCGCAGCGAAGGGGAGACGTGAGCGAGCCGCGTATGGAAGACGAAGGCCTCGGCTTCGCGGAAGTTGTCGACCACGCCGTGCAGGAAGCGCACGAAGAACGCCGTGTAGAGGCTCATCGAGCCGGAAGCATCGAGCAGAACGATGAGCCGCAACGGCTTGATCTTGCGGCGGCGCCAAGCAAGTTCGATCAGCGTTCCGCCGTGCGAAATATTGCGATGGATGGTGCGGCGCAGATCAAGCCGCCGACCGCTGCGGCGTACCTGCTCGCGCCGAACGAGCCGCGCGCGCATGGTGCGCGCAAGCCGCGCCGCAAGCGCATGCGTCGCGGCAATCTCGTCGGGATCGACGATGTGACGGAGATCGACGGCTGAGAGCGATTCGGCGCGCGTGGCGCCTTCGCGGCGCCCGCGCCCATCGGCGGCGCTCTCGCCATCGCCGTCGCTCCGCCGCTCGACGCGATCGGGCAATCCGAGCGCCGCTTCCGGCACGGACGCCTCGGCGAGCCGCCGCGCCGGCGCGGCGCTCGCGGCCGGCATTCCGGCAAGCACTTGCCGCTGCCGCATACCCTCGCCTTGCCAAAAGGCGGCAAAAATCTCGTCGAAGCGTTCCCAGTCGGAATGCGTCGCGCAGAACAGCGCTCGCAGTGCAGGCTTAAGCAACGACGGCCACGTGGCAAGCGGCGAGCCCAGGATCGCGAGCGCGTCGCTGGTCTCGGCTAACCCGATCTTGAAGCCATTGTCGCGCAAGGTGCGCGCAAAAACGGCGAGGCGGCGGCGCGCGCCGGACATTGATATCCGCTCATTCCCGCGCAAGCGGGAATCCAGACTTGGATCCACGCCTTCGGGGGGACGGGCGGTTTGGTGGACCTTCCCGCCCATCACGCCACCTTGCCGAGCAAGCGCTCGCTCACCTCGCGGGTGACGCGCGAGCGATCCTCATGGGTCTTGAGCAGGCAGATCATGGTCTCGTAGACCGCCTCCGGCTCCTGCCGCAGATCGTGGATTTCCAGCCCGGCGAGCGTCGCCGCCCAATCGAGCGTTTCCGCCACGCCGGGCACCTTGCGCAAATCCTCCTTGCGCACCGCACCGACCATGCGCGCGATCTGAAGCGCCAGCGTGGTATCGATGCCAGGTGTCCGCGTGAGAATGATCTTCGCCTCGCGGTCAACCTCGGGAAAGTCGATGTAATGGTAGAGACAGCGCCGGCGCAACGCGTCGGACAATTCTCGGGTGCCGTTGGAAGTGAGCACGACCCGAGGGATCGACGTCGCCTTGATGGTGCCAAGCTCGGGAATGCTGACCTGAAAGTCGGAGAGAAGCTCGAGCAAAAACGCTTCAAATTCCTCGTCGGCGCGGTCGACCTCGTCGATCAGCAGCACCGGCGGTTTGTCGCGGCGAATGGCGGCGAGCAACGGCCGCTCGAGCAGATATTTTTCGGAGAAAATATGCTCCTCGATATCGTCGGCATTCTCGCCGATGCCTTCGCGTGTCTTGATGGCGAGAAGTTGGCGCTGATAATTCCACTCATAGAGGGCGGCGTTCTGATCGAGACCCTCGTAGCATTGCAGGCGGATAAGCTCGGCGCCATGCAATGCGGCGAGTGCCTTGCCGACCTCGGTCTTGCCGACGCCGGCCTCGCCCTCGAGCAGCAGCGGCCGTTTGAGGAATTCCATCAGCCACAGCGCGGTCGCGATGTCGTGGTCGGCGACATAGCCAACGGCGGCAAGGCGATCGGAAATCTCTTCGCGCTTGAGGGTCACAGCGCTTTACTCTCTCTGCGTCATGCGCGGGCATAGTCGTCCGCAGGACGGCGTCGCTTTGCTCGCCTATGCCCGCGCATCCATCTTTCTTCCGCACATATAAGATGGATTGCCGGGTCAAGCCCGGCAATAACGGATTGAGCGAGCGCGCACCATTTCCTCACGCATGCAGACCGAGTTTTTCCGCGGCCGTCCAGGTGCGCCAGTGATCGTGCGGCATTTGAATGTGGGTCGAGCCGAGGAAGGCAAACGCGTCGTTGACCGCATTCGAGAAGCACGGCACGCCGCCGACGTTGGGGCTCTCGCCGACGCCCTTGGCGCCGATCGGATGATGCGGCGACGGCGTCGTGGTCCAGTCGGTCTCCCAATGCGGCGTTTCCACCGCAGTCGGCAGGAAGTAATCCATGAACGACGCCGTGGTGACGTTACCCTCGTCGTCGTAATGGATTTCCTGGCCCATGGCGATGGCGAAAGCTTCTGTCAGGCCGCCGTGGATCTGGCCCTCGATGATCATCGGATTGATGCGGGTGCCGCAATCGTCGAGCGCGTAGAAGCGCCGGACTTTGGTCTGGCCGGTATCGACGTCGACGTCCACCACGCAGATATAGGCGCCGAACGGATAGGTAAAATTCGGCGGGTCGTAATAGTTGATCGCCTCGAGACCCGGCTCCATGCCGGGCGGCACCTCGTGATAGGCCGCCCAGGCAAGCTCGGTCATGGTTTTGAACCGCTCGGGATTGCCCTTCACCCGGAAGCGATCGACGTCCCATTCGAGATCGTCGTCGTGCACTTCGAGCATATAGGCGGCGATCATCTGCGCCTTGGCCTTGATCTTGCGACAGGCCATCGCGGTTGCGGCGCCGGAAACCGGCGTCGAACGCGAGCCGTAGGTGCCGAGACCGTAAGGGGCGGTGTCGGTGTTGCCCTCCTCGACCATGATGTTGTCGGCCGCGATGCCAAGCTCGGTGGCGATGATCTGGGCATAGGTCGTCTCGTGACCCTGGCCTTGCGACTTGGTGCCGAGCCGGCAAATGCCGCTGCCGGTCGGGTGAATGCGGATTTCCGCGGAGTCGAACATAGCGATGCCAAGAATGTCGCAAGCCCGCGAAGGTCCGGCACCGACGATCTCGGTGAAGAAGGCAACGCCGATACCCATCAGCTCGCGCGTTTCGCCGCGCTTGAAGGCTTCGCGCTTTGCCTTTTGCTCTTCGCGCAGCTTCTTGTAGTTGACCGATTCCATCGCCTTGTTCATGGCGGTTTGGTAATCGCCGGAATCGTATTGCCAGCCGAAGGCCGAGGTGTAGGGGAATTGTTCGCGCCGGATCAGGTTCTTGATGCGGAATTCGGCGGGATCCATGCCGAGTTTTTGCGCCATGATGTCCATGGCGCGCTCGATGGCATAGGCGGCCTCAGTGACCCGGAACGAGCACCGATAAGCGACCCCGCCCGGCGCTTTGTTGGTATAGACGCCATCGACCAGACAATGCGCAGCCGGGAAGTCGTACGAGCCGCTGATGATGCTGAACAACCCTGCCGGCCATTTGGTGGCGTTGGCGCAGGCGTCGAACGCGCCGTGGTCGGCGATGGTGTAGCAACGCATCGCGGTGACCTTGCCATCCTTGGTCGCGGCGATCTCCATGTCCATGTGGAAGTCGCGGGCGAACGCCGTCGTCGACAGGTTCTCGATGCGGTCCTCGACCCATTTCACCGGAACGCCGGTCACAATCGAGGCGACGATGGCGCAGATATATCCCGGATAGGCGCCGACCTTGTTGCCGAAGCCGCCGCCGATATCGGGGGCGATGACGTGAATCTTGTGCTCGGGGATTTTCGAGATCAGCGAGCCGACGGTGCGAATGACGTGAGGTGCCTGGAAGGTGCCCCATAGAGTCAATTCACCCTTGATCTTGTCGAAGGAGGCGACGCACTGGCAGGTCTCGAGCGGACACGGATGGCAGCGCGGATAGACGATCAATTCCCGGATCGTCACGTCGGCTTTGGCGAAGGCGGCATCAGTCGCCGCCTTGTCGCCGGCCTGCCAGGAGAAAATGTGATTGTAGTGTTTGCGCTTGCCGTGGGCGCCGTCGGTCTTGTCCTTGAGATCCTCGCGGATCATCGGCGCACCGTCGGTCATCGCCTTGAGCGGATCGACGTTGACCGGCAGCGCCTCGTATTCCACCTCGACCAGATCGGCGCCGTCGGCCGCGGCCTCGCGGCTGTCGGCGATGACGAAAGCGACTTCCTGATTCTGAAACAGAACCTTGCCGTCGGCCAGCACCATCTGGACGTCGCCGGCGAGCGTCGGCATCCAGGCGAGGTTGATGGTCTTGAGCGTCTCGGCGGTAATCACCGCGACGACACCGGGCACCGCCGCGGCCTTGGTGGTGTCGATCTTTATGACGCGCCCGTGGGCGTGCGGCGAACGGTTGAAGTCGCCGTAAAGCATGCCCGGCAGCTTGAGATCGTCGACGTAACTGCCTTTGCCCTGGACGAAGCGGATGTCCTCGACGCGCTTGCGCTTACAGCCCATGCCTTCGAGCTTGGCGGCGCGTT
>Ga0181531_10002736_pt1 | contig 10921 bp, 10 predicted proteins | sample PEATcosm2014_Bin_38_FD_119743 | JGI IMG/M metagenome (GOLD analysis project Ga0181531, IMG submission 119743) | Peatland microbial communities from MTU Mesocosm Facility, Houghton, MI, USA - PEATcosm2014_Bin11_10_metaG | ecosystem: Environmental > Terrestrial > Soil > Wetlands > Peat | place... | reverse complement strand
CTCACAGGGCGACTACCCGATTTCGATCGGCATCAACATCAACAACTCCGCCGAATACAGCCTCGAATGGTTCGGTGCCAGGTACGCCATGCCGTCGGGTCTGAACGTCACGGGCGCGTTCTATCATGTCAGTCAGAACAGCTGGTCCATCGGCCTCGCCTCGGACGGTACGCAGAACATAGGCTGCTCGGGTGCCGGCCTGCTGTGCGCCGGCGACTTCACCGAAGGTTCGCTGGCCCTGGACTACGTGTTCAACAAGCACTATGACACCTACCTGGGCGTCAACTATTCGACGGTCACCGACGGTCTGGCGAACGGCTTCGTCGGCACGACGGCCAACGGCACCACCGGAAGTGAATCCCAGACCACCTTGATGCTCGGCTTTCGCATCAAGTTTTAGTCGGGTTTTCAGGCCGGGCTGTTGCCGTCGGAGGCGCGCTGCAGCGCGGCTATATCGAGCTTCTTCATCTGCAGCAGCGCCGTCATGACGCGATCCGACTTGCGTATGTCAGGATCCGTCATGAGCCTGGCCAGCAAGACGGGTACGACCTGCCAGGACAGGCCGTACCGATCCTTGAGCCATCCACATTGCTGCGCTGAAGGTTCGCCGCCGGCGGTCAATCGGTCCCAGTACTGATCGATCTCCTGCTGCGTCTCGCAGCTGACCTGCAGCGAGATCGCCGGTGTGAACTCGAACACCGGGCCGCCGTTCAGCGCCGTGAATCCCTGGCCGGCCAACTCGAAGTCGACCGTCAGCACACTGCCGGCGGGTCTGCGGTGGACCGCGCGGCCGGCATCGCCATAGCGGCTGACGGCGCGAATCCTCGAGTTCTCGAAAATCGAGCAGTAGTAACGCGCGGCGTCCTCGGCCTGCGAGTCGAACCAGAGGCAGGGGCTTATTCTGTTCAGGCGCATAGGTCTATCCTCCGGTCAGGCACTTAACGGAACCCTTGCGACAATGGACCCGCCATGGCCCCGAACTGGCCTTGTAACATGCGACTGCTGGCAACCGCTGTCATCCTGACGGGCGTTTTGTCCGGCTGCTCGACCTACCGCAGCTGCGGATTGTTGGGCTGCCCGGGCGATGCCCAGATCACGGCCGACATCGAGGCGCTGATCCGGCAGCACCCGGCCATCGAGGCGCCGAATATCGTGCGCGTCAGCACCATCGATCGTGTGGTGTATCTCTACGGCCAGGTCGACACCGAGCAGGAGCGCTCTACCGCGGAGTCGCTCGCGCACCAGGTAGCGGGCGTGCGGCGGGTGGTGGACTCGATCAACTTCAGCTACGAAGGCCGCTAGGTGTTGCCTGCATCGTGCCGGGCCCGGATGAAGTCGGCCACGTGCGCGGCCGCCTCTTCGAGCGACAGCCGCGACATATCCAGATGAATGTCGGGGCTCTCGGGCGGCTCATAGGGCGAGTCGATGCCGGTGAAATTCTTCAGCTGCCCGGCGCGTGCGCGCTTGTAAAGTCCCTTGACGTCGCGGCGCTCGGTGTCGGCCAGCGGCGCATCGACGAACACCTCGATGAATTCACCGACCGCGAACAGCGTCCGTGCCGCGTGCCGCTCGGCGCGGAACGGCGAGATGAAGGCCACCAACACGATCAGGCCCGCATCCACCATCAGCCGGGCGACTTCGGCCACGCGTCGGATATTCTCGACGCGATCCTGCTCGGTAAAACCCAGGTCCTTGTTCAAGCCGTGGCGCACATTGTCGCCATCGAGAATATAGGTGCGTCTGCCTTCCGCGTGCAGCTGCTTCTCGACCATGTTGGCGATCGTGCTCTTGCCGGCGCCCGAATAGCCGGTCAGCCAGATCACGCTCGGGCGCTGGCCATTGAGCGCGGCGCGCGCCTGCTTGTTGATGTCGAGTGTCTGCCAATGCACGTTCTGTGAGCGGCGCAGCGCAAAATGCAGCGTGCCGGCCGCGAGTGTGTCGTGCGTGATGCGATCGATGAGGATGAATCCGCCCAGATCGCGGCTGCGCTCGTAGGGCTCGAAGGCAATGGGACGGTCGAGTTCGAGTTCGCAGACACCGACTTCATTGAGTTCGAGCCGCTCGGCGGGCAGATGCTGCCAGGTATTGACGTCGAGCTTGTACTTGAGCGGCGCCACCGTGGCCGAGACCGTCGCGGTGCCGATCTTCATTTTATAGGACCGTCCCGGCAGCACCGCGTTCGCGTGCAGTGCCACGAGCGTGGCCTCGAACTGATTCGCGGTCGCGGGTGGTGCATCGGCGGCGGCGAGCACATCGCCGCGGCTGACATCGGTTTCATCGGTCAGCGTCAGGGTGACGCTTTGGCCGGCGGCGGCCTCCGTAAGATCGCCTTCGATCGTCACGATGCGCGCTATCCGGCACTCGCGCCCGGAGGGCAGCACGCGCGCGCGATCGCCCGGCCGGATCGTGCCGCTGACAATGCGGCCGGCGTAGCCACGGAAATCCTGGTGCGGGCGATTGACCCATTGCACGGGCATCCGGAACGGCAGCGCCGCCGAGGATGCGTCGACCTCGACCGACTCCAGGTACTGCAGCAGCGAGGCACCCCGGTACCAGCCCATGCGAGGACTGCGCTCGATGACATTGTCACCCTCGACCGCCGAGAGCGGAATGGCGGTCACGTGGTTACGGCCCGTGTGCGCGGCGAATTCGCGAAACTCGCGCTCAATGGATTCGAAGCGTTGCTGCGAGTAATCGACCAGGTCCATCTTGTTGATGGCCAGCACGATCTCGCGGATGCCGAGCAGCGAGACGAGGTAAGTGTGCCGCCGCGTCTGCGTCAGCAGCCCCTTGCGCGCATCGACCAGGATCACCGCCAGGTCCGCAGTCGATGCGCCGGTGACCATGTTGCGAGTGTATTGCTCGTGTCCGGGTGTATCCGCGACGATGAACCGGCGCCGCAGCGTGGAGAAGTACCGGTACGCGACATCGATGGTGATGCCCTGTTCGCGCTCGGCCGCCAGGCCGTCCAGCAGCAGCGCGAAGTCGAGTTGCCCGTTGCGAGTCCCGGATTTCTTCGAGGCCGCGGCCAGCGCTTCGAGCTGATCCTCGAGCAGCAGTTTGCCGTCGTAGAGCAGCCGGCCGATCAGTGTCGATTTGCCGTCATCGACCGAGCCGCAGGTGATGAAGCGCAGCAGACTGAGCTCCGGCGCGCCGCTCATCAGAAATACCCTTCCTGCTTCTTCTTCTCCATCGTGGCGCCCGCGTCGCGGTCGATGACGCGGCCCTGGCGTTCGGATTGCACGCTCTGCTGCAGTTCCGTGATGATCTCATCGATGGTCGAGGCACGGCTCTCGAGGGCGCCCGTCAGCGGATAGCAGCCCAGGGTGCGGAAGCGCACGCTCAATTGCTGCGGCTGCTCGCCGGGCCGAAGTGGCATGCGCTCATCGTCCACCATGATCAGGACGCCATCGCGGCGCACGACCGGCCGCAGCGCGGCCAGGTACAGCGGCACGATGGGGATGTTCTCGCGGCGGATGTACTGCCACACGTCCAGCTCGGTCCAGTTCGACAGCGGAAACACGCGGATGCTCTCATCGGCGCGCTTGTCGACGTTGTAGAGGTTCCAGAGTTCCGGACGCTGATTCTTCGGGTCCCAGCGATGCTGCGCCGAGCGGAACGAAAATACGCGTTCCTTGGCGCGGCTGCTCTCCTCGTCGCGACGCGCGCCGCCGAAGGCCGCGTCGAAGCGGTAGTGATCCAGCGCGGCCTTGAGCGCTTGCGTCTTCATGACGTCGGTGTGAACCTGTGAACCATGCGTAAACGGATTGATCCCCTGGCGGACCCCTTCGGCGTTGACGTACACCAGCAGCTCCATGCCGCTCTCCCGCGCCACGCGTTCACGGTAGCTGTACATGTCGCGAAACTTCCAGGTGGTGTCGACATGCAGCAGCGGAAACGGCGGGGTGGCGGGGTGGAACGCCTTGCGCGCCAGGTGCAGCATCACCGCGCTGTCCTTGCCCAGCGAATACAGCATCACGGGCTTGCGGCACTCGGCCACGACCTCGCGCAGGATGAAGATGCTCTCGGCTTCCAGCCGCTGCAGATGTGTCAGTACCGTGCTCACGGCCGGCAAACTAGCACGAGATTGGCATCTTGAGACGTGCAGCGATCGTAGCTCCCGCGCGTACCGCGGTGGGCGCATTCGGCGGCGCGCTGCGCTCGGTGGGTGTCGAGCATCTGGGCGCGGCCGTCATTCAGGCCGTACTCCACCGCAGCGGCCTCGACCCGGCGCGCGTCGAGGATGTCGTCATGGCGCAATCCTATCCGAGCGGCGAGGCGCCCTGCATCGGCCGCTGGGCGGCGCTGCAGGCGGGCCTGCCGGTGGAAGTGCCCGGCATGCAGCTGGATCGACGCTGCGGCGGCGGGCTGCAGGCCGTCGTGACCGCGGCGATGATGGTGCAGAGTGGCGCCGCGGATGTGGTCCTGGCGGGCGGCGTGGAGAGCATGAGTAATGTCGAGTACTACACCACCGAGCTGCGCTGGGGCGCGCGTTCCGGCTCAGTGAGCATGCACGACCGGCTGCAGCGCGCCCGCGAGCGGTCGCAGCCCGTCGGCCGGTTTGGCGTCATATCCGGGATGATCGAAACGGCCGAGAACCTGGCGCGGGACTATTCGATTTCGCGCCAGGCCGCCGATGCGTACGCCGCGCGAAGTCAGCAGCGGGCGGCCGCGGCGCAGGCCGCAGGCAGGTTCGAGCGCGAAGTGGTCCCGATCCCCGTGACGCAGAAGAAGGGACCGCCGATAATCTTCGCGCGGGACGAAGGGGTGCGAGGGGAGTCCACGGCGGAGTCGCTGGCCAAACTTGCACCCATCATCGAGGGGGGAACCGTGACGGCCGGTAATGCCGCGCAACAGAATGATGCTGCCGCTGCCTGCCTGGTCGTGGCGGAGGACCGGCTCGATGCTCTGAAGCTGACGCCCATGGCCTGGCTGGTCGGCTGGGCCGCCGCGGGTTGCGAACCGGCGAGCATGGGCATCGGGCCTGTGCCCGCCGTGCGTCGGCTGTTTGCGCGCACCGGGCTGTCCTTCGACGCCATGGACCTGGTCGAACTCAACGAAGCCTTTGCGGTCCAGGTGCTTGCGGTGCTCGCCGCCTGGGGCTGGAACGATCCCGATCGCCTCAACGTCAATGGATCCGGGGTGTCGCTCGGTCATCCCATCGGCGCCACCGGGGTGCGCATCATGACCACGCTGCTGCACGAACTGGAACGGCGCCAGGCTCGCTACGGCCTCGAGGCCATGTGCATCGGTGGTGGCCAGGGCATGGCCGCGATTTTCGAGCGTGTCGCATGAGCGACCCGACCGTCGAACACGATCAGATGGAGTACGACTTCTGCGTGGTCGGTGGCGGCCCCGCAGGTCTTGCCTGCGCGCTGCGCCTCAAGCAGCTCAAGCCCGACAAGAGTGTCTGCGTCCTGGAGAAGGCTTCCGCGCTCGGCGCGCAGTCGATTTCGGGCGCGGTCATGGAGCCCGGGCCGCTGCAGCAGCTGCTGCCCAACTGGAGCCGCGAATACCCCGGCATGAAAGTGCCGGCAGCCCAGGATGATGTTCGCCTCATGACGCGCACCGGCTCGCTGCGACTGCCGGACTGGATGGTGCGGCTGTCGCCGCTCAACAATCACGGCAACTTCATCGTCTCGCTGGGCCAGCTCGTGCCCTGGCTCGGAACGCAGGCGGAAGCAGCCGGAGTCGACGTGTTTCCGGGCTTCGCGGCCGCCGAACCTTTGTATAGCGATGATGGCAGCGTCAAGGGTGTGCGCATCGGCGACATGGGCGTCAACCGCGATGGCAGCCGGGGACCAAACTTCGCGCCGGGGGTCGACATCCTCGCGTCCACCACCGTGCTCGCCGAGGGCGCGCGCGGCTCGATCACCAAGCAGCTCATCGCGCAATTCAAACTGGACCAGGGCCACGATCCGCCCACCTTCGGGCTTGGATTCAAGGAGCTCTGGCAATTGCCGCCGGGCCGGGTAACGCCGGGGCGCATCGAGCATTCATTTGGCTGGCCGCTGGATCCAAACACCTATGGCGGCAGTTTCCTTTATCACCTCGACAATGACCGTATCTATATCGGCTACGTGGTCGGTCTCAACTATCAGGATCCTCGCTTAAGTCCCTTCGAGACCTTCCAGCAGTTCAAGCACCACCCGCGCATCAAACCGTTGCTCGAAGGCGGCGAAATACTCGCCGCGGGCGCGCGCTCGATCGCCGCGGGCGGATACCAGTCGCTGCCGACGCTCGAGATGCCCGGCGCCGTGCTGATCGGTGATGCCGGCGGCACGCTCAATGTGTTCAAGATCAAGGGCATTCACCAGGCCATCCGCTCGGGTGTACTGGCCGCCGAACACCTCGCCGACCAGGGCACGGGCACCGGGTTCGATGCGCGCTGGCGCGCCTCCGAAGGTCACCGCGAACTGTGCACAGTGCGTAATTTCAAGCCCGGATTCAAACACGGGCTGTACCTTGCGATGGCGAATGCCGGCCTGGAGATCGTCACGCGCGGCAACACGCCCTGGACGCTGCACAATTCGGCCGATGCGCCGGCACTGCGCAAGCTCGAGGAGTACATCTCGCCCGACCGTGGCTGGGTTACCCGCACCCTGCCGCCGCGCGACCGGGTTTCCTCGGTTTTCTTTGCCGGCAATGCACACGATGAGAACCAGCCCATCCACCTGCACGTGGCCGATGTTTCGATCTGTGCCGACCGCTGCGCGAAGGAGTTCGGCAATCCCTGCCAGAACTTTTGCCCGGCTGCCGTCTATGAAATGGTCGCTGACGGCGCCGGCGGCAAGCGGCTGCAGATCAACGCCGCCAACTGCGTGCACTGCAAGGCCTGCGATATCAAGGATCCCTACGGCATCATCACCTGGACGCCGCCGGAAGGCGGCTCCGGTCCCAACTACCAGAATCTGTGACGCTACCGCTCGAAGCCTGGGCGAACTACTACGTCATCATCGGCTCTTCGGCCGGCGGACTGACCGGTCTCACGTTCGTCGTGATTGCACTGGTGGCCGACGCCCATGCGGTGCGCCTGACGGGTCTGCGTGCCTTCATCACGCCCACGATCGTGCACTTCGGTTCGGCGCTGGTGCTCTCCGCATTGATGAATGTACCCGGCCAGTCGGTGATCAGTCTGGGCATTTGCCTGGGAGCCTTTGGGCTCATGGGCGTGATCTACAGCGCCGGCACCGCCCGGCAGGTCTACCGCTCCACGACCAAAACCAGCTACACGCCCGTGGCGGAAGACTGGATCTGGAACGCGATCCTGCCCACGGTGACCTACTCGGCGCTGTTCATCGCTGGCCTGATCGCCTCGGTGCATACGCCCACTTCGCTGTACCTGGCCGCCGCCGCATCGATGGTGCTGCTGATAATCGGTATTCACAACGCCTGGGACATCGCCGTGTGGTTTACAGCGGAGCGTCCGGGCGCGCAGGGCCAGGCGGACAAGAAGCCGCCGCCTAGTGAGCCGCCGGCGGAGTGAGCGCTGCGGCTTCCAGATCGTAAGTATCCGCGGCGGTAATCGTGACATCCGCAAACTCACCGACGGCAAGTTTTGCAGCACGCGGGATGCGGATCACGCCATCGATCTCCGGCGCTTCCGCGGCGCTGCGAGCGATGGCGACTCCGCGTTCGATCGAATCCACGAGGACGCGGCAGCGCATGCCGATGCGCCGACCCAGGCGTGCGGCGCTGATCGTCCCGGCGCGCTCCATGAAGCGTTCGTAGCGCGATTGCCTGACCTCTTCCGGCACCGCTGCGGCAACCTCATTGGCCGCGGCGCCTTCGACGGCCGAGTACTGGAAGCAACCCACGCGATCGAGCTGGGCGGCATCGATCCAATCGAGCAGCTCCTGGAATTCCTGCTCGGTTTCGCCGGGGAATCCCACAATGAAGGTGCTGCGCAGCGTGAGTTCGGGACACTCGGCACGCCAGCGCTCTATCCGGCGCAGGGTGTTTTCCGCATGTGCCGGCCGGCGCATGCGCTTCAGTACCGTGGGGCTGCCATGCTGAAACGGGATATCGAGGTAGGGCAGCACACCGCCCTGGTTCATGAGCGGGATCAGATCGTCCACATGCGGGTAGGGATAGACGTAGTGCAGTCGAGCCCAGACACCGAGCTTTCCGAGCGCGCGCGCCAGGTCGAGCAGGCGCGAGGCATACGGTTCATCACGCCAGGTCACTTCGCGGTAGCGGATGTCGCTGCCGTAGGCGCTGGTGTCCTGCGAGATCACGAGCAGCTCGCGCACGCCGCTCGCGACCAGGGTTTCAGCTTCGCGCATGACGTGATCGAGCGGGCGGCTCACCAGGTCGCCGCGCAGGGCGGGAATGATGCAGAAGCTGCAGCGGTTGTTGCAGCCCTCCGAGATTTTCAGATAGGCGTAGTGCCGCGGGGTGAGCCGGATGCCCTGTGGTGGAATCAGATTGATGAAAGGCGCGTGCGGCGCCGGCAGATGTGCGTCGACCTCGGCAATGACGCGATCGTAGGCGTGCGGACCGGTGACACCGAGTACCTTGGGGTGCCGGTCGAGAATTCGCTGCGGATTGGCGCCCAGGCAACCGGTTACGAGCACGCGGCCGTTCTGCTCGATTGCCTCACCAATGGCCTGCAGCGACTCATCGATGGCACTCTCGATGAAACCGCAGGTATTCACGATCACGATGTCCGCGGTTTCATACCTTGGCGCGATTTCATAGCCGCGCGCACGCAGCTCGGTGATGATCCGCTCGGAGTCGACCAGTGCCTTGGCGCATCCCAGGCTCACGAAGCCCACGGCCGGCGCGCGCGGCGTCGGGGCGGCTGTGGAACGGGGTCGGCGGGCGGGTGCGGGCATGGGTCCTTGGGGCTCGGTCCCGCTACAATGGGGGTTCGCAAGTCTACCTGAGCGGGCATCCCGGATCGACGCATGGCCTTTGACCAAGACTACTATCAACGCTTCTATTACAACCCTCGCACGGCGGTGACCTCCCGCGCGGAAATGCGCGCCCGCGGACGCCTGATCGCCGCCTGCGTGGAATATGTCGGATTGCCCGTAAAGAGCATTCTTGATGCCGGCTGCGGTGTGGGGCTGCTCAAAGGGCCGCTGACGCGGGCCTTTCCGGCTGCCCGGTACGTCGGCCTCGAATACAGCGAATACCTGTGCAAACGCTATGGCTGGCGGCAGGGCTCGGTGGCGAGCCTGCGAACCCGGGAGCGGTTCGACCTGGTGGTCTGCTACGACGTGCTGCAGTACCTGGGCGTGCCGGAGGCACGGCGCGCGATCGCGAATCTCGCGCGCGTGTGCCGGGGCGCACTCTATTTTGGAGCGCTGACGACCGAGGACTGGCGCGATAACTGCGACCAGAGCCGTACCGACCGCATTCCGGGCCTGCGTCCGGGAGCCTGGTACCGGCGCGAGCTGAAGCGTGCCTTCAGGCCCGTGGGCTGTGGTGTGTGGCTGAAGCGGAATGTGAACCTGACACTCTGGGACCTGGATACCGCGGCATGAGAGTGGAATTCGAGGGCCCGGTAGAGTGTGCGCCCGGCTCCGGCGCCATCACGCTCACGCTGAGCGGTCGCGAACGCGGCGGCGCAGCCGTTGCCGCACTGTTCGCGGGTGCCTCCTCCTCGAGCGGACTGACCGGACTGCCGGGCAAGCTGCACGAGGTGCGGCTAGTCGATGCTGCTGCGGGTGCGGGTGCGGGTGCGGGTGCGGGTGCTGGTGGGGCGGAAGTCGGCACGCGCCAGGTTCAACTGCAGTCGCGCGAGCTGCAACTGGAGCTGGTCTCCCGCAGCCTGCAACTGCATCGCGATGCCGCGGGACCATTTTTCACCGCCGTGCCGCCGGTACACATTCCGGCAGCTCGCCGCCTGGGGTGGGCGCTGCTGCTGTCGGTGTTGCGCATTCCCGGCGCCGCGCAACTCATGGCGGCTTTGCGAGGCAGACGATGAGCTCACGCGTTCCAGTCACGGTGCTGACGGGTTTCCTGGGAGCGGGCAAAACCACGCTCGTCAACCGCATCCTCTCCGAGCAACATGGCAAGCGCATCGCAGTCATTGAAAATGAATTCGGCGAAGTCGGCGTCGATCACGAACTCGTCATCGGTGCGGATGAGGAGATCTTCGAGACCAGCAATGGCTGCATCTGCTGCACGGTGCGCGGTGACCTGATCCGCATCCTCAATCAGCTGCGCAAGCGCCGGGAGCGCTTCGACGCGGTGCTCATCGAAACCACGGGGCTGGCCGATCCGGGACCGGTGGCGCAGACCTTCTTCATCGATGAAGAGCTCAAGGAGTATTACTCGCTCGACGCCATCGTGACGCTGGTGGACGCGCGGCACCTCGAGCAGGAGCTCACCGAGAATTCGGTGGCCCGCGAGCAGATCGCCTTCGCCGACATCGTGCTGCTCAACAAGATCGACCTGGTCGACACGGCCGGTATCGCGCGCGTGCAGCAGCGTGTGCAGGGCATCAATGGCACCGCCACGGTGATTCGCACGCGCAATGCCAATGTGCCGCTCGATCGCGTGCTCGACATCGGCGCCTTCGACCTGGACCGGGCGCTGTCGCGCGACGAGGATTTCCTGCAGACGCCGCGTCCGTTCGAATGGGCCGGTCTGTACCAGCTCTCGGGCTCGCAGCTGCTGGGTGTCGGAGCGCATGCCGATGGACACGACCACGACCACGACCATGCGCATGAGCATTCACATGAGCCGGCACACCCGCATGCACTCGAACACGTCGATCTGCTGCTGCTGCCGGTCGAGTCAGGTTCGGTATCGGCAATCGACGCACAGACCGATACCGCCATGACCTTGTTCGGCCAGGAAGCCAAAACCTGCCCGTCGCATGCGCGCTTGCCCGTGAAGCAGCTGGTGCGCATCGCAGTCACGGGCGATGCCCACTACCACATCGAGCAGGCGGGGCATTGCGTGCTGT
>Ga0181531_10002735_pt1 | contig 10922 bp, 2 predicted proteins | sample PEATcosm2014_Bin_38_FD_119743 | JGI IMG/M metagenome (GOLD analysis project Ga0181531, IMG submission 119743) | Peatland microbial communities from MTU Mesocosm Facility, Houghton, MI, USA - PEATcosm2014_Bin11_10_metaG | ecosystem: Environmental > Terrestrial > Soil > Wetlands > Peat | place... | reverse complement strand
GATTTCGAGAAGCCGTTCGTTTATCTGATGTTCGGCCGCGACGCGGCGCTGCTGCTCGACACGGGCTCGCGAACCGGCGATCTCGCGCCGACATTGCAATGGACGGTCCATCAGTGGCTCAAGCGCAATTCGCGTCAGAGCATCCCGCTAATCGTCGTGCACACGCACGGCCATTCGGATCACGTCGCCGGTGACGCGGCGATCGAGGCGCTCGGTGACCCGGCGATGCCGGTCACGTTGATTGCGGCTGACGTCGATGCCGATCGGCATTTCTTTCGAATCGCTCGCTGGCCCACGGATCTCGGTGCGGTCGATCTCGGTGATCGGGTCATCGACGCAATCCCGATTCCCGGCCACTCGGATACGAGTATCGCGCTGTACGATCGAAAAACCGCGATCTTATTCTCCGGCGACAGCCTTTATCCCGGACGGCTGTACGTGCGTGACTTCGGCGATTTTCAGGCGAGTACCGAACGGCTGATCCGCTTCACGGCCGGTAAGCCGGTGTCGCATATTCTCGGCAACCACATCGAGCAAACCCGCACCGCATACCTCGACTACCCGGTCGGCACGATCTATCAGCCGGATGAGCACGAGCTCGCGCTATCGCGTGGTTCCTTGCTCGAATTGGAGCAAGCGCTGGTGTCGTTGCAGGGCCACCCGGCGCGCTTGGCGCTCCGAGACTTCACGATTTGGCCCGCGCCGACCACCGATGCCGAGCGGGCCGCGCGTGACAGGGCATTTCAAGAGACACAGGAAAAACAGCTGAACCGCATGTGGGATCAGACGTCTCCTTAGGAGTCAGGACAGCTGCTGAATCAGTTGTTCGGAGCGGCTGTCGCCCGTGGCTCCGCTGTGGGCGGTCTGCCGGCAGAGCCCCGATGCGCGGCGGCTGGTCTCGAGAAACCGCTCGATCGCGGTCGGATCGATTCGGCCCGTGCTCGCCGTCCGCTTGCATTCGGCGGCGGCGCGCTTGAGGTCGGCAAGGGCGCTGCCGAGGCCGCGCTGAAGATCGTGGGCGAGGCGCCGACGCTCGAGGTCGGTGGCCTCGAGAAAATCGCGGCGCAGCGCGTTGCGTTCCGACGCATCGACCGCAAAGCACAGCACTTCGCTGCGGCCGTCCATGTCGATCGCCGCATAGGTCAATTCGACGTCGATGATTGCGCCGCTCTTCAGGCGATGGCGAGTCATCGAGGGTTTGCGTTCGAGTTCGCCGTTAGGACTCGGCGGACCGGCCGGGTAAGCCGATAAGTCCTCCGCGGTCATCTCGAACCATTCGTTTTGCGAGTAGCCGTAGTGACGAATCGCCTGTTCGTTGACCATGAGAATTCGTCCACTCGCGACGTCCTCGACCCAGAGGGGATGCGGGTCGTGGTCGAACAGTCCGCGGTAGCGCTGCGCCGTCGCGGCGAGTTCTCCGAGGGTATGATTGCGTTCGCTCAGCAGTGCGATCAAAAACATGCCGGTGGCCGTCAGCAACAGCAGGAACCACCACAAGGTTCCGATCCCGGCGCCGGCGCCGGCGCCGTTTGAAACCAGGACGCCGCGCTGCAGTGCAAAGCTCAAAGTCGCCACGGCGGCACAGACGCTGATCGCGATCGAGGCCATCGCGACGCCGAAGCGTACGACAGCCCAGACGAGCAGGACCAAGGCCATCATGAGAAGGGTCCATTGCGCGCCAAATTCGTTGAGCAGCAGCATACAAGCGGACCAACCGAGCAAGGTCAGCGCCCAGATGCTAGCCTCGGCGCCGCGCCCCCGCAGCGTCTGAGAAATCGGCGGGATCGCGACCAGTAGCGGCACGAACATGACCATGCCTGCGACGCCGTCGGCCCACCACCGGGCCAATGCGAATAGCAGTGCGCCGGTCACGACCGGCGTCGCGCCGGCTTCGTTCGTCATTAATCCGACCAGCCCAGGTCCGAGTTCGCCGGGTCGCAGCCACTGGTAAGTCAACATGCCTAGAAAACTGACCACGCTGCTCGCGGACACGCCGGCGATCACCGCCGCGAACAACAGCAGCGGGTCCTGCCAACGGTCGAAAGTTCGGCGAAAACCCCAGCGCGTCAACAACTCGTAGGTCATCAAGACTGCGAGCGCCGTTTGGGTTCCATAATAAATTGCATAAGGCCAGGGAATCGATATCAGCGTGATCGCGCCGAGCATCGCGCCAACCGCAATAGCAGGCCACAAGCGCGATCCGCCCAAGATCAGCCCGGCACCGCTGATTCCCCAAAGCAGCGACGGGACCGCCAGGCGCGAGCTGTACATTGCGACGCTGGGGTCGATGAGTTCGGCCAGCAGCGTCGATGCCGCAAGCCCCGCAAAGCAAGCCGCGGCAAGCACTAGGCAGCGCACCAAATAGTTCCCGATCGCGCGTAGCGAGAATGACGATGGGGATTCGCGCACGACGCCCGGCACGCTCGCAGCGCGCATGAACTCCTTTTCTGGTGACTGCGCTTCGCGGTTTGCGGTATCGCGCTCCTGCTGCGGACATTCGCAGCGCACCAGCGTGCCGCCTTCGGCTCGCGGGCTGACCTCGACGATCGCTCCAACCGCGGCTGCGCGCAACTCCATCGAGCGCATGCCGAGGCTGCTCGTGGGAAGGATCGAGTCCTGGATGCCAATGCCGTCATCCTCGATGCTCACGCGAACGACTTCCGGCGTCACGTAGATCGAAACGCCGATATGCGCGGCCTGCGCATGCTTGAGCGCGTTATTGACGGCCTCCTGCACGACGCGATACAGGTGCTCGCATCGCTCGAGCGACAGTCGCACGGGCGCATGTGAATCGATCATGATTTCAAGGCGCGGACTGAAACCCGGCGGCATCGAGTCGGCGAGCCGCCGCAGTGCTTCGAGCAAATCGCCGTCGGCATCCTCGAGCGGCGAGACACCGCGCGTCAGATCCCGACACACCCGGACCGCTTCGCTGCTCGCATCGTTGAGGAATTCGACGAGCGCGGGATCGATGGTCGTGCCGCGCACCGCGCTCTGGATCGCACCGTGAGCGCCAAGGTTGAGGCCGGTGAGGATTTGTCCGAGCCCGTCGTGCAATTCCTGCGCAAAATGGCGCCGCTCCAAATCCGCCGCCGCGAGCAATCGGGAGCGCAATTCGAAGCGATCCGTGACATCGACCGCGTAGCACAACTCCGCGGGTCGGCGGTCGAGTTCGATAGGCGTCGACAAAAATTCGACGTCGATAACGGTTCCGCTTCGTGTGCGATGGCGCCGGGCTCGGGGCTCGTAGGCCGGCGTGCGGTCGGCGGACTCACGATCCGTGTTGGGCGCGGGATCCGCGACCAACTGGGCCGCCGTCATCGCGAGAAACTCGGCCTCGCTATACCCATACCGCCGGATCGCTTCGTCGTTGACCATGAGGATCCGGCCGCCGTTCGGCTCGGCAACCCAGAGCGGAGACGGATTGGCCTTGAACAGCCGTTTGTACCGCTCGGCAACACCGGTCAGTCTTTTGAGGTCGAGTCGGCGCTCCGCGAGCAGCGCGGTGAGCATCAGACTCGTCAGCGCGAGCAAGGCGATGAAGCCCCACTGCAAGCCGACGCTTGCGAGCGGGCCCTCGCTCGCAAGCGGGCCCAGGCGCAAATCGACGCCGCAGGTGGCGACCAGTGACATCAGCAGCGTCGCAAAAGCGGAGACCGGCGTGCCGAAGCGAATCGCAGCCCAGGCAACCAGCATCAAGGCCGTCATCAGTAGCGGCGGCGCCGCTGCCATGGGCAGGCGCAGCGCGGCCGCGCTCCATGCGATCAGCGAGACCCCCAGAACGAGAAAGGAAACCGGACGACGCAAGTATGCAATTCGCAGACGGCTCCAATTGGTGCTCACGAGCGGCACGACCAAGACGATACCGGCGATCGAATTCAACGACCATCCGATACTCGAGCGCAGAACCTCTTGTGTCACCGCCGGGAAGCTTCCGGCCGCGTCGGTCAGTGCCGCTATGTAGCTCGAGGGCAGCGACTCGGGCGCGAGCCACGCCGCGGCAAATGCGCCCATCCAGTCGACGGTCGTGCTGAGTATGCGTCCGACGATCGCCGCTGCCACAAGAACAATCGGATCGCCGAGGCGGTCGAAATCGCGGCCAAAGCCCCAGAGCGACAACAGACGTACGATGAGCACGATGCTGCCGGCCTCGGCAAACGCGTCAACCGTGACCGTGATCACCGAGTGATGGAGCACTCCGCCCCAGACCGTCCAAGAGCCCAGAAAAATCGCGGGCCACAGGCGCGTGCCGCCCAATAGCACGCCGGCGACACCGATTCCGACCGCGAACCACGGCACGGCGACCGACATCACGCGGATGCTGGGGTCCACGCTTTGGACGAACCAGGTCGTGCCGAGCGCGGTTCCCACGTAGACCGCAAATAACAGCGTCCCCGCTGCCCACGGCGAGCGCCAGCGCAGGGTCAGCGTCGATTTGTCTTGGCTCAACAGCATATTCAATTGCGCTCTGCGGCGTTTCGGAACGCATTCCTGACGGTGGTAACCGCGTTCGTCAGGTCAGCGGCATCATCCGGTATTTCTGAAGCAAAAACACCAGATTTCGGGCCCGCTGCAGGCCTAGAAGCTGCGTTTGTACTGCAGCAGCACGGTCAGCGGTTGAAGCGTCGCGACTTGAGGAATGATCGCACCCGCCGCATAGTTGCTGTACTGCGCGTATCCCACATAGCCAATGTCGCCGAGATTTGGTTTGGTGTTCGTGAGGTTGTGGATGTTGAGCGAGATTTCCGAGTCGGTGTAGCTGATGCCGGCCCGAAAATTCACCAGCGAAAAGGCCGGCCGCGTGGACTCGGCGCCGAATCCGCCGTTGAGCAGTGCGACACTATCGCCCGTGTAGCTGTAGTCGGCCGACAAAAATCCGTCGATCGCGCTCGTGAGCGGCTGCGTATAAACACCGCCGAGCGAGACATTCCACGCAGGCGTGCCGAGTATGCGTGAGCCGGCCTGCAGGTCGATGCCCGATAGACCGAGCGCGCCCGGATCGGTGATCTTCGTATCTTCAAAGCCGGCGCCGAAGCGTACGGTCAGCGCTCTTGCGAGGCGGCCGTCGATCTCGACCTCGCCGCCGTTGATCGTCGCGGCTCCACCGTTGATGTCGAAATACGAGCCGCACGGTAGCGCAACTTGTTGCTGCAGATTCTTCCAGTCGATGTGGAAAGCCGCCGCGGAAAACAGCAGTCCGGGGTTCGGCAGCTGCAGCTTGGTGCCGATTTCGTAGCTCCAGAGCGTATCGGACTTCAGCTGCGTAATGTCGGTAACCGGCAAACCCGCAAGCGCGCAGAAAGGCGCATAGGCCTGTGCGCCGCCCGCCCGAAATCCTTTCGAGGCCGATGCATAGATCATCGTGTCCTCGTTCGCTTGATACGACAGACCGATTTTCGGGTCCGTGCCGGTCTGGCTGTTGTGTTGAGGAGCGCTCGGCGTCGCTCCGAAGTTCATGAAGCCGTCGGCAATGTAATCGGCATCTTGCGAAAGCCAGTACTGGCGCGCGCCGAGCGTCATCGTGAACCGATCGAGGAACTTGTAATAGAGCTCGCCGAATATCGACGTGTCCTTTTGAGTCGCGGGGTTCGTCTGTGTCCAGATCAAATCGGTCGGCCAGGCGGGCACCGGGCCCGCGGGCGAGGGCACCGTCGCGGCCGTCAAGCCGCTGGCATAGGTCGGCGGAATCGTGAATTTCGTATGCGTTTGCGAGTAGAACGCGCCGATTGTGCCGCTGAGGGAGTGCGCGGGATCAAAGGACACCCGCATCTCTTCGGTGAGCTGGTCATGAAAATGCTCACCGTCCCACAGGTAGGGCTGGCTCGGCAAACCCGAGACTTGGTAGTAGTTGGTCAGCACCTGCTGGGTGCCGTATGTGGAATCCTCGACGTCCTCGGTATGGCGGTAGAAGTAGCTCGTCGAGGACACGAACGACCAGCCTTGGCCCTTGTAGTTGAGGTCGAGCGACGGCAAAGCCCAAACATCGGAGGCATGTGGCTGCACATCGAACGCCCGGTCGAGGGTGTATACCGGTGTGAAAGACGGCAGCGGCGCGAAGCTTGCCGGGAAGCCGTTGTCGGTCGTGTTTTGAAACATGACCCGCAATCTCGCCTCGAAGTCATCGCTCACCTTGAGCAGCGTCGACAGCGACCCGCCGTAGGTCGTCACGGCGCCTTGATTGCCGACGCTCGTGCGCGGCACCGAAAGATTGGGGTCGGTGACCGCCGGGCTCGATGGGTCGGGAAAAGTGCGCGTGAGGTAGCCGGCGCCATGATTTGCGAACAGCACTATGCGCAGCGCGAGTTTGTCCGGCACGAGCGAGACGTTGGCGATTACGCTGCTGCCGCCGTCTAGGCTGCCGCCGCCGGAGGTGAGGCCGGCATCGGCAGTGACCGTGAACTCGTCCTTGTCCAGATTGGGCCTCCTGGTGATCAGCCGGACATTGCCGCCGAGCGAGCTTTCCCCGAACAGCGTTCCTTGCGGACCCTTCAGAACTTCGATGTTGTCGATGTCGAGGACTCTTGGGTCGACCGAACCGGGGACCGGCGTATCATCAATGTAAAAGCCCGTCGCTCCCGAGGTGCCGAACAAGTTTTGGCCCGTGATGCCGCGGATCGCAACCGTACGCGCATCCGCGATGCCGGTGGGTCCGCCGCCGTAGCTGAAACTGACGTTGGGAGTCTTTGTCGCGTAGTCATTGAACGACTGGATGTTGTAGCTCGCGAGCGCCTCGCCCGTGAACACCGTGATGCTGACCGGAACCGTCGCCAAGGATTCGTCGCGTTTGCGTGCCGTGACCGTGATCGCCTCGAGCGATGTCGGCTCCGCGGATGCCGGCGCCGTGTCGTCCGCTCGCGCGGCGCGCATGCCGATCGGCAACGTGGTGACCGCGCTCAGCACGGCGGCTGCAAGTGCCGCGCGCATCTGCGGTTTCGCGCCTCGTACGATGCCGACACGACTGCGGTGACTGTCTCGAGCCACTTTCGTCCCCCTGCGAGCTGCGTACACCCGGCGCTTTGTATTGCGCCATGCTCTCCGTGGAGCTTCGTTGATTCTATGCCCGCGGGTGGTATATCAGGCGAACTCGTCGCGGTGGATCGTCCCGTCAGCGCGCCGCTCCCGACACTTGTGGGCAGCGGCATTCGACGACCATTCCGCGCCCGGCGCGGCGCATAATACGCAGCTGCGCCTTGAGCGCTGTCGCGCGCAGGCGCAATGAATCGAGTCCGATCCCTTGTCTCACGCGCGCCGGATCGAATCCGGTGCCGTCATCCTCCACGCGCAGCTCAACTTCCTCCGGGCTCACCGACACGTCGATTGAGATTCGCCTCGCATCTGCATGCTTGATGGAGTTGTTGGTGGCCTCTTGCGCGATTTGATAGAGGTGCTCGCGCGATTCGAGCGGCAAGCTCACCGGGCTCGTCGAGGTCACGGATACCGTGATCTGACCGCGCGCATCGGGCGGCATCCGATCCGGCAGATGTGCGAGCGCGGCGAGCAAATCACCACCAGTCTCCTGCAGCGGCGAGAGGCCGCGCAGGATCCGTTCGCAAGCGCGCAGCGCCTCGCGCGCCGCGGTCGAGAGAAAATCGACAGCAGCCGGTGCGGCACGCTCGTGTCTCTCAGTCGCGCGCAGCAGCGGTTCTATGCCCATTTGCAGTCCGGTCAGGATCTGGCCGAGGCCGTCGTGAAAATCCTGCGAGAAATGGCGGCGCTCGCGGTCGATGGCCTCGATCATTTGGGTGCGCAGTCGATTGCGTTCAGTGACATTGATTGCGAAGACCAGAGCGCCCGGTCCATCGTCGAGATCGACGGGTGTACGCGAGACTTCGACATCGAGCACCTCGCCGGAGTGGCTTCGATGCTGATGGGTGATCTTGGATGCTTCGCCGTGCATCGCCGCGCTGGGCGGTGCGCGCTCGTCGATCTCGAGGTTGGCGAGCGACATGTTCTCGAACTCGCTCTCGGAATAACCGTAGCGCTCGCGCGCTGCGCGATTTGCGATGCGAATCCGCTCGCCGTCGCAAGAGATGGCGAACAGGGGATGGGGAACGGCCTCGAAAAGGCTACGATAGCGCGCATCGAGCTGCCGCAGATTGCGTTCCTTCTGGTCGCTGTCGGCGAGCAAAGTGGTCAGCAGCTGCGCAGTAGCCGCGAGCAGGATCACGAATCCCCAGAGTGTACCCACGCCCTCATCGAGGCCGATCGGTGCAAGCACCCCCCGATCCGTGACGAAACTGCCGGTGGCCGCCATCGCAATCACGAGGATCGACGTCCAGGCGGCCGCGACGCCGAAGCGCAGCGCGGCCCAAATCGTCACGGCGAGGCAGCCGGCGAGAACCGGCAGCCGGAGCTCGGCCCCCGAAATGGTGAACAGCGCGATGGCCGCGATGCAAATGGCCGTCACGCAAACGAGCGCTTCGCGTGGATGTTCACGCAGCCTCGTCCACGCCGACGGCGACCACGAAACGACCGCCGGCACGACCAGCAGAATTCCCCAGGTGCCGGCGACCCACCAGGTCAGGCTGCCTTGGAGCACGACTCGCGCCACATCTTGAGGGCCGCCGCTCGCTGCCGCATTGATCTCGGGCAGGACCTGAGGCGCCGCGACCCAAATGAGCAGCGTGCCGATGAGATAGACGATTCGTTCCAACAATTGTCCGAGTCCGGCCGCAGCGGCGAGCAGCAGCACGTCGCGGAATCGATCGCAGGAAAAACGAAATCCCCAATGCAATAATGCGCGCGCCGTGATGATCACGCCGATCGACACCGAAAGCCCGTCGAGAATGCCCAAAGACCAGCGGCTGGGTCCTGCCTCGAGCGTGAGCGCGAGTGCCGCGACGAAGGCGACACCCGCGAGCCATTCTCCGCCGAGCAACAGCGCGGCGACCACGAATCCGAACGGTAAATAGGGCAGCGGGAACTGGCTGCCGTACCAGAATTTCCCGGGCTCGACGGTCAGCAGGAATTCATCGAGCAGCCATGCCGATGCCGACGCAAGCAACAACAATAAAATGCCAACGCGCCAGTGACGGCCTGCCGGCGTTGCGGCTTGCGCGGCTGCTTGGGTCTCGTGCAGTACCACGCCCGGAGGCGCCGTCTTGGCCGACTCGTCGCGCGTCGAATCGGTCGCCGTGAGATCGGATTGCTGCTCGCACTCAAAGCTCACGATTCTACCGCCGGCCCAACTGCGGCCGACCTGCAGTTGTCCTTCCGCCGCCACCGCGCGCGCCGCGATCGAGCGCATTGCAACGTCCGCGGCTGCGTCGTTGGCCGCAAGCGTCTCGCCGTCGTCTTCGATCACCACGCGCACGGTCGTTGGCGCCACATCCAGTGTGACCCAGACGCTCTGTGCATGCGCGCGCTGCACGGCGCTGTGCACGGCCTCCTCGGCAATTCGGTATAGATGGTCGCGGCGCTCGACCGACAGCGCGAGCCCGCTGCTGCTGCGAATCGAGACTTGCAGCGAGGGCCCCCGCTCCGGCAGCGTTGCCGGAAGACGGCGCAGCGCTTCGGGAAGATCGCCCTCGGCCGACTGCAGTGGCGATACGCCGCGCGTGAGCTGCCGGCAGACTTGCGCGGCCGCGTGTGCTTCGAGACTGATGGAATGCAGGATTGCCACAGTTGCGGGCTCCGCCTGGTGCGGTGATCGCGCGAGCTGTTCCGCTGCGGCTGCGATCCTCGCCAATCGTGGCGTGAGCTGCTTTTCGATGACTTCGCCGAGGCGGAAGCGCTCGATATCGCCGGCGGTCAGCGCGGTGAGGCGCAGTTGGTTGCGTTCCGTCAATAATTCCGCGCAACAGACCAGCGCGCGACTGCCGCCGAGGGAGGTGTTGAGCCGCGTGACCTCGACGTCGATTTCGGTGCCGCCGCGCGTGCGATGCCGTTCCACCGCGACATCGGTCGATTCCGACGGCCCCACGGTCTGCGTGTAGGCATCGGCTCCGACGATCAGGTCGCGCGCATCGAGCGCCAGGAATTCCGCCTCGGCGTATCCGTAAGCGCGCAGCGCCGCGGGGTTGGCGAGAAGAATCCGCCTCGAGGCCGCGTCCTCGACCCACATCGGTTGCGGGTTTCCGAGGAACAGGCGCTGATAACGCTCCGCCGAGCCGGCAATCGCACGCAGCGCGCGCTCGCGTTGCGCGACGAGCGCAGTCAGGAACAGCGCCGTCCCGATCAGCAGACCCATGAATCCCCAGGATGCTTCGAGCCGCTGCGCGTAGGCAATGTGGGCAAAGGCGCCGAATTGCGATCCGAAGCCTGCGGTCGCCGCAAGTGCGAGCATCAGCGTCGCAGCCATTGCAATGCCGACGCCAAATCGAATCGCAGCCCAGGTTACCAGCGCGAATGCCGCGAGCAGCAGAACCGGCCAAAGACTACCGAACGGTAATAAAAATCCGGCTGCGATCCAGCCCGTGATTCCGGCCGCGAGCGCGGCGAGTTCGACATAATAGTCGCGCGCGCGCGGCATCTTGTCGAGTCGCAGTGCGAGTAACGGAACGACCAGCAGCGAACCGGCGACTGTGTTCGCCCACCAGCGTGCCGCGTAGCGCAGCGCCTCGGTGCCTACGCTGAGCTCGTTGCCGTGCCGAGCGATGCCCGCGGCGGCCAGCCGCGCAGCCAGCTCCACGTCGGTCGTGAACCAAGCGACGACCATGATCGTGAGCACATCGATGCCTGAGGAGACGATCCGGCCGATCGCGAGCGCGGCGATCAGCAACAAAGAGTCCTTGTATCGGTCCAACGTCGGACGGAAGCCCCAGCGCCGCAGTAGCGTCACGATCACCACGATGCTCAAGGCTTCGCCGCCCGCCTCGGCGATCGAGAGCGGAATGTTCGTATGTCGAATCAATCCCCACACCACGACCGAACCGGCCAGAATCGCGGGCCAGGCCCGGCGGCCGTAACGCAATAGACAGGCG
>Ga0181531_10002733_pt1 | contig 10925 bp, 14 predicted proteins | sample PEATcosm2014_Bin_38_FD_119743 | JGI IMG/M metagenome (GOLD analysis project Ga0181531, IMG submission 119743) | Peatland microbial communities from MTU Mesocosm Facility, Houghton, MI, USA - PEATcosm2014_Bin11_10_metaG | ecosystem: Environmental > Terrestrial > Soil > Wetlands > Peat | place... | reverse complement strand
CTCAATCCGCTTTTTCTGCGATGCGACCGAAGGTAATTGGCGACCTCTGTGATGGTCATTAATGTAGTTGTCAAAGATCAAATGGTTTTTCGACTTTTGCTTTAAGCGTACAAGTCAATTCGTCGTCTGACTAGATATTGAAACTTGCCCAATGCGCAATGTTTTCGATTCTTGTCCACGCAGTTTTCCCCAGCGGCGGAGAGGTCCGTCTGCATTTGATTGACGAATCCGAATGCTCCCCTGTGAACTTCTTCTGAATTCATTCTGGATAAGGACAGCATTTCCTTGAAAGGGAACCGCGATGAAGAAAATGCGGCTAATCCCCAAGCATTGAGGCACGCTGTACACGTGGGTGTTTTGAGGAATGCTGACACCCATCTCAATCGCCAAGAATGACAACCTATGAAAGCTGCTCACCTGCGGTACGCTTTTCGATATGGTTGCATCCGAATCACAAATACCTACGGGGGCTCACTCCCCGGATGTTGCTCCGCAGCCCCCAGACGGAAAGCAACGGGACGTGGAAACGCCGCAAGGGAAAAAGGCGACGGAGCCATCGACAGAGCTTCTCGCCCTCTTTCGTCTTCTGGTGCGGGAGCCGCCCGCCGACCACGACTTTGGTACATGTCCAATCTGCAAGCGATACGGCATCACCGGCATTTGACTTGTTCCCGCAATCTCATACAGTGAATGCAAAGGTCGAAATCAACCAACATTTCCTCATGAACCGATATTTTACTTATTGCCGAAGATCATCTGAGGACGAAGATCATCAGGTGCTCTCGATTGAGTCGCAGCGCAACGAACTCAAGAGGTTTGCAGAGAGGGATGGTCTCACCATCGTTGAGGTGATTGAGGAAGCGCGCAGTGCGAAATCTCCCGGTCGCCCCGTCTTCAATGCGATGCTCAAGCGCATTGAGCGCGGAGAGGCCGACGGCATCGTTGCATGGCATCCCGACCGGCTGGCGCGAAATGCTTTGGACGGAGGCCAGATCATTCATTTTCTCGATACAGGCAAGCTGATGAATCTGCGGTTTCCCACCTATACGTTCGAGAATTCATCGCAAGGCAAATTCATGCTGGCCATCATGTTCGGCCAGTCCAAATACTACGTGGACTCGCTCAGCGAAAACATCCGGCGTGGCAATCGAACCAAGCGCGAACGAGGCTGGCTGCCTGGTCAGGCTCCGATCGGGTATGTGAACGCTCGGTCTGAATCCGGCGAGAAGATCATCTTGCCCGATCCCGAGCGATTCACCTTGTTGAGGCGATTATGGGAGCTCCTGCTATCTGGCGGGTACTCTGTTACGCAGTTGCACGCGTTCGCCACCGATCAGCTGGGGTTGCGGACCCCGAAGAAGAAACGGAGAGGAGGCAGTCCGCTAAGCACAAGCGGCCTCTATCGCGTTTTTTCAAACCCTTTCTACGCTGGGAGGATCCTTTATCAAAACCAGTGGTTTTCAGGGCGGCACGAGGCGATGATCACCGTCTCGCAGTTCGAACAAGCGCAGGTACTTCTCGGCAGAACCAACAATGTGCGCCCCAAAACGCACACGTTTGCATATACCGGCTTGATGCGGTGTGGCGTATGCCGAGGAGCCATCACTGCGGAGGAAAAGGTCAATCGGCACGGAAGCCACTATGTGTATTACCACTGCACCCACAAGAAGCGCGGCATTGCCTGCCGCGAGAAGTGCATTGAGGAAGATCAACTCCAACTACAGATAGCCGCATTCCTCAAAAGCATCTATCTTGACCGCAGCGAAGTCGATCAGGTTTTCGCCATCATTGATGAGGAGCAAAGGAAAGAACGGCTCTCTGGAGGCAAGATCCAGAGCGCGGTTGAGCGCGCCCTTGAAACCTCCCTGCGGAATTCAGACAACCTGACGAAGCTGCGCTACCGAGAACTGATTGCCGACGAGGAATTCATCCGCCAACGTGGAGAGTTGTCCCAAGAGCAGGCCAAGTTGAATGAAAGACTCCAGCGGTTGAAAGCGGAACAGTGGATCGAACCCTCGCAAAGGCTCTTCTTATTCAGTAACCGCGCGTCATTCTGGCTGACGCACGGCTCGATCAGTGAAAAGCGGCTGATCCTCGCCACGACAGGATCGAACCCCACGCTGACATCCAAAAACCTCAACATTCATGCGAAGAATCCGTTCCGCATTCTACAAGGATCGGACTCAATTCGCGACTGGTGCACCATAGTCAACAACGTTAGAACCTTTTTCCTAGAGGAGCCAGACTTCGTGATCCCCCTCCTGCCTGATCCGAAGGAAGATGTTTCTCTCGCCGCCTGACCTTCTTCGATGCACTCTACAGCGTCTTATCCTCTATAAAAAGGCGGTGTAACCTTGCCTACGGCATAGACGTCAGCAGTGCTTGGGTGTATCTTTCTGATCACCCACAGGTTGTAGCGGCCTGTCGAAGGATCGATGGAACGATGACTAGGCGTTCATCGGACAGGATCTTAGGCGGCGATCATTACATCCTTCCTAACGATTCCCGCGTAGCGAATGGCGAGGCCCATCAAGAGAATCTCCTCGTGCGTCTTTCCAAACGCGTGATGTTGGAGGATCACGCTGTCTGCCTCGGCATGGTCGCACGCAGCCCGCCATTGCGGTAGCCGCCGTTGGACGATTTCAATGACTTGAGCATCAGTGATCTCAGGCGCATATTTGGAGTTACCCGGAACTAAATTAAGCATTGCATTGTGTGTTTGCGTTCAGTATAGCTCGCTGTCATTCGATGTCAAATCGAACTTATGCGCCCATCCAGTACACGGCCTTGACGAATGCCTCAGACATGCTAGGGTTAAGCTCAGCATGAACCATCCACGACACAAGGAGGATAGCGTGAAATCGTATGTTTTTCGCGTAATTCTGGAACAGGACGAACAGGCTTGGCGTGCTTATATTCCCGAACTAGAGGAAAAAGGCGGCGCGACTTGGGGCAAGACGCAGGAGGAGGCGCTCGGGAACATCCGTGAAGTTGCGCAGATGGTGATTGAGTCGATGCTGGAGGACGGGGACCCATTGCCGCTTGGCGTGACGGAGATGGATGATCCGGTGGTCGCGGTAACGGTATGAGCGTCGATTATTCGCGGCTACGCTCGACGCCTGCCCGCCGCCTTGCCTCCGCGCTTCACGACGACGGCTTCGAGCTTCATCGGCAGAAAGGGAGCCACCGTCATTACCGGCATGCCGATGGCCGCCGCGTCACCCTCTCCTTCCATCATTCCTCGGACACCTTCCCTCTCGGAACGCTCAAAAGCATCATTGAAATCCAAGCCCGCTGGACGGAAACCGACCTGCGACGACTCGGATTGATCGATTGATTTGAAGCCCACACTTCCCGTGTGGGTCTTTTTTGCGCGCCATGCAGACGAGCAGGAATGTACGTCACACGCGTGGAACGCGGTCCTTAATGGTCGGTATTGAGGGCCGCAACCTCGCGGAATGGGACTTCGTACACAAGTGCCCAGAAGTTCGAGCACTTCTCCGACAGTCGGCGCTCCGCTCTGAGCACGCGGCGAATTTCTGCCGCGGGAAACGTCTGCCGGAGCCAAGCAACTTCCTCGACATCGCCGTATTCGAGGATCCTGAAGATCGTGTAGTCGGGATGGGCCTCTGGTTGAAATGTGTCTACGTCGACGTCCCAGAAGAGCACTCGCAAATGGCTGGGGAGCATATATCGAAAAGTATAGGACGGAGCGAAAATAAACGCATCCCATTGCAGATCGACCAGTTTACTCCACCTTTCTTTGACTGGCCTGGAGCGTACTATGCAATCGGGCCGTTCGACGGGTGTCAGCCATTCGAGGAGCGAAGATGGTTGAGACGCAACCTTTCTCCTTCGGTTGCGGCCTGTGACCCCGTGCTCGGAAAGGACGAACGGCCCACCTTTCTTTGGTGGTAATTCCGTCCTCGCCCCATGTCCGTTCTGCGACGATCCAAGGCAGAAGCTCTCGCGGGCTTAGTTCGTGACGCACGCATTGCGCATGGCAATGTCTGACAACCTATGATTCACCCGCCACTCGCGTAAAATGATCGCACGCTTCGATAAAAAATAAAGGTCGAATCGAAGCGCCATTCCCGAATCTCAGAAAATCCATTTTCACTCTTCATGATCGGACCGTTGCCCTACATCGGCGGCAAGCGTGCGATTGCAAAGCAGATCATCGCCGTATTCCCGAAGCACAGAACCTACGTCGAGCCGTTTGCCGGCGGCGCTCAGGTGTTCTTCCACAAAGAGCCGTCAAAAGTTGAGGTCTTGAACGATCTCGACGGCGAGATGGTGAACTTCTTCCGCGTCTGCCAACAGCATTACGAAGAACTGCTCCGCTATCTCCGCTTTATGCTCGTGAGCCGGAAATGGCATGAGTTGCTCAAGGCCACCGATCCGGCAACGCTCACCGATGTCCAGCGGGCTGCGCGCCACCTGTATCTGCTGAAGAACAGCTACGCGGGATTGATTCGCAGTCTGAACTACAAGTGCCACGTGGTGCAGCCGCCGGGATTGAATCCTGAGCGGCTGCCGGAGACCATAGAAGAAACGCACAAGCGACTGGCGCGAGTGCAGCTTGAGAACCTTCCGTATGAAACGGTGCTCAAACGGTTTGATCGGCCCGACACGCTCTTCTACCTCGACCCGCCTTACTTCGGCCTGAAGCTCTATCGCCATAATCTCACCACGGCAGACTTCGAAAAAATGGCGGAACGCCTCGCAGGCCTGAAAGCCAAATTCGTGCTCTCCCTAAACGACGTTCCCGAGGTAGGCAGGATCTTCCGCGCATTCAAGTTCCGGGAGATTGACCTCCATTACACCGCTCAGAAAACCGCTGGCCGCCGCTACCGCGAAGTGCTCGTCACGAACTTCTGATTCCCTTCCGCATTCCCTGTCAAATCTTTTTTACGGATATGCTCCATGCGGCAAGTTATTGAAATCTATGGTTCTTGATGTGCCACGCTTCGAAACTTGTTACCGATTTTGACGCACCCAAATCCATACTCACCTCGTGATTCACTTCCTCGAACAATTCGTCATCTCGATCTGGAACCGCTTGCACGGCAGGCGTCGGCGCAGCAAGAAGAATTGCACGGGCATGACCACGGTTGGTTCGCGCGTCTCCGAGGAACAGGTTACGAAGCAGCGTGTGGGCGTGAGCCTCGCGCGGCGCACCATGCACATGGCACTGCTCGGCAAAACCGGCACCGGCAAAAGTTCGCTCCTGAAGTTTCTCTGCTTGCAGGATATCGAAGCCGGGCGGGGATTCGTCTACTTCGATTTGCATGGCGATGCGACGCCTTTCCTGCTTCGAGCCATTGCCTCCCAGGAGTGGAAGCGGCAGGAGCATTTGAGCGACCGGCTCATTGTGATCACGCCCGCCGACGCGCAATTCTCAGTTGGCCTCAATCCTCTCGGCGGAGGCGAGGCGGACTTCGTTTCTATCGCGGAAATTGCCGAGCTTCTCAAGATGTATTGGGGCCTGGACCGCTTCGGCGCGCGCACGGATGAACTGTTGCGCAATGCGCTGTACGTCCTCGCGGCGAATGGCCTGACGCTTCTTGAGTTGGCGCCGCTCCTCACGCAGCCCGGATTCCGGGCATCGTGCATCAAACGGGCTCCGAACGCTGAAGTTCGCGACTACTTCGAATTCCGTTACGGCAAGGCGAGCGAGCCGATGCGCGCCACCATGCGCGAGCCGATCCTGAATAAGACATCGGCCTTCACCGCCGATCCGCGTTTCCGCCATATCGTCGGACAGACTGAATCCACCTTCTCTCTCCGCGAAGCGATGGATGAAGGATATTGGATCATCGTGAACCTCGAAAAGGGCAAGCTGGGCGCGCACGCGCTTACGCTCGGCGGCCTGCTCTTCACCATGATCAAGAATGCCCTCTTCACCCGCAGCAATCGCACGCTCTTCACCCTCTATTGCGACGAGATCCAAAACCTCATTGCCAATTCGAGCGATGTGGAGACGGTGCTTTCCGAGGCGCGCAAGTTCGGGGTCGGAGTCGTCTCGGCGAATCAATTTCTGGACCAGTACCCAGCGGCCATGCGCGGTGCCATCCTCAGCATCGCTACCCATTGCTTCTTTCAGTTGTCGAGCGCCGATGCAACGACCGTCTCGCAGATGCTCGATGGCGGCAAGTCGGTAGCCGAACGGCTGAAGAACCTGCCGCAGCGCCACTTCATTCTGAAGAGCGGCGCGGACCACTGGACAGAAGTGTGCGTTCCCACGGTCGAGGATGCGAAGACAAATTATTCCGATCTTCTGAATCGCTCCCGCGCGCTCCGTGCGCGTCCGCGTGCTGAGATCGAACGCGAGATCGCGAAACGGCACGCTGCGTTAAGCCGCACAACCGAAGAGGTGCTCCATGGCTGGGACTAGCAAGCAGGACCGGCGGGGACTCATCGTGCAGCAGCGCGACCTCGGGTTACTGCGGGAGCTATCCGTTATGCGGGTTGTGGACCGGGAACAGGCCAGGCTTGCCGGGGGATTCGGATCGACCACGCGCGTCAACACCCGGCTTCTTGCCCTTACCCGCGCCGGGCTCTTGCGGAGGTTCTTTCTGGGCTGGGGCGGAGGACGAAAGGCCCTCTATGCAATCTCCATCAAGGGCGCACAACTGGCTGGAGTTCCGTGCCGTGGTCCCCGGCGTAGGAATGATGAGTTGCTCGTCGCCGATCATTTCGTTCAGCACCAACTCTCGATCAATGAAGTCTACTGCGCCCTCAAGTTCGGGGCCATGCCGGCAGCTCAGGCGAGTTTCCATCGGTGGCTTTACTTCAATGAACCGCTGGCCGCCGGGCTCGGTCTCATCCCGGATGGATATGTCGAGTTCTCGACTCCTGCCGGGATCGTGGGCTCGTTCCTAGAAGTTGACCTGGGCCAGGAGCCGCTTTCGATCTGGAAGGAGAAGACCCGGAACTACCTGCAACTGGCTCTTTCCGGAGAATTCCAAAAGCAATTCGGCCAAGACCGCTTCCGCGTGATCGTGCTCGCGGCCTCGGAGCGCAGATTGCTTTCGATCCGGAAGACGGTCGCCGGAATCACGGAAAAGATTTTCTGGTTCGCCACACTCGGCCGAGTTCAAAGTGAGAAGTTCTTCGACCCAATTTGGCTTCGGCCTGTGGGAACAACGCATCAACCATTTATCAACGAGACCAAATGAAATATTGCTACCAATGCGGAAAGATGACAGCAGGCGAACCGCTCTATTGCGGCACCTGCGGCAGGACCTACGATGTCCGGCTCTGTCCGCGCGCGCATGTGAACCCGCGCGGCGCGGAGGTCTGCTCGAAGTGCGGGAGCCGCGAACTTTCGACGCCACAGCCCAGAATTCCGATGAGCCTCCGGCTGCTCGCGATTGTCGTCCGGCTGGGCCTCGGCCTGTTGCTCTTCTATGCGTCCCTCAGCCAAGTCATTGACCTCATTCGCACACCTGAGGTGCAGAGAGCTCTGGTCGCATTCGGGGTGCTCCTGGCCGTCCTCTGGTGGCTCTGGTCGAAGTTGCCCGATTGGTTCCAGGATGCCATTCGTGGGTTCTGGAAAAACAGGAGCCAACGCGATGACGACTGAATGGAGAGCGGAACACAGACGCGTATCGGGTTTCGAGAACGGCGCGGAACCCCCGGAAACATTGGGGTTTTCGCACGATCCCATAGGGCAGACGTGCCCGCAGCATTGCCCGCAGGCGAACGATGCCCTGGGCGAACCGCTCTCGATTCGAGAGGTAGCTCGGGTGATCGGATGCTCGGTCTGGACGGTGCGCCATGGCTTCCTGCCCCAAGGCTTGCCGCACTTTCGATCAGGCCCTAAGGCCAAGCTCGTGTTCTTTCGCAACCAGGTCGTCCGATGGATTCTTCAACAACAACAGAGAGGAGGGAGATAACCCATGTCACTTTTCAAGCGTGGCAGCATATGGCACGCGTATGTCTGGATCGACGGCGTCCGCCATCACAAATCCACCGGCACATCCAACCGGCGTCAGGCCGAAACCATCCAGCGACAGTTCCACAATGAGCTGAACGAACGTCGTCACCGGCTGCCTCAACTGAAACCTGAAATGACGTTCGGAGAGCTCACGGCGCATTTCATCGCGGCCGGCATGGGAAAGCCCCATTCGCTCGATCGGCTAACACATCTCCTGCCGTTCTTCTCCGAGATGCCGCTTCTCGACATCAACACCTCCGCCATTCGGAAGTACCGGCAGGAACGCAACAAACAGCGGACCCTTTCAGCCGCCACCGTCAATCGCGATCTCTCCGTCTTGCGCCGCGTCCTTTATTGGGCTGTCGAGGAAGGATACCTCGCGGCAAATCCCTTGGGCCGGCTGCGCATGGAGCGGGAACGCAGAACCAAGCGCCCGGTGCTAAGCCTGCGCGAGGAGCAACTCCTCTTTGCGGCCTCACCCGTTCACTTGCAACAGATCATCCTGTGCGCACTGCACACCGGAATGCGACGGGGAGAGATCCTGAGCCAACGCTGGGAAGATATCGATTTCGACAATCGCATCCTCCATGTCAGTCACTCGAAAACTCCAGAGGGCGAGGCGCGGGAGATTCCTCTCACGAGTCGCCTCTATGAATTGCTCAAAGCAAATCGCCACCATCGCGGTCCGGTCTTCACCTATGAAGGCGACGCGATCAAGGTCTTCAAGACGACTTGGGCATCCAGCCTGCGACGGTCGGGGATTCGCCACTTCCGGTTTCACGATCTCCGGCATACCGCGAACACGCGGATGATGCTCGCCGGAGTGCTCCAGGAGGTACGCCGGGAGATCATCGGACACTCTTCGCAGCGGTCAAGGGATATCAACGACCGCTACGTCCAGATCGAGTTACCGGAAAAGCGCGAAGCAATCCGCAAACTCGAAGTCTGGCTCGACAGCCAGACGCTCCTTCTCCAGACAGGGGATGCAGCACCGTTGCTTCTCAAGTCAGGAGTCGAAACCACAACCACAACGAAGGAACAATCAGATGAAGGAAACGAACACAGAACCACAGCCGCGTGAAGTCGACGAGGCGATTCGCAAGCGCGTTATCGAACGGGCCATGGCAATCAACACGAAGCTTCTGACCCGACTCGCAACGGTGGCGGACGACCTCGATGTGGGTGGCCACCTCGCCGCTCTTGGTGGCCTCGATGGCATCGAGCGGCAGATCGACACCATGCGCAGTCTCCTGCTCCTGCTTTCGTAGGAGTGCCGCTCTTTCACTTGTCAACCCATAACCCAAAGGAGGAGTTATGACCGCACAGAAAACAGTGCCTACCGCAGCAGCACCGGCCACAAGCCGCAGGGCCTGGGTCAAGAAGACTCCGGTCGAGGTCGTCCTCGAACAGATCGGCAAGCAGGAAGAGAAAGTTGCCGAGATGCGCGAGGAACTCGCCCATGAGGAACGCGAGCTTGCCAAACTGCAGGGAGCTCGGAAGTTGCTTGAAGCGCAGTAACCACAGGGGAGTTGTCCGAATTCGGCAACTCCTCTTTTTCATAATCCCAAGGAGGAAGCTATGACCACCACCACTCGCAACCTGCACCAAGGAAACCTGAAGCCGCGCCAGCTCGAAGCGCTCGCGTTCTACCTCGGTGCACATGATGACGACCCCGCGCCGGTCCTGAAAGAGATCGAAGCGCGGTTCGCCCAAGAAACATCCGAGGAAAAGCAGGAGCCCTTACGGGCCCTCCATGCACTTGAGACAAAACTCCAACAGGTGCGCAAGGAAAAGCCGGAGGCCGAAGCGCTTTGGCTGCGCATCCGGAAGGAGCTTGGCGATACCCCGCCGCCGTACTTCCATGCCGTCGTCATGGCCTGCTTTGCGTTCTTTGCACTTGCGCTCGACACCCTTTTCCTTGCGCCGACAATGGACATTTTGAATATCGCCCATCCGGTGCTCCAATACCTTGCCGCTGCGGGATTCGCGGCGCTTTGCACTGCATACTTTGAATTGGTCGGCCTCCTATATATAGGTGCAAAAAACTCCTGGCCGAATCGCATGACTGCCATTGCGGCCGGCATCGTCGGCGTTATGAGTCTCGTAGTCTGGGGACTCCTGCGCGGGTATCAACTCCGATTTGCCGCCGTGCTTGCCGGGAATCCCTTGGGACAATTCCTCACCGAGCATCCTGCGTTGGCATCGATTTTTTACATCGTCATTACGCTCGCCACACCGATTATCGGTGCTACGGCGCTGCTCTTTGGATGGCAAGAAACATCGCGCGCCTTTACTTGGAGGCGGGTGCGGGAAAGGTTTGAAAAACTCCGCACTGAAGAAATCCAACATGCCCGTGATGTGGCTACCGAGCAGGAACATCTCAGCCACTTCGACAAGCGGAAAGAAGATCAATGCCGGGAATGGCATGCAATCTTCGCTCAGTTCTACGAGCGTGGAAAGCGCAACGGAGCCCGGAAGGAGACCTTTGCGTCGGTCGTGCGGAAGAGCGCCCTCGGAGGCGCCTGCGCCACGCCGCTCGCACTGCTGCTTCCCTTCGCGCTGGTTCCGGCACTGATTGGTATTCCCGCCGTCGTCGGGATGGGGCTCTTCATGTACTTCAATCACCGTCGCCACCACCCGAGCCACGAGCGCTACCTGGCGCAGGAGAACACGCAGTTTGCCGTGATTCCTGACGCGCCGAGGCAGCGTGAAATTCAGCTTCCCGTCCAACGCCTCTTACCGAAAGGAGACCATGAATGACAAGCCTCCGATTTGCCGCCTTCGCATTGTTGCTTCTCGTAACTGCCTGCTCACATAAAGCACCCATCGTTACCGTGGAAGTTATCGACACCAGTTTGAGCATCACCCCGCGAGCCCAACACTCGGCCCAGAGTGCCTTGAGGAACCAGATTTCGCGGATGGGTCGCGGCGACCGCTTAATTCTCATCCCCATCACCGGAGACGCCGAGAACGATGCCGGGGG
>Ga0181531_10002731_pt1 | contig 10933 bp, 7 predicted proteins | sample PEATcosm2014_Bin_38_FD_119743 | JGI IMG/M metagenome (GOLD analysis project Ga0181531, IMG submission 119743) | Peatland microbial communities from MTU Mesocosm Facility, Houghton, MI, USA - PEATcosm2014_Bin11_10_metaG | ecosystem: Environmental > Terrestrial > Soil > Wetlands > Peat | place... | reverse complement strand
GGCGTTCTTGAGCTCTACGTAATCACCGATACGCACGCGGGCGCCGACCTGCGAGCCGCGGCGCAGGTGTGCGACGGGGCCGATTCGGTTCCCGGTGCCGCCTACCGAGTCGAGCACCACCCTCCCGTTGCGGCCGAGGTCGTCGGCGATCGTCGCGTTGCCGATCCGGCAGTTGGGGCCGATCACGCAGGACGCGCCGATGCGGGTCGTGCCGCCGATGCTGGTGTTCGGGTAGACGATCGTGTCGGCGCCGATCGCCACGCCCGGCGTCAGATACGTCGTCGCAGGGTCGACGAGCGTCACTCCGTCTCGCATCTGTCCCTCGCACAAGCGGGCGTTGAGGATCGCGCGCGCCACGGCCAGCTCGACCCGATCGTTGACGCCCAGCACGGTACGGTGGTCGGCGGCGGTGACCGGAACCACCCGCCGGCCGGCGGCGATCAGCAGCTCGAGCGTATCGGTGAGGTAGTACTCGCCCTGCGCGTTGGCGGTGCCGATGCGCACGATCGTCTCGCGCAGCGCGCCTTCGTCGAACGCGTACAACCCGGCGTTCATCTCCGCGATGCGCAACTGCTCGGGCGTGCAGTCCTTGGCCTCGACGATACGCGCGACCGCGTTGCCGCTGCGTAGGATGCGACCGAAGCTCGAGGGTAACGGCATGAGCGCCGTCACCAGCGCGAGCGCCGTGCCGGCGTCCACGTCGAGCGCGGCGACGAGGTCTTCGAGCAGCGCCGCCTCGACCAGCGGCATGTCGCCGTAGGCGACGACGAGGGCGCCGTCCTGCGGCGGCAGCGCGTCGAGCGCGACCTTCACCGCGTGGCCGGTACCGAGCTGCTCGGCCTGCACCACCGTCCGCACGCCGAAATCCGCCAGCCGCGGCTGGAGGTCCGGGCTCGCGACCACGGTGAGGTCGGTGATCCCCGCGCTGCGCAGCGCTTCGAGCACCCACCACAGCATCGGGCGACCGCACAACTCGTGCAGCACTTTCGGTCGCGCGGACTTCATCCGCGTCCCCTTGCCGGCGGCCAGCACGATCGCGCGCGCGCTCATCCGACCGGCTCCGGTACCGGAGCGGGAGCCGCGTGCTTCTGCCACTCCTTCTGTTCTTTCGCGCTGACGCCGCCGAGCGCGTCGAGCGCAACCCGGAAGCGCTCGCGGCACAGGTCGCGCCCGAGCAGCTCCATCGAATCGAACAGCGGCAGTGAGGTCGGGCTGCCGGTCATCGCGACGTAGTAGACGCGGGCCAGGTCGCGGAACTTGCGCCCGAGCGTCTCGGAGACGCCTTTGAGCACCGACTCGATGGTCGTCTTGTCGAAGGTGCGTTCGGCGTCGAGCCGCCACATCGCGAGTGCGAGCGCGCGCCGCAGATCGTCGCCCTCGACCTTCGCACCGGCGAACGACGCCGGCGTCACCGTCAAGCGGCCGGCGAAGAGAAACCCCGCCAGCAGCCCGATGTCGCTGAGCCGCTCCATGCGTGCGTTGGCGAGCGCCGCGATCGCGAGGACGCGGTCGTGGCCGAACGCCCACCGCTGCAGACGCGCGACCAACTGCGCCGGGGTGAGCTCGCGCAGGTAGCGGCCGTTGAGCCAGTCGAGTTTTGCCACGTCGAACACCGGTCCGCCGAGCGAGATGTGCTCGACGCCGAAGCGCTCGCGCCACAGCGTCTCCAGGTCGAACATCTCCTGACCTTCGATCGACGAGGAGATCAAGAGGCCCAAGAAGTTCAGCAGCGCCTCGGGCAGATAGCCCATCGCCTCGTAGAACAGGATCCCGGTCGGGTTCTTGCGTTTGCTGAGCTTGGAACGATCGGGGTTGCGCAACAACGGGACGTGCAGCAGCGCCGGTGCTTCCCAGCCGAAGTACCGGTAGAGCAGCAGGTGCTTGGGGGCCGAGGATATCCACTCTTCGCCGCGGATGACGTGCGTGATCTCCATGAGGTGGTCGTCGACGACGTTGGCGAGGTGGTAGGTCGGCAGCCCGTCGCTCTTGAGCAGCACCTGCATGTCGACCGTCGCCCAGGCGATCTCGATCTCCCCGCGCAGCACGTCGTGCACGATGCAGACGCCTTCGCGTGGGACGACCATCCGCACGACGAACGGCTCGCCGGCGCTCGCGCGCGCCAGCGACTCGTCGGCCGGGATGAATTGGCAGTTGCCGTCGTAATGCTGCGGGATCCCCGCGGCGCGCTGCGCCGCGCGCAGATCGTCGAGCCGCTCGGGCGTGCAGAAGCAGCGAAACGCGTGCCCCGCTTCGAGCAACTCGGCGGCATACTTCGCGTAGATCGCGGAGCGTTCGCTCTGCCGGTAGGGCCCGAACGGTCCGCCGACGTCCGGGCCTTCGTCCCACGTCAAGCCGGTCCAATGCAGCGCGTCGAGGATCGCGCGCTCCGACTCCTGTGTGGAACGCGCCTGATCGGTGTCCTCGATGCGCAGGATGAACTGCCCACCGTACTTCTTCGCAAACGCGTAGTTCACCAGGGCAACGTAGGCCGTCCCGACGTGCGGATCGCCCGTCGGAGAGGGCGCGACACGCGTTCTGATCATACGGCGCTCCGCCCCAGGCTGCGCGCCCCCCACTTCGTGGGGCCCCCGATCCGACCTCGCAACAACGTTACGCCCTCGGCACGATACCGCGGCGCTCGGTCCATCACCCCACTCGGCATCAGCCGACCAGCTCTCTCCGCTTGCCGCATTCGCGCTCGACGAACGCGATGATGTCCGAGAGCGGGGCGCCGGGCGTGAATATCTCGCGCACGCCTTGGCGTTTGAGCTCCGCGGCGTCGTCGGCCGGGATCGTGCCGCCGCCGAAGAAGACGATGTCGTCGGCGCCCTTTTCCTTGAGTTGCTCGACGACCAGCGGGAAGAGCGTCATGTGCGCGCCGGAGAGGATCGAGAGGCCGACCCCGTCGGCATCTTCCTGAATCGCGGTCTGCACGATCTGCTCCGGCGTCTGGAACAGGCCGGTGTAGATCACTTCCATCCCTGCGTCGCGCAGCGCGCGCGCGATCACCTTGGCGCCGCGGTCGTGGCCGTCGAGTCCCGCCTTGGCCACGATGACGCGCAGCGGACGAGCGGGTGTGTTGGTCGTTGCCATAGTCAGAACTGGGTCGTCTCCGTATAACGGCCGAAGACCTCGACCATCGCGTTGACGATCTCGCCCTCGGTGGCGACTGCCTTCACGCAGTCGATCAGGTGTGGCATCACGTTGGCGTTGCCCGCACAGGCTCGCTTGAGTCCCACGAGCGCAGCCTGGACGGCCGCCGTATCGCGGTTCGCGCGTACGTCTTGCACGCTACGCGCCTGGCCGAGTTCGATGTCCTTGCCGATCTTGAGCAAGTCCGCCGGCTGGGCCTCGTCCGGCCGTTCGAAGGCGTTGACGCCGACGATGATGCGGTCGCCCGACTCGATCGAGCGCTGGTAGCGATACGACGCGTCGGCAATCTCACGCTGCGGGTAGCCCGCCTCGACCGCTTCGACCATCCCGCCGAACTCGGCGATGTTATCGAAGTACTCGAGCACCTGGCGTTCCATCTCGGCGGTCAGCGCCTCGACGTAGTACGAGCCGCCCAGCGGATCGACGACGTTGGTGACGTTCGTCTCGTACGCGAGCACCTGTTGCGTGCGCAGCGCGATCTCGACCGACTTCTCGGTGGGCAGCGCGAGGACTTCGTCCATCGAGTTGGTGTGCAGCGACTGCGTGCCGCCCAGCGCCGCCGCCATCGCCTCGAAGGCGACCCGCACGATGTTGTTCTCCGGCTGCTGTGCGGTGGCGCTGCAGCCCGCGGTCTGGGTGTGGAAGCGCAGTTGCCACGAGCGCGGGTCCTTGGCACCGTAGACGTCGCGCATGCGGCGCGCGTAGATGCGGCGCGCGGCGCGGAACTTCGCGATCTCTTCGAAGAAGTCGATGTGGCTGTTGAAGAAATACGAGAGGCGCGGCGCGAAGTCGTCGACGTTCATACCGCGCGCCATCGCCGCTTCGACGTACGCGAAGCCGTCGGCCAGCGTGAACGCCAACTCCTGGGCCGCCGTCGAGCCGGCCTCGCGGATGTGGTAGCCGCTGACCGAGATGGTGTTCCACTTGGGCATCTCGCGCGTGCAGAACTCCATCATATCGACGATGATGCGCACGTGGGGCCGCGGCGGAAAGATCCACTCCTTTTGCGCGATGTACTCTTTGAGGATGTCGGCTTGCAGGGTGCCGCCGAGCGCGCTGCGCGGCGTCCCCTTGTTCTCGGCGGTCACGATGTACTGCGCGAGCGCGATCGCGGCCGGTCCGTTGATCGTCATCGAGGTGGTGATCGCGCCCAGGTCGATCCCGTCGAAGAGCGTCTCCATGTCGCGCACCGAGTCGATCGCGACGCCGCATTTGCCGACTTCACCGGTGGCCTTGGGGCTATCGGAGTCGTAGCCCATCAGCGTCGGCATGTCGAACGCGACCGAGAGCCCCATCTGGCCCTGCGCGAGCAGGAAGTGGTACCGCTCGTTGGTTTGCTTGGCGTTGCCGAAGCCGGCGAACTGCCGCATCGTCCAGAGGCGCGACCGGTACATGGTCGGGTGGATGCCACGCGTGTAGGGGAACTCGCCGGCGACGCCCAGGTCCCGCGTCAGGTCGAGATCGGCGACGTCCGCGGGGCCGTACATCGCCTTGAGGGGGACGTCGGACATGGTGCGATCGGTCGCGCCGGACCCCTTACCGCTCCGTGGCGGCGTCCGCTTCGCCTTGGCTTTCCAGCCCTCGGCGAGTTCGCGGTACTCCGGCGTCTCGTCGGGTCCCAACCCCGACGCGCGATCGATCATCTTGGCCACACCGGTGGTCTTCCCTCAGACCCGGCCGCGGACCCGCGCTTTCGTCGCCGCAGCGTGAACGGCAGCGCGCAGCTCGGTCGGCAGCGCGGGCGTCTGGACGGTCACGTCCCAACGCTCGCCCGCGGCCTCGCCACGCGCGACCAAGGCGACGAGCCCGACCCGCCCCGCGGCCTCCGCCAACACCGTGCCGACGCCTTGCGGCGCACGGCCGATCGGAACCAGCGCGACCTCGACGGCCTCGAGCGCGGTGGCGGCCTCGTCGGCACTGCGGGCGGTGCGGACCGCGAAGCCGAGGCCGCCCAGCCGGTCGGCCAGTTCTTGCGGTTCGTGGGCGACCACCAACACCGACCGCGCCGGGGGGACCCGGGTCGGATCGGCGGCCAGCGTCATCCGCAGCCAGCCGGCCCCGCCGACCCCGAGGCCGCCGCCGTGTCGCTCCGCCACCCGCCGCGCGAGCTGCACGGCCATCGTCCCGGCCGGGATCGCGCCCGCTTGCCCGGTCCCCAGGCCCGAGAGCACCAGGGCGACACCGCCGCTGGTCGATTCGATCCGCGCACCGACCCGTGCTCCGGCTGCGTCGGCCCGCTCGATCAGCCGCTGCAGCGCCATCTCGAGGAGATTCGCATCGCCGACGATGCGCGTCGGCCCGGCCACCTCGACCTGCGCGCCGACCGCCCGCAGCAGGGCGGCGACGTCGAGTGGCCGCCAGCGCGGATCGCCCGCGCGGCGCTCGATCTGGGCCAACAGCTCGATATCGTCGGCGATGTCGCCGATGTGCTGCCCGCTCGCGCGCACCAGGCCCAATGCCTCACGCGCGTCGTTCGGGAAGCGGTCGTCCTCTTCGAGCAAGCGGGCGAAGCCGACGATGCTGGTGATCGGCCCGCGCAACCCGCGGGCCAGCCGCGCGACCAGTTCGGCCTGCGAGGAGCGCGCCTCGAGCAGCTCGATCCGCCGCCGATCGCTCTCGTCGGCCCGGGCGAGCGTGCGCTTGCGGCGTTCCAACTCCAGCACGACCAGCGAGGCCAGACGCGTCAACTGCGCGCGCTCGCGCTCGCCGAGCGCGCGCGGCGTCGTGTCGAGGACGCACAGCGCACCGATCCGCTCGCCGCCCGGCGCGATCAGCGGCGCGCCGGCGTAGAAGCGCACGTGCCGATCGCCGCTCACCAGCGGGCTCGCCGCGAACTGCGGATCGGCGCTCGCGTCGGGAACCTCCAGCACCGCATCGCCGGCAATTGTACGGTTGCCGAACATCTCCGCGCGCGGCATCTCGGCGATCCCGTCCAGCCCGATGTTCGCCTTGAACCACTCGCGTTCAGCGTCGATCAGCGCGACGAGGGCAATCGGCGTGTTGCATCGCACCGCGGCCAATTCAGCCAGGATGTCGTACGCCGGTTCCGGCCCGGTGTCGAGCACGTGATAGGCCCACAGTGCCCGAAGTCGGAGTACCTCGCTCTCCGCTACCACACCACCGCACGTACGAGGCGGGCACCGAGATGACCGCCCTTTCGTGCACCTTCTTAACGAACGAACGCGTCAGGAGCAGCTGACTTCCTCTTGCAAGCTGCTCCAGCGTGCAACCCGGTCCTGGCGATCGAAGAAGACCAGCACCCGCTGGGCGCGCTCGGAGCACGTCGTGCGTGCCAGCGCGAATTCGACCGAAGCGACCCCGTCGGTCGCGTTGACCAGCCGATGCCCGAACCGCCCGGCCAGCGCGGCGACCTCGGCGTGCGAGGCGCCGCGCCGCAGTGAGGCGACGAACAGCGCGTGCTCGATGCGGTCCGGCACCGCAAAGATGAACACGAACGCGATGAGGACGGCGACGAAGAGGCCGAGCGCAACGATCTGCGCGAAGCGAGTCGCCTTCATAGGCCTTTGACACTCGCGCGTGCGGCGCCGATCGAGCGGACGTTACCGGTCACGTGGACGTTCTCGTGCACGCCGAACGTCTCGACGACCGACTGCGCCGCCGCGTACGGGTCGAGGCTGTCGTCGAGCGCGGCGATCGCGTCCTCGACGCGGCCTTCGAGGGTCCCCAGGACGAGCTGGCGCACCCGGTGGGCGAACGCATCGCGGCGCTTCGCGCGCAGCGCACCGCTCTCGCGCAGCCATGCGTCGTGGGCGAGGATCGCCTCCCACAGCGTATCGATCCCCGTCCCGTTCAGCGCCTGCGTCGCCACCAGTTCCGGCACCCAGCCGGGGAAGTTCAGCATCTCCATCATCGAGCGGATCTCGCGCTGCAGTTGCAGCGCCATCGGGTGGTCGCTCTTGTTGACGACGAAGACGTCGGCGATCTCGAGCACGCCGGCCTTGAGCACCTGCACCGAATCGCCGCTGCCGGGCTGCAACGCGACGATCGTCGTGTCGGCGATCTCGGCGATCTCGATCTCGGATTGTCCGACACCGACCGTCTCGATCAGCACCACGTCCAAGCCGAACGCGTCCATCAGCGAAGCCGCATCGGCCGTTGCGCCGGCGACGCCGCCCAGGTGCCCGCGCGAGGCCATCGAGCGAATGAAGACGCCGGGGTCGACGAAGTGCTCCGCCAAGCGGATGCGGTCGCCCAGCAGCGCGCCGTGCGAGAAGGGCGAGCTGGGGTCGACCGAGATGACGCCGACCGTCTTGCCCCGCGCCCGGAGGTGGGCGACGAGCGCGCCGCTGATGGTCGATTTGCCGACGCCCGGCGGGCCGGTCAAGCCGATCGTGAGCGCGCGTCCGGTCTGCGCGTAGAGTGCCTGGATCAGCTCGGCGCCGCGCCCGGACTCGCAGCGCGAGATCGCGCGGGCCAGAGCGCGGGGTTCGCCGGCGCGGAAGGCCTCGAGGAGATCGGTCATCGCGCCTCGGGGTTCACGCCCGTTAGGCGGCGCCCTTTTCGCGTTCGTCGACGACTTGCTCGACGGCGGTCGCGAGCTCGTCGACGGCGTGCTCGATGTTGTTGAACTTGGCCGCGACTTTGCGTTGATCGATCCGCCCGGTCAGCGGTTCGGTGACGTCCTGGACGAACGTCCGCCGATCCACCCGCTGGCGTACTTCTGCCAGAAGCTTTTTCGTATCCATCGTGACCAGAACCGTACCCGCAGCCTCCAAGCGGCCAAACGCTTCCAGACCTGTTCGGAAATAGAGTGACCGAGGTGACGGATAGCGTACCCCGATCCAAGTGACCGGCTACGTACGCACCCCGACGATCGCCGACGATCGGATCGTCTTCGTGTGCGAGGACGATCTGTGGATCGTCGGTACCGAAGGGGGCATTGCCCGGCGGTTGACCACCATGGCGGGCGAGTGCTCGCTTCCCCGGCTCTCCCCGAGCGGGACCGTCCTGGCGTTCGTGGGCCGCGACGAAGGCCATCCCGAGCTGTACGTCATGGACGCGGAGGGCGGCGTGCCGCGCCGGCTGACGTTCCTGGGCAGCGAGGTGCTGCACTGCTGCGGCTGGTCCGACGACGGGCGTTTCATCTACTTCACCGCCGACAGCGGCTCGGCGTTCGCGCGCGAGACACTGGCCTTCCGCATCGACGTGACCGGTGGCGAGCCGGTCGAACTCGGCATCGGCCACGCCATGACGCTCGCGGTCGCCGGCTCCGGCGCGACCCTGCTCGGCCGCAACGCGATCGACCCGGCGCGGTGGAAGCGCTACCGTGGCGGCACGGCCGGCCACCTGTGGGTCGACGCGCGCGGTGACGCCGACTACCGCCGCATCTGCAAGGACCTCGACGGCAACCTGGTGTGGCCGCAGTGGCTCGGCGACCAGGTGGTCTTCCTCTCCGATCACGAGGGGATCGGGAACCTCTACACCGTGCGCGCCGACGGCAGCGCGGTGCAGCGGCTGACCGACGAGCAGGAACACTTCGCGCGCTTTCCGGCCACCGACGGCACCCGCGTCGTCTATGCATGCGGCGGCGAACTCGTGCTGTGCGATCCCCGCGATCGCACCACCCGCCGGATCGACGTGCAGATGCCCTCGACCGCCGCGCAGACTGCGCGCCGCTTCGTCGACGCCGGCGAACTGCTCGAGCGGTGGAGCCCGGCGCACGACGGCACCCAGCTCGCGCTGGTCAGCCGCGGTCGCGCCTACACGATGCCGCTGTGGGAAGAGGCCGTCACCGAACACGGGCCCGACGACGGCGCGCGCAAGCGGCTGACGTGCTGGCTGCACGACGATCGCCGCATCGCGTACGTCGACGACTCCGCCGGCTACGAGCGGGTTGCGATCATCGAGCGTGAACCCGGCACCGTGCAGTACGCGACGCACGAGGATCACGGCGTCCTGCACGAACTCGAAGCCTCGCCGACCGGCGACCGCCTCGCGTTCGCGACCAACCGGCTCGAGCTGTGGCTGGTCGATCTGGGCGATGCTCCGCGCAAGGTCGACGCCAGCGTCGGCGAGCGAATCGAAGGGCTGACGTTCTCGCCCGACGGCGCGTGGCTGGCCTACGTGTGGTCGCCCAAGGCGCACACGACGATCGTACGGCTGCTCGAGTGCGCGACCGGCCGCATCGTCGATGCCACGATCCCGCTGCGCGAAGATCGCTCGCCGGCCTGGGATCCCGCCGGCAAGTATCTCTACTTCCTCTCGACGCGGGATTTCCACCCCGTCTACGACGCGCTGCAGTTCGAGCTGAGCTTCCCCGAAGCGTCGCGGCCGTATCTGCTCACGCTGCGCGAGACGCTGCCGAACCCGTTCACCCCCAAGCCGGCACCGCTGCACAAAGCGTCGGATGACGACGACGATGACGACGACAAGGACGAGAAGAAGGGGCCGCCGCCGGTCGTGGTCGACGCCGACGGCCTGCCGCTGCGCATGGTGGCGTTTCCCGTCGAAGAGGGCGAGTTCGACCAGATCGCCGGCGCCAAGGATCGCGCGGTCTTCACCCGCTATCCGGTGCGTGGCATCCGGCCCGGCGAACGCGATCGCGACGAGGACGACGGCGAGCTGATCGCCTACGACTTCAACGAGCAGCGCGCGGCGACGCTCGCGACCGGGGTCGACGCGTTCGTGCTCGGCAGCGACGGCCGCACCCTGATCTATCAGTCCGACGGCAAGCTGCGGGCGATCGACGCGGCCGGCGACTTGCCCGAAGACGGCGACCTCGACGACAAGCCGCCGACCGATCCCGGTCGCCGCAGCGGCTGGATCGACCTGGGCCGCATCAGCGTACGGGTCGAACCGCGCGCCGAGTGGCGGCAGATGCTGCGCGAAGCGTGGCGCCTGCAGCGCGAGAACTTCTGGGATCCCAACATGTCGGGCGTCGATTGGCCGGCGGTGCTCACCCGCTACGAAGCGCTGCTTCCGCGCGTGCGCACCCGCAGCGAGCTCTCCGACGTCATCTGGGAGATGCAGGGAGAACTCGGCACCTCGCACGCCTACGAGATCGGCGGCGACCGTCCGCAGCCGCCGCAGTACCGACGCGGTTTCCTCGGCGCCGACGTGGTGTGGGACGAGGCGCTGCAGGCGTATCGCATCGCCCGCATCCTGCGCGGTGATCCCTGGAACCGCGAGGCCGACTCGCCGCTCGCGGAGACCGGGGTCGACGTGCGCGAGAGCGACTTGCTGGTCGCGATCGGCGGTCGCCAGCTCTCGGCACAAGTCGGTCCCGGCGCGCTACTCGTCAACCAAGCCGGTCGTGACGTGGTTCTGAGCATCGTGCGTGGAGTGGGGAGCACACCGCGGCGCGTGCTGGTGCGCACCCTGCGCGACGAGCGGATGCTGCGCTATCGGGCGTGGGTCGAAGCGAATCGCGCAACCGTGCACGCGCGCACGAGCGGCCGGGTCGGCTACCTCCACGTCCCCGACATGGGACCATGGGGCTTCGCCGAGTTCCACCGCGGTTATCTGACCGAGTTCGACCGCGACGGGCTGATCGTCGACGTGCGCTTCAACCGCGGCGGCCACGTCTCGGCGCTGCTGCTCGAGAAGCTGGCGCGCAAGCGGGTCGGCTACGACGTCGCGCGCTGGTCGCCGCCGTTCCCCTATCCGGAAGAGTCGGTGGCCGGACCGATCGTCGCGATCACCAACCAGTTCGCGGGCAGCGACGGCGACATCTTCAGCCACTGCTTCAAGCTCTACGGTTTGGGGCCGCTGGTCGGGATGCGCACCTGGGGCGGCGTGATCGGCATTCATCCTCGCCATC
>Ga0181531_10002729_pt1 | contig 10937 bp, 4 predicted proteins | sample PEATcosm2014_Bin_38_FD_119743 | JGI IMG/M metagenome (GOLD analysis project Ga0181531, IMG submission 119743) | Peatland microbial communities from MTU Mesocosm Facility, Houghton, MI, USA - PEATcosm2014_Bin11_10_metaG | ecosystem: Environmental > Terrestrial > Soil > Wetlands > Peat | place... | reverse complement strand
CGACCCTCGACCGCAACGGCCTCCGGCCCGGCCGCTACATTGTCACGAAAGATGATTTAGTGGTCCTCGCTTCCGAAGCAGGGGTACTCGAAGTTCCCGATGAAGATATTCGCAAGAAGGGCCGCCTGCAGCCCGGCCGCATGTTCCTGGTCGACACTGTCGAGAAGCGCATCATCTCCGATGCCGAAATCAAGAAGCAGCTCGCCGGCCGCCAGCCCTATGGCGCCTGGCTCAAGGAACAGCAGATCACGCTCGATCATCTGCCGGAACCATCGCGCGTGATCGCGTCCAATCCCGAAACTCTCCTCCGCCGCCAGCGTGCTTTTGGCTACAGCGAAGAGGACATCCGCATCATCCTCGGGCCCATGGGCGCAAAAGGCGAAGAGCCCATCGGCTCCATGGGAACCGACGTCCCGCTGGCCTGTCTCTCTGACCGGCCCCAGCCGCTCTTCAACTACTTCAAGCAGCTTTTCGCGCAGGTCACCAACCCGCCCATCGATCCCATCCGCGAAGAGCTCGTCATGTCTTTGATCAGCTACATCGGCACCGAGCGCAACATCCTGGATGAAGCGCCGGAAAACTGCCATACGATGAAGCTGCCTCACCCGATCCTCACCAACCGGGACCTTGAGAAGCTGCGCCGCGTCTCCTCGGGCGACCTGCTTGCCACGACGCTGCCGGCACTGTTCCGCGCTGCTGACGGAGAGGCCGGGCTCAGGCATTCGCTTGAGGACCTGAGCACTCGCGCGGCTCACGCCGTGCACTCCGGCTACACGCTGCTGATTCTCTCCGACCGCATGGTCGACGCTACCTATGCGCCCATCCCCAGCCTGCTGGCCATGGCTGCCGTGCACAACCGCCTGGTGCGCGAGCAGACCCGCACCCAGGTCGCAATCATTATTGAGAGCGGCGAGCCCCGCGAGGTCATGCACTTCGCCCTCCTTATCGGCTACGGCGCAAGCGCCATCAATCCGTATCTCGCCTTCGAGAGTCTCCACAACCTGAAGGGCCGCGGCCTGCTCCCCGAAAAAGTCAGCGCGGAATATGCCGAGAAGAACTTCATCAAGGCCATCAACAAAGGCCTGCTCAAAACCTTCTCAAAGATGGGCATCAGCACCCTTCAGAGTTATCGCGGCGCACAGGTATTTGAAGCCGTAGGTTTGAACTCTTCGCTGGTCGACGCATACTTCTCCGGAACCGCTTCCCGCATCGAAGGCGTCGGTCTTGACGTCCTCGCCCGCGAAGCCCATCTCAAGCATGCCTACGCCTTCCAGCCGCTCACCGATTCTGAAACCGATCTCGTCGTCGGCGGCCATTATCAATACCGCGAGGGCGGCGAGTATCACCTGCTCAACCCGGCCACCATCAGCAAGCTCCAGCACGCCGTGCGTGTCAACAACCCAGCCACGTTCCAGGAATACACAGACCTCATCGATAATCAGAATCGCAATCTCTGTACACTGCGTGGTCTCCTCGAACTCAAGTACTCTGAAGAGCCAATTTCCATCGACGAAGTCGAGCCGGCCAAGGAAATCGTCAAGCGCTTCACAACCGGCGCCATGAGCTTCGGCTCCATCAGCAAAGAAGCCCACGAAACCCTCGCCATTGCCATGAATCGCATCGGCGGCATGTCCAACACCGGCGAAGGCGGCGAGAGCGAAGACCGTTTCGAGCGCGATGCCAACGGCGATCTACGCCGCAGTGCCGTCAAGCAGGTAGCCAGCGGACGCTTCGGCGTTACCGCGAATTACCTCGTTAACGCCGACGAACTCCAGATCAAGATGGCGCAGGGCGCAAAGCCTGGCGAAGGCGGCCAGCTCCCCGGCCACAAGGTCGATGACTACATCGCGAAGATGCGCTACTCCATCCCCGGCGTCGGACTCATCTCGCCCCCGCCGCATCACGACATCTACTCAATCGAGGATCTCGCCCAGCTCATCTACGACCTCAAGAACGTCAATCCGCAGGCGCGAATTGCCGTAAAGCTCGTCTCTGAAGTCGGCGTCGGCACCGTCGCCGCGGGCGTTTCCAAAGCCCACGCCGACGTCGTCCTCATCTCCGGAGACAACGGCGGCACCGGCGCATCCCCGCTCAGTTCCATCAAGCACGCCGGCCTTCCCTGGGAACTCGGCCTCGCCGAAACCCAGCAAGTCCTACTCCTCAACGATCTCCGCAGCCGCATCCGCGTGCAGACAGACGGCAAGCTCCAAACCGGCCGCGATGTCGTGATCGCAGCGCTGCTCGGTGCGGAGGAATTCGGTTTCGCCACCACCCCGCTCATCACCATGGGCTGCATCATGATGCGCAAGTGCCACCTCAACACCTGCTCGGTTGGTATCGCCACGCAGGATCCCGTCCTGCGCGCCCGCTTCACCGGACAGCCCGAGCACGTCATCAACTTCTTCTTCTTCATTGCCGAGCAGATGCGTCAGTACATGGCAAAACTCGGCTTCCGCACCGTCGATGAAATGGTGGGCCGCGTCGACAAAATCGATGCCGCCGTCGCCGGCGTCCACTGGAAGGCCAAGGGCATCGATCTCTCCTCCATCCTTTACTCGCCCACGCTGCCTTCCCGCGTAGCCCGCCGCAAAATGCAGGCCCAGGATCACGGCCTCGACAGCGCCCTCGATCATCAACTCATCGCCAAAGCCACGCCCGCTCTCGAGTCGAAAACCCCAGTCTCGGCCAAATTCGCCATTCGCAACGTCCATCGCACGGTCGGCGCAATGCTCGGCGGCCAAATCGCTCGCCGCTACGGCTCAGCGGGACTGCCAGACGAAACCATCCACTTCAAATTCTCGGGCTCCGCCGGTCAGAGCTTCGGCGCATTCGTTCCCTCCGGCGTCACGCTCGAGCTCGAAGGCGATTCGAACGACTACCTGGGCAAAGGCCTTTCCGGCGGGCGCATCATCGCCTATCCGCCCAAGACCTCCAGCTTTCTGCCGGAAGAAAGCATCCTCGTCGGCAACGTCGTTCTCTACGGCGCAACCACCGGCGAAGTCTTTCTCAACGGCATCGCAGGCGAGCGCTTCGCCGTCCGCAACTCCGGCGCAACCGCTGTTGTCGAAGGCGTCGGCGACCACGGCTGCGAATACATGACCAACGGCACGGTCGTCGTGCTCGGCACAACCGGCCGCAACTTCGCCGCCGGCATGAGCGGTGGCATCGCCTACGTCTACGACGAAAAAGGCGACTTCGCCTCACGCCGTTGCAATCCAGCCAGTGTCGATCTCGAGCCGCTTGAATCCGCAGAAGATATCAGCAAGGTTCGCACCCTCCTCGAACTCCATCGCGACTTCACCGGCAGCCCACGCGCTGCCTGGATTCTTGAGCACTGGGCCGAGGCGCAAGCTAAATTCATCAAGGTCTTCCCGCACGAGTACAAGCGCGTACTGGGAGTCCCGCGGATCCATCCGGAGTTGGAGGCGGTCTACGCATCCCCCACAACCACGTCGCCTCTGCTGGCGGCCGCAGAGGTGCAACATGGGTAAGGACACAGGCTTTCTTGAAATTCAGCGCGAGCAGCCCACCCGCCGCAAGGTTGAGGAACGCGTTCATGACTGGTTCGAAATCTACCAGCCGTTCCCTGAAGCGAAGCAGCGCGAGCAGGGCGCTCGCTGCATGGATTGCGGCGTCCCCTTCTGCCATTCCGGTTGTCCGGTCAACAACCTCATTCCCGACTGGAACGACCTCGTCTATAACGGCCGCTGGGAAGCCGCTATCAAGCGCCTTCATGCCACCAACAACTTCCCGGAGTTCACCGGCCGCATCTGTCCCGCGCCCTGTGAGGCCGCCTGCGTTCTGGGAATCGATCAACCGCCCGTCTCTATCAAGCTCATTGAGAAAAACGTTGTCGAGCGTGCCTGGAACGAAGGCTGGATTCATCCCGAGCCGCCTGAGCAGGCCTCTGGCAAGCGCGTGGCCGTGGTCGGCAGCGGCCCCGCCGGCCTTGCAGCCGCGCAACAGTTGCGCCGCGCCGGCCACTCCGTCACGGTTTACGAGAAAGCCGACCGCATCGGCGGCCTCCTTCGCTACGGCATTCCCAACTTCAAGCTCGAGAAGCACATCCTCGATCGCCGCATCAATCAGATGCGCTCTGAAGGCGTCACCTTCATCGTCAACGCGCATGTAGGCGTCAACATCCCCGTTGAAACCCTCACCGAACACTACGACGCCATCCTCCTCTGCGGCGGGGCGGAGCATCCCCGCGACCTCAAAATCCCCGGCCGCGAACTCAAAGGCGTCCACTTCGCCATGGAGTACCTGCCCCAGCAGAATCACCGCTGCGAGGGCGACCTCGTCGATCCCTCAACCGCCATCTCCGCTGAAGGCAAGCGCGTCGTCATCATAGGCGGTGGTGACACGGGCGCAGACTGCCTCGGCACCGCTCATCGTCAGCGCCCCATCAGCGTCCACCAGTTTGAAATCATGCCCAAGCCTCCCGCCGAGCGCGCCGCCTCCACACCATGGCCGCTTTGGCCCTTGCAGTTGCGCACGGAAGGCGCGCATGAAGAAGGCGGTATCCGCGACTGGAGCATTAACAGCATCAAATTCACCGGCGACGAAAACGGCAACGTCAAGCAGTTGCACGGGGTGCGCGTCGGTCCTCCGCCGAAGTTCGAAGCCATTCCAGGCTCCGAGTTCACCCTCGATGCCGATCTGGTTCTCCTCGCTCTGGGCTTCCTCGGCCCCGTTCGTTCGGGCATGATCGAGCAACTGGGCCTCGCCGTCGACAATCGCGGTAACATCGCCACCAAAGACGGATACATGTCCTCAGTCGACGGCATCTTTGCCGCCGGCGACATGCGCCGTGGTCAATCGCTCGTAGTCTGGGCGATCTCTGAAGGCCGCAAAGCCGCCGCCCAGGTCGACGCATGGCTCTCTGAAAAGTCCGAACCGCTTGCGCAGCGCCAACATGCGCTCGCTTAAGCAACCTGCTTGAAGTTGAGTTTTTTTGGCTGCCCCCCAGCAGCCGGAGTGACGGGTTGATTGCGATTCAGGTTTGTAGACTTGCCATCCGGTTCGTCGATGGCCACCGTTTGCTTTGACGTAGTGCGGTTTGGTTGGATTTCCATGGTGAAGCAGTCCCGAATCGCAGGATTGCCAGGTTGGCCAGATGACCGATGACAGTGTGGTCTCTCGACCTGGCATGCGACTGTATCGAGCATCAGCCGATGGACGTCCCAAGGCAATAAGCGAAACCCATTACAACAGATAGCCTGGGTTGCCGGTGAGGGGCGTCCCCGCACAGTAACTCGGAATCTCAAGTGCCGCTAACCACTTTATCGAGACGTTGTAATCTGGAACCGGCGCCATACAGCTTGGGAAGCTGGATTGTTATAATAGAATCAATAGCTTAGCCAAGAAATTATATGGTCTTACAAGGGTTGTAGAAGGTAGAGACCCTGTTTCCGAACTGGCAATACCTAATCGAGTCAACAACGTATGGGTTTTAATTGTGGTGCTTCAGTCGCGTAAGTCCTTTTGAGTCCGATAGCAGGCGTTCAGTCATTTTGATTTGGGAACCCTAGCGTGGGAACCCCCGCTACCGGAACTCCTTGGGTTCCTTCTACTTCGAACCCCGGAATTTCAACTTGAACGGCTCGATGAACGCATCGTCGATAATGCGCTCATCGAGAAAGCCGTAGCGGGTAAACCGGCAGCAATCACTTGTCCGAGCAGCCGGTTTTGCGTCCAGGTGGATTGGATTTGCAAACACTGGCCGACATCTCTGGCGCTCTTGCTGATTGACCTTGAGCAGTTCAAGCAGATCAACGATACATTCGGCGATGACGCAGGGAATGCGGTCTTGATTGAAACCGCGATCCAGCCTCAATGGGCGGTTCGCGAGTCCGATTGCACATTTCGCTTGGACGGGAATGAATCTCCGATGCGTCGGTACGCTGCGAGCGCAAAACGCGGCTAATGGGACGCAGCATTTAATCCAATTTGCACATCCATCAAGGAGGCATTCTCAATCTGCGCTGGGCCGTCAAACAGATTCCCTGTAATGACTGCGCGTTCGACGGATTCTCCAAGCGAGATGTGACGCTTTCTCTGGCGAAATTCGCACCCCCGCACAAGCAGACTGCCGGAGGACGCCTGGATAGCGGCGCGATCTCCCGCATTGCTCCACTGCACGAAGGTGCAGTCGCTAAAGCCCACAGTGCCTTTGCCTCCGATTTTGGCGATCTGATTGCACGGACCCCAAAATGCGCTGTTGCTGATGCGAACAACTCCGGTGTTGGTATTTTGAACTTCGAGCATCGTCGGATCGTCGCCGTGGAATGAGGTGAACTCTCCATTCGCGATTAGGATGCCATAGGATGCGGATTGTTCAATCAGAAGAGCTCGGTTGCAATCATCCGCCCCGATCCCCAGAAAATTCCCGTTGCATACACCGGTCGAGGATTCTACGAATTTGTACCCGACGTGATACCCAAAGCAGAAGGTATTCAGAACATATTCCCAATCCGCACGGCCAAAAATAAATGCTTCGCCATGGGCGGTCTGCGATTGATAGACCTTGCTGCTTGAGTTCCACCATGGATTAAAGTGAACATTCTCGATACGACCGATGTCGTAGATTGCATCTACCCAGATTCCGCGCCGCAGCGGTTGGCCTGTGACGCTGCGAATGTTGTGGCGTTCATTTTGGCTCGCATCGATGCCTTGGTAAGGATTCAATAGTTCCAAATCGAATGCCGCCGGGTTCTTGCCACGCATCGCGATGGTCCACGGATACGGAATGGGCTCTTCTTCCAAAACCTGCTCAGGATAGTAAAAGGTCAGTCCGCTGACGGTGCTGTTTGTATTCAGCGTAAGAAACGGCTTCCCATCTTCGCTGCCACGGCCCGTGGTAACAAACAGCGCACTGCCGTCATCGCCCGGCTTTGGCTGTGCATGGTCGCGAATCCCACTATGCGACGGTACGCATTGAAAGGACCCACGAAGCCCTACCCCGTCTGGTACCTCAAGCACTCCTTTGAAGAGGTACCGTCCTGGTGGCGCGTAGACTACTCCGCCTCCGGCTGTGTGCGCGGCATCGAGCGCGCGCTGGAAAGCAGCGGTATCGTCAGTGGTCGCGTCCCCAATGGCACCGAACGTTTTGACATTCAGAGGATATTGGACGGCTTCATGGTCGTGGACTGCTGCATGAGCAACGCCTGGCGCGCCCAGGACATGCATCACGCCGGCTGCAGCACCGAGGGAAAGGATCTCCCGTCGCGAAGATGTGCTCTTGTCATGAAACATCATTGTTGCTCCTCTGGTCTGCGTTGATTGAGTATGTCTTTCCAATTCGGCGATTTCAGCTACTCCGCTGCGCGCTCGTCAGTGCCTTTGTCGCTCATCGACGGTGGAGCATCCTCTGGCCTGCTGCCCCACTTGGTGTTCGGTTTGTCACCCATTTCCAGAACCAACGTGCCCCCATTCGCAATTGCGGAATGCGGGAACCAGGCTCTGCCGAGCGGCTTGCCGTTCAGTTCAGCTGACTGAATGTACTTGTTGCGCGCGGATACGTGATGGGCAAGGATTGTGAAGAGTTTTCCTGGAGCCATTCGAATGATTGTCTTGGCAAAAATCGGACTTCCAATTTCATAGACTGGACTTCCAGGGCATACGGGATAGAAGCCAAGGGCACTCAGGACATACCAGGACGAAGTCTCGCCGCCATCGTCATCGCCTGGAATTCCGAGTGGCCCGTCTCCATACCATACATCCATCAGTTGTCTTACCCGCTGCTGGGTTTTCCAGGGTTGGCCGGAGAAATTGTAGAGATAGGGAATATGAAAGCTGGGCTCGTTGCCTTGCGCATAGAGTCCGACCAGCCCGGTGGCATCTGGAAACTGGCCAAGGAATTGGAATTTAGAGGTGCTATATTGCTCGACGAACAGCCGGTCAAGCTTGGCGTTGAATGCATCGCGGCCACCCATCAGGTGAATGGTTCCCGCGACATCATGCTGAACGCCAAACGTATACAACCAGGAATCGACCTCGGTGAAGTAATCTCTCCCGCCTCCCCCACCGCCTAACTTCGGATCAAAATGGGCAACCCATTGGCCGTCTGCGTCCTTGGGCGACATGAAACCAGTTTCTGTGTTGAAAACATTTTGGTAGTTGTGCGCCAGTTTGGTGAAGTACTCGGCATCCTGCTGTTTCCCAAGCGCGCGCGCCAGTTGTGCGGCACACCAATCGTCGTAGCTGTTTTCAATCGTTACTGAGACTGCCTGCCTGCGCTCGGGCGTCACCTCTGGAACTGTTTCGGTCTGTCCCCAATCCAGGGACGGGAAGAAACCTTTCTCGAAGTAGACGTGATCGAGACTTGTCAGCGGTCCATGGTTCCAGGGAAGCAGGGTCGTTTGCGTGGCGTTCTTTCGAATGGCCAAATACGCCTTCTCAACATCGAAGTCCCGGTAGCCCTTGGCATATGTGTCCAGAATGAATTCCGCGGCGTGATGGCCGATCATGACAGCCTGATCTCCGTCGGCGGAAGGAAACGTCGGGAGCCAGCCACTTTGTTCATACATGCGGATGTAGGAGCGGACCATATCCTCCTGCTGCTTTGCATTAAGCAGGAGCTGTAACGGGTGCATCGAACGGTATGTATCCCAGAGACCGTCGTCAATATAGAAATCATGTCCGTCAGCATCGTGCACCGCGTGATCGTAGCCGCTGAAGTATTGTCCATCCTCTGTAATGTCGGTCATGCGGCCGAGGGAGCGGTAAAGGGCCGTATAGAAAATGGTGCGCTGGCGCTCAGTTCCTCCTGCGACGGCAATTCCCTCCAACGCATTGTTCCAGGCAGTGCGGGATTGCAGCTTCACCTGATCAAAGCCCCACCTGGGAATCTCGCGCTCCAGGTTCTTGCGAGCCTGCTCCGTGCTGATGTAGGAGATGCCGACTCGAACTTCAATTTGTTCTCCTGCTGTCGTGGCGATGTCGGTGACAATTCCGATGTTGTCACCGGTTTGCTCCGCGGCGTGGGAAAGATCGTTCCCCTTCCAGGTCTGATAGGAGTTAAGTGGACGCGAGAACTTCGCGTAAAAATACTCACGCGTTTGTTTGCCCGTTTCCGTCGTTTTCCAAACCGTGCCGAAGACTCTCTGACTGCCTTGTACAGTGTCTTCCCCGACCACTTCAAGTTTTGCGTCATCTCCTTCATAGAGGGTGAGGTGCGCGTGCGGACTGGCCGGAAAGGTAAACCGGTAATAGGCTGCCTGCTCACCCGCCGTGAATTCCGATTTGATCCCCCAGGTTTGCAAATCAGCTTCGTAGTAGTACGGGGTCGAATTCTCAAAGTCGTGGTCAAATGCGGACGCATATGCTTCCGGGCGGGTCCCGACTTCACCGTTCGAAGCCATCAATGTGGAGGCTCCAACCGGGAAGCCGAATATTTTGTCGGCGAGATACCTATCAGCGATTCCAGGAGTCGTAATTGGCGCCAGCCGGGCCATGCCATGAGGGCGTTGAACATAGGGAATGGTTGCCGTGAGCAGTTGGCCAATTCCCCCGATGTTAGGCGATACGTAGTCGACCGGCTCTTTCTGCCGGTTCACCTGGGCAAGGATTCCGCCATTTAAGAAGACAAACGATACCAACGTCGCTGCAAGCGTTTTCATCCATCTCTCTTTTCTTTGTCTCTCCGTTGGAAATGCTCTGCAAAAAATGGCATTTTGCTCAAGACACTACTCTCCCTTACCGGTTGAGGACAAACTTGGTGGTTAATGAAGCTTGTGAAGATCCGCCAACCCAAAGCGTGTAGTTACCCGCCTCGACCTTCCATGCGCTTTCCGCGCTCCAAACAGCGAGCTGGTCTTGACCCAGGCGGAAGATCACATTCTTCGTCTCTCCGGGATTGAGGGCTATTCGAGAGAACCCCTTCAAAGAACGATCTGGAGTTTCGACGCTACCGACGTCTTGCCGCAAATACAGTTGAGTCACCTCTTCGCCTTGGCGATCGCCGTCATTGGTTACATCGACAGACACCAGGATCTCTCCGTCGTTTCCGGGCGTGGGGAGATGCACCGCGAGGTGGTCGTAGCGAAAGGCTGTGTAGCTCAGCCCAAATCCGAAGGGAAACAGCGGGGCGCCGTCATCATCCACATACTTATGCGTTCTCGATGGGTCGAAGTTATAAAAGTCGGGCAATTGTCCAACGCTGCGAGGAAACGTTATAGTCAGTCGGCCCGCAGGATTGTTGTCGCCAAAGAGTGTCTCGGCGATCGCCTTGCCTCCGAATTCTCCGGGGTACCAGGCTTCGAGAATGGCTGGGACGTGCTCCTTCGCCCAACCGATGGTCAATGGCCGGCCATTCTCCAAAACGAGCACCACAGGTTTTCCCGCGGCCACCACGGCCTCAAGCAGTTGTTCCTGATTGCGGGGCAGGCCAAGGTCGGTTCGATCAAATCCCTCACCTGAGATTCCCTGCCATTCACCCAGGCCAAGTATGACCACGTCGGCTGCCTTGGCCTTGTTGGCGGCGGCCGCAATGTCCTTGCCTTCGTCGAATTCTACAGTTGCCTGAGGAACCAATGCACGTATGCCAGCCAGCATGCTAATGTGAACACCGTTCGACTCATTTTCGTAGTCGCCATATCGCGCGGTGTCTGCGTTCGGGCCGATCACGACAATCCTCTTCGTCGATTTCGATAGCGGCAGAAGGTGACCATCGTTCTTGAGCAAGGTCATAGACTGGCGTGCGGCCGCAAGCGTGAGATCGAGATGTGCCTGCGACCGGTATGTCCGCGCACGCAGGCCGGGGTCGGTGAATGGGTGATCGAACAGACCCAAAGCAAACTTCACGCGGAGCACCGACCCAACTGCCCGGTTCAAGTCCGACTGTGCAAGGGAACCCTCGCGAGCGCAGTCCACGAGCGCCTTCTGAAAGACTTCGTGACTGAAGTCATAGAACTGCATGTCGACCCCAGACTTGATGG
>Ga0181531_10002728_pt1 | contig 10937 bp, 11 predicted proteins | sample PEATcosm2014_Bin_38_FD_119743 | JGI IMG/M metagenome (GOLD analysis project Ga0181531, IMG submission 119743) | Peatland microbial communities from MTU Mesocosm Facility, Houghton, MI, USA - PEATcosm2014_Bin11_10_metaG | ecosystem: Environmental > Terrestrial > Soil > Wetlands > Peat | place... | reverse complement strand
CGAAAAGGTGCTCGAATCTGTCGAGCTGTTGGGGAGAGTGACCGTTGCTGGCTAGAATCGAAGCCGAAATCGAACACCTCTTCGACCACAAGCCCGACGTCTACACCGAAGCGCACTTCCGCCTCTTCTACGAATTCAAGGACGCTCTGAACCAGGGCCGCATCCGCGCCGCCCAACCGGATCCCTCGGCCTCCAGCGGATGGCGCGTCAACGGTTGGGTCAAGAAGGGCATCCTGCTGGGCTTTCGCATGGGCGGCGTGGTAGATATGTCCGTCGACGTCACGCGCCAGCCTTTCCTCGATAAATCCACATTCCCGGTCAAACAGTTCACGCCCCAAAGCGGAGTGCGCATAGTCCCCGGCGGATCGAGTGTGCGCGACGGCGTCTTCATCGGCAAGGGTGTCACCTGCATGCCGCCCATGTACATCAACGTGGGCGCGTATGTGGACGACGGTACCATGGTCGATTCGCACGCTTTAGTGGGAAGCTGCGCGCAGATCGGCAAGAACTGCCATATCTCGGCCGCTTCTCAGATCGGCGGCGTGCTCGAACCGGTCGGCGCGCTGCCGGTCATCGTGGAAGACGATGTGCTGATCGGCGGGAACTGCGGCGTATACGAGGGCGCGATGGTCAAGAAGCGCGCCGTGCTGGGCACCGGCACTATCCTGAATCGCTCCACGCCGGTCTACGACCTGGTACGCGGAATGGTCTATAAAGCCACGGACGACGAACCGCTTATCATTCCAGAAGAAGCGGTTTTGGTAGCCGGCGCGCGCGCTATCACCGCCGGTCCCGGCAAGGATTGGGGCATCTCCGTCTACACTCCGGTCATCGTAAAATACCGCGACAGCAAAACGGACACCAAGATTCAACTCGAAGATCTACTAAGATAGGAACCACAGATGTCCTTCACGCTCGATTCCAAAGTAGCCCTCATCACCGGCGCGGGCCGCGGCATCGGCCGCGCCATCGCCGAGAAGTTGGCGGCCGCGGGCGCCGCCGTCATGATCAACGACCTGGACCCGGCTCCGGCGCTCGAAACCGAATCCGCCATTCGCCAATCCGGCCGCGCCGCCGCGCACCTGGCGGGCGATGTCACCGCCCCGGATTTCCCTCAGAAGCTGGTCGACGCCACCATCGAAACTTTCGGCGGCCTCGACATCATCGTCAACAACGCGGGCTACACCTGGGACAACGTCATCCAGAAAACCACCGACGAGCAATACCTGGCCATGCTCGGCATCCACCTGGTGGCGCCGTTCCGCATTCTGCGCGCGGCTTCCACCCACATTCGCGAAGCCGCCAAGCGCGAAGCCGCCGAAGGCCGCCGGGTGATGCGCAAGGTGGTCAACATCACCTCCATCGCCGGTACCGACGGCAACCCAGGGCAGGCGGGATATTCGTCGGGCAAGGCGGGCGTGATCGGCCTCACCAAGACAATGGCCAAAGAGTGGGGACGCTATAACGTGAATGTGAACGCCGTGGGCTTCGGCCTGATCGAAACGCGCCTGACGCAACCCCTCACGCAGGCGGGCGCGACCATCGACGTGCAGGGCCGCCAGATTGCCGTCGGCGTACAGCCCAGAACGCTCGATGCGCTCAAGGCGGTCTGCCCGCTGGGCCGCGGCGGCACGCCGGAGGAAGCCGCCGGCGCCGTGCTGTTCTTCTGCTCCCCACTCTCCGACTATGTGACCGCCGAGGTGCTGATCTGTGGCGGCGGAATGCACTTCTGATGTGCCGCGTATTGGTCGCCGACGACGATACTCAGCACCTTGCGATTCGCAAGAGGCTGCTCGAAATGGCCGGTCATGAAGCCGCCCTCGCCGAAGATGCGCCCGCGGCCCGCCGCCTGCTCGAGGAGTTTCGCCCCGACGTGATGGTGATGGATCTGCGCCTGCCCAAGCTGAAAGACGGCCTGAGCCTGATCCGCTGGGTCGACGAACAGCGCCTTTCGGCTAAGATCGCGGTTAAGGTCATCGTGCTTTCCGGCTGGACCGAAGAGCTGTGCGATCTGCCCGAAGAGAAGCTGGTTGCGTGCGTGCTCGGAAAGCCGATCCGCAATGCCCAGTTGCTCGAAGCCATCAATGCGGCAGTTTCTTCGCCCGCTCGTAGTCATCCGTCAACCGCTTCGTAATCTTGTCGGCCACATCCGAACTGGCGCCGCGGAACTTGCTGCCCATGCTTTCCTGCGTGGTGGACCAGATCACGTCGCCGTCTTTGGTCACCAGGCGCACCGCCGCATTGGCCTCGTGCCGCCGCTCCGCCGTGCGACTCGACTCGCTCTCGCCCGCGCCCATGCCCGTGCCCCTGCCCGACCTCTCGTAGCTGCGCGTGCCCCCCTTCAGGGCGGTGTCCTCGTCCGTCTGGCTGGTGTTCAGGCTGCTGTGTACATTCACGCTGTCGCTCGACGAATGCGTCTCGTTGAAGACCAGATCCTCTCCCGAGCCGCGCAGTATGGCGTCGGCCTTTTCCTGGTTCTCGGTAATCAGGAATAGCTTCGAGTTCTGCAAGGCATTGATGATCATGTCGCGCATCTGCGCGGCGGTTTCTCCGCCGGAGAAACGGTCCACAAATACGCGCCGCAGCGCGAGCAATTGCCGTACGCTGTCCGCCTCCACTGCTGTAGGCGCGGCTGGCGGCGTGGGCGCCGGAACCGGATCGGACGGTGCGAATAGCAGCGCGCCCAGAAAAAGAGTATGGACCGTCATGCTTCAGCCTCTCGATTCGCGCGCTTCATAGTCCGTGTATTCCACACGGCGGCCGGTCTTGGCCTCCAGTTCGGGCAGCAGCGCGCGCACATCGCCCTTGTTCACCTGCAGCACCACCGCCTGCTGCCGACCTTTGGAATCGGTATAGAACACGGTCAGGTAGTGCTTGCGCGACTTGGCGAGCAGAAACAGAGGGGAAAGCAAAACCGCCTCGGCGTAGCGTCTTCCGACATGCTGGCCGTACTCCAGGGTGTTGACCTTGTCGTACGGAACATGCAAGGTCAGCAGGCGCGTGACGAACAGCAACTCCTGGTCGCCGGTCAGATCGACACGCACATCGCACTTCGCTGGAAAACCGGGAACTGTGGTCCCGGTCAAGTAACCGCGCGCGCCGATCGGTTGAGCCGGCAGGAGGCATGCGATCAGTATAGGGAACGCCCATGCCTGTCTGCGCATAAGGATCATCGACAACATAGTGGCGCTGGGCCGCCGGTTGTCTCACAATCCTGTGCCGCGCTCTATTTGCCCCTATTTCTTGGTCTTAGCGGATGTTGGCCCGGCCAGCATGCGGTCGATCTCGGTATCCAGCCCGTCGCCCTCGAAGATGTTGCGCGTGTCGAAATCGTAGCCGAAATCGTTGCGAATCATCCCCTGGCGATCGATCAGGAACAGATGCGGCACGTTCACGGTCGGGTTCTGGGGCGTCACCTTCAGGTACGATGCCGCGGCCTGCCCGCAATCGAACAAGACCGGCGTCGTGACTTTATGGTCCGACACAAAGGCAGCCACCGTGGCGGTAGTGTCCCGTGGAATGGCGAACGTCAGCACAGCCACCTTGCTGCCATACTTGGCTACCACCTTCTCCAGGATGTCGGCCAACTTCTGGCAATGCGGGCAAGTAGTTTGGATGATGTCGAGGAGCACGATCTTGCCGCGATATTCCTGCAAGTCGTGCTGTTGCCCGTGGAGATCCGGAAGCGAGAAGCCTGGCGCGCGGCGGCCGGACAATTCTCCCGAAGCGAACAGTAAAGCGGCGGAAACCAGTAAACCGATGAGGTATCGCATCCCCTCAAACTTACCATGCGCGACCGCTTGCTTTCCCGAACCTCATTGGGATAGGCTGGAGCCTGGTACTGCCACTGTCCGTCCGCTAAAAGTCGATTCGCCGCGAGCCGTCCGAGCCGAGGTTTGAAGACTGCCCCGCGGCGAATCCATTCCAATCTCACATCCCAAAACAATTTACTTCAGGAGAACTGGAATGCAGGATTCCTTTGACTTGACGACGATTTGCGCGACGGACGCCACGTTTGCAGCTTTTCAACCCTACGCGGCGCGCGGCTTGACGCTGGCGCGCGTTTCGGTGGTCTACGGCGATCGATACCGGCTCTACACCGCGCGGGGCGAGGTGACTGCGGAGGCCATCGGCGCGCTGCTCTATCGCACGGAGCGGGCGGGGTGGCCGGCGGTAGGCGACTGGGTGGCGGCGCAGCCCGTGGGTCCGGAAGAAGCGATGATCCATGCCGTGCTGCCCCGCCGGTCGATGTTCTCCCGGCGCGCGGCCGGCGAGCGCGAGGAGCAGCAAGTGATGGCCGCCAACATCGACCTGGCGCTGATCGTCTGCGGGCTGGATGGGGATTTCAACGTGCGCCGCATCGGGCGTTATGTGGCGCTGGCGCACGCGAGCGGCGTGGAGGCGGCTATTGTGCTGAACAAATCCGATGTCTGCGCGGATCTGGCTGCGCGCTTGGGCGAAGCCGCCGGCGTGGCGGGGAACGCACCGGTGGTCGCCATCACAGCCCGCTCAGCCGCAGGCGTCGAACCGGTTCTGCGGCTCCTGCGGCCGGGGCTGACGGTAGCTTTGCTGGGTTCTTCCGGGGTTGGCAAATCCACGCTGGTGAATCAGCTCCTCGGCGTGGAGCGGCAGCTCGTCCGGGAGGTAAGCGAGAGCGACAGCCGCGGCCGGCATACCACCACCTGCCGGGAATTGCTGCCGCTGCCGCAAGGGGGCGCGCTCATCGACACGCCGGGCATGCGTGAGCTGCAATTGTGGGCCGGCCAGGACAGCCTGGACTCCGCATTCGCGGAGATCGCGGGGCTGGCGGCGGGATGCCGCTTCCGCGATTGCAGCCACGTGGTGGAAGACGGCTGCGCGGTGCAGGCCGCCATCGAAGCGGGCGAACTGGATGCCGTGCGCTGGGAAAGTTATCGCAAGCTGCGCGCCGAAGTCGCCTGGCACGTGCGCCGGACGGATGTGCACGCCGCGCAGGCCCAGAAGAAGAAGTGGAAGGCGATCCATAAGGCTATGCGGTTGGATCACAAGCACCAATAGAATCTGCGGTTTCTCGGGATATTCTTTGGGGCAATTGCGTGCGGCGCTGAGGGAGGTGTATAATCGGGCGAGTTTTCACAAAGGCTGAACAATGAAGACGACTCGAATGACCAAGGGAGTTCTATTAACTCTAGTAGCGCTGCCCTGGACGGCCAACGCGCAGGACACCGCCGCCATTCAAAAAAAGCTGGAATCCGAGTACAAGCTGACCAAGACTACCGACGATAAGTCCGATATCGTGACGGCCGGTTCGGTCCTGGTGCTGCACAAAGATAAGGTGCTGATGGTAGCCGCAACCAGTGCCGCGAACCCGTGCATGAACACCTACAAGGACGGCAAGATCAGCCCCGCCAAAGCTTGCGGAATGGGCGAGAAGCTCAGGCGCGTTCCGGGATTTGGCCATGTGCCCGGTGCGGGAAGCGCTCCGGCGACCAGGAACTTCGTCAGCGGCGAGAAATTCTGGCTAACGAAGATCGATGTGCGCGCCAACGGCGTTGTATTGGACTTTTTCACCGACGCCACTCCCTCCGGCGACCAGGGGATTCGCTACAAAGCCGCTCTGACCATTCCGTTCGGAGCGTTGACGCCATCGCCGGATGAGGCCCTGAAGGCGGTCGCCGAAGTGATCACGGTGGCGCCCGCGGAGGACTCCAAGGACGCCAAGGCCGAGGACAAGGGGCAACCCGCGGCGCAAGGCGGCCAGCCGGAAGCCCCTCCGCCAAGCCAGCCGGCAGCCCCCGCTGCACCTCCTGCCGCACCCCCCGCGCCCGCAGAGGCTGCGCCCGCGCCCATAGAGGCTCCGCCGCCCCCGCCGGCCGATCCGGTTGAAGTCGCCGAGGGACAAACCATCGAGCAGGTCGTGGCGGCCATGGGACAACCTGTGAAAAAGGCCAAAGTTGGCACCAAGGAAATCTACTACTATAAGGACTTAAAGATCACTTTCGTCAACGGCAAAGTGAAGGACGTCCAGTAGCCTGCAAAACGAGGAAACTCCGATGAACACACGTCGAATTCGCAACATATTATGCGGCAAATATCTGGCCGCGTCGCTGACTTTGCTGGCCTTCACTTATCCGGCGCTGAGCGCGGATAAACCGAAGGCGTCGGCGCCATCCAAACCCGCGGCCGCCCCCAGGAGCTCCGCTCCCGCGGCTCGACCGGCGGGCGGAGGCGCCTCGACGTCGCACGGTCCCACGACGGCCAGCCATTCGGCGGTTACCACGAGCCATCCGGCGGCTACTACGAGCCACCCGGCCACCACGACGGCCCATCCGGTTACGACCACCGTCCACTCCCCTGCAACCCACACGGCCACCCCGGCTACCCACACGGCGGCGCCCACCAGTCACCCTGGCGCGACTTCGCCCGGAAAGACTGCGACTCCCGCCGGAGGCGGAAAAACGTTCGGCTCCACCGCTGGGGGTAAGGGGGGTATGGCGGCCCCGAGAGGCAGCACGACTGTGCAGACCAGGAGCGGCGCAACCGTCACCAAGCGGGCCGACGGACACGTCGCCACGGTACATGACACCAAGCGCGGCATGGAAGTTCACCGCAACCTCTCCGGGAACCGGAGGGTGGTGGTCGAGCGTAGCGACCACTCCCGCATCGTCGCCGAGCGCGGCGGCCGCGGCTACGTCCAGAGGCCCTATATGTTTCATGGGCACGAGTATGCCCGGCGATCTTACTATTACAACGGACGCTACTACAACCGCTATTATGGACGCTACTACTACCATGGCGCTTGGATGAATCCGTATTACCCGGGCTACTATTACGGGCCGGCTTTTTACGGGTGGGCTTACAATCCGTGGGCCGTGCCCATCGCGTACGGCTGGGGCTGGGGCGGCAATCCCTGGTATGGATACTATGGCGCGTACTTTACGCCTTACCCGGTTTATGCCAGCCCGGCGCTGTGGCTGACGGACTACTTCATCGCCGCCTCGCTGCAGGCAGCTTATCAGGCGCAGGTTGCACAGGCCGCGGCGATGAGCAATCCCGCGCCGCTCACGCCCGAAACGAAGCAACTGATCGCCGATGAAGTCCGGTCACAGATTGCGCTCGAAAACGCGGAATCGAAGACCGCCGGCCAGGGCGCCGAGCCGGATGCCGCGTCCAGCAGCATCCAGCGCGCGCTGACCGACGGCAAGCAGCATGTGTTTGTGGCGGGTCATGATCTGGACGTCGTGGATGCGGGCGGCAACGAGTGTGCCCTCAGCGAAGGCGACGCGGTGCAACTCACGGGCCAGACCGCGCCGGACGCGCAGGCCGCGACGCTCGCCGTACTGGCCAGCAAGGGCGGGAAAGAGTGCCCCAGAGGCGACACGGTGCAGGTCGCGCTGACGGATCTGCAGGACATGCAGAACCACATGCGCGAGACCATCGACGCGGGCATGCAGGAACTGCAGAAGAAGCAGGGTCAGGGTGGACTGCCGGCCGCTCCTGCCGCCGCCAGAGTCGCACCGGTCGAGAGCGCCATGGCCTCCGCCGCGCCCCCGCCGCCGCCCGAAAGCGAAGTGAAGGCTGAGATCAACCAGCAATCGCAGGAAGCCGACAAGGTGGAGGCGGAAGCCGGAGGCGCGGCTTCCGGTCCCGGGCCGAACGCCGGCGAGCCCGCGGCGCCGCCGGTCAGCATCGATATGGGCCAGACCGTCGACCAAGTGGTTGCGTCCCTGGGTCAACCCGTGCGTAAGGCTACTGTGGGCGCCAAGACGATCTATTTCTACAAAGACATGAAGGTCACTTTTACTGGCGGGAAAGTTTCCGACGTGCAGTAGTTTGAGGCGAGCCTGCGCTACGAGGGCTGCCGCTAATTCTCGGCTGGCGGCAGTTCCAGAGGCGGTCGAAAAATCGGGATACAGGAATGTGACATGGCCGGCGCATCCCGCGGGCGCCTGCACTTTGCCGCCTACCGGTAGTGCATCCTGCTGCGACATCAACAACTGGCCAGCGTGCAGAACGGCCGGCCGCAGCGGTCCATGAGTGCATCGTGCATAGCGATGCCGCTCCCATAGCACTGGTACCGTACCTCTTCGACCGCGGCAGGAGTGAGTTTGCCGCGATAGTATTGCTCCGGGTTGGGGAGCGACCGCTCTTCGGCAATCGAAAGGCGGCCGCTGGGTGGCACCCGCCAGCGCCATATCGTTTTTGTGACGAACAAAGCCAATAAGTATTTTAGAATCAATGAATATGCATTGGGATGCCTGAATTTGCGTGGGTGGCGTGGACTGTAGCCTGGTGGGCCAAGCGTCCGGTTTGGCGGTGCCAGGCGAGGTGCGATGTTGCGGAAGACCCGAGCCAGGGTATGGGTTACGAGGGCCGGCTTTTTTGATTTGCGTAACATGGTGTTGCATCTTGTAGCGCTGTTGCAATTTGGGGCCGGAAGGCCTCCCTGTCTGCAGAAGAGCACGATCACCTAGCGCGAGGGGTGGACCGGGGCGCGAAGTGGTTGACGGATAAGGAGATGTTTCTTAGGAAGGCATGTCATGGAAGCGCACCATCGAGGGTCAAATATCCCTTCCGGTAGAAACAGAAAAGGTGAAGGGCTATGAGATGCGGCTGAGGCTCGCAGCGTATGACCCGCAGTCTACAATGGCTCAGTGGACCAACTGCTCTCAGATACCGCAGCGCGCGCGGCCCGTTATCTCTCCGGAATCGCCGGCCGGCGGGTAGCGCCGCTGCCTGAAGATGTCGCCCGGCTCGGCGAGTTGGGCGGACCGCTGCCGGAGCGCGGGTGCGACGCGGCGGCGGCGCTCGCGCTGCTGGACGAAGCCGGTTCGCCGGCCACCGTGGCTACCACGGGCGGCCGTTACTTTGGGTTCGTGATCGGCGGCACCCTGCCGGCCGCGCTGGCGGCCAACTGGCTGGCCGGGGCCTGGGACCAGAACGCGGCGCTGCGGGTGATGTCGCCGGTGGCCGCAGCCGTGGAAGAGATCGCGCTCGGGTGGATGCGCGAGATCCTGGGACTGCCGGACTCTACCGGCGCCGGCTTTGTGACCGGCGCGACTATGGCCAACTTCTCGTGCCTGTTGGCCGCGCGGCATGCGCTGCTGGAGCGCGCAGGGTGGAACGTGGAAGAGCAGGGCTTGTTCGGCGCGCCTGCGATTACCTTGGTGGTGGGGGACGAAGTCCATGTGTCCGTGCTGAAGGCGCTTTCGATGCTGGGGCTGGGCCGGGCGCGCGCGACGCGGGTACCTGCCGACGAACAGGGCCGCATGCGGGCAGACCGGCTTCCCGTGCTCGACCAGCGCACCATTGTGTGCATTCAGGCGGGCAATGTGAATACGGGCGCCTTCGATCCCGCGGGGGAGATTTCCGCGCGGGCGCGCGAGGCCGGCGCCTGGGTCCACGTGGACGGCGCATTCGGGTTGTGGGCGGCGGCCGCGCCAGCCCGCGCGGCGCTGATGGCGGGCTTCGCCGATGCGGATTCCTGGGCCACGGACTGCCACAAATGGCTCAACGTGCCGTTCGACTCCGGCCTGGCTTTGGTCCGCGACCCCGAGCCACTTCGCGCGGCCATGGCGGTGAGCGCGTCTTATCTGCAGGCTTCAGATGCCCGCGAGCCGGCTTATTACACGCCGGACGCTTCGCGGCGGGCCCGCGGGGTAGAAGTGTGGGCCGCTTTGCGGTCGTTGGGGCGCAGCGGCCTGGCGGATATGATCGAACGGAACTGCCGCCTCGCGACGCGCTTCGCGGATGGTCTGCGCCAGGCGGGCTACGCCATCCTGAACGACGTGGTGCTGAACCAGGTGCTGGTCTCATTCGGAGACGCGGCGATCACCAGGCGGGTTATGGCCGCGATCCAGAGCGACGGCACCTGCTGGTGCGGCGGCACGGAGTGGCATGGCCACGTCGCGATGCGGATCAGCGTGTCTTCGTGGGCGACAACGGAAGATGACGTCGACCGGAGCCTGGCGGCTATCGTGCGCATGGCGCGGGACAGTAGCGCTTGATCAAGCGCGTCCCATGACCACGGTGTGCGGGCTCAGGGGAATGGGGTGCGCGGTGACGCCTTCGAAGCCCGCCGCGTAGTACATGGCCGTGAGTTCGCTTAGCGTGTAGGCGTCGCCCGCCGGGGTGGTAGCCAACACGTTCATGGCGAAGGCCGCGGGTATGGGCGGCGAGACGCGGTCTTCGTTGGGCACGAACCCCAGTGTGGCGGCGCGCCCACCGGGGCGCAGCGCGGCGTGGACCTTCCGCAGCAGGCCCACGCAAGCTGGCTGGTCGAAGTGGTGGAGGAAATTGGTGAGCAGCACGGCGTCATACGGTCCGCCGAAGTCGACTTCGAAGGCGCTGCCGGGCAGCATGGCGTAGCGGTCCTGGACGCCGGCCTTGCGGGCATTGTCCAGCGCCACGCGCAGCACCGGTGCCCAGTCGAGGCCGGTGACCCGCGCCTCCGGATTTTGTTTGGCGATTTCGATGCCGAACAGACCGTGTCCAGCGGCGATGTCGAGCACGCGCAGGGGGCCGGAGTACCCCTCCCGCACGAGCGCGGCGAGTGGACCAGCCAGGGGGGCCATCATGGGCGCCATGGTTTCCGCGAACTGGACCCAAATTGGATTCTCGGGCTCCACGTTGCCTTCGCCCGGCAGAATGGTGCGGCCGGTGCGCACGATTTCGGCCAGATGGTCAAAAGGTGCGCGCAGGGCTGGGTTGCCGAGGAATTGCGCAATGGAGGCCAGCGACGAGGGCGAGCGCGGATCGAGGAAGGCGGCGCTCGTGGGAGTGTGCCGGTAGCGCCCATTCTGCTTGAGCAGCACGCCGTAGACGGTGAGGAAATCGCACAGGATGCGGATGCCGCGCTCGGAGGCCGCGCAGTGGCGGGCGATGGAGGCCACGTCTCCCGGCCCTTCACCCACGGCCCGGAAGACGTCCAGATCGATGCCGGCTTTCAGGGCGGCGGT
>Ga0181531_10002726_pt1 | contig 10942 bp, 9 predicted proteins | sample PEATcosm2014_Bin_38_FD_119743 | JGI IMG/M metagenome (GOLD analysis project Ga0181531, IMG submission 119743) | Peatland microbial communities from MTU Mesocosm Facility, Houghton, MI, USA - PEATcosm2014_Bin11_10_metaG | ecosystem: Environmental > Terrestrial > Soil > Wetlands > Peat | place... | reverse complement strand
TTCGATCGCGATCGAAGTCATCACGGCACTCGCGACGCTCGGGCTCGTCGGCGCGCTGCCGCCACTGTTGAATGCGATCGCGAAGCCGATTCGCAGCGCCACGGCTCGCTTGTTCAGGCCCTTGGTCAAGGCGTCGCCGCATTGAGTCGGGTGCCGCAAAAATTCAAGATGGGCGTCGTGGGCGCCTGGCTCGCAGGCCTGATGACACTGCAGGGCTGCGCCCCGGTTGCGCTCAGGGCTCCATTGACCCCATCGACGGACGTTGCGGCGAACTCGCCGAGCAACATACGCATGATGGGCGCCGATCACCGGTTCACTTACGAATCCACGGGCCGCGTCGCGCGCCGGGCGCAGGATGCGCGAGGCACTCGGCCCTTCGCAATCCTCGCACTCTCGGGCGGCGGCGCAGACGGTGCGTTCGGCGCAGGCGCGCTCGTGGGACTGTCGCGCTCAGGAAAGCGCCCTCAGTATGCGGTCGTTACGGGCGTGAGCGTCGGCGCCTTGCTCGCACCGTATGCGTTTCTCGGTCCCGAATGGGACCAACAACTCATGGATGCTTATACCAGCGGACGCGCCGAGCATCTGTTGCAGTCGCGCCATCTCGGCGTGATCTTCGGCTCCAGCGCCTATCGCGGCAGGCCGCTCGAGCGGCTCGTCGATGCGTTCCTCAGCGATGCGCTGATGCAAGCCGTTGCCCGTGAGGCGGCGTCGGGGCGCTTGCTGCTCGTTGCAACCACAAACGTCGAAACCGGAGAAACCGTGGTCTGGGATCTCGGCTCGGTCGCGTTGAACGGAGGCGCCAATGCGAAAGCGCTGTTCCGGGATATTTTGGTCGCATCCGCGAGCGTGCCCGGCATTTTTCCGCCGGTGATCATCCGCGTGCACGACGGCTGGGGGGAATACAGCGAGGCGCACGTCGATGGCAGCGCCACGGCTCCCTTTCTGATTCCGCGCGCCCTGCTGCTGCCGTCCCTGGATCTCGCACATCGGCCGGCGCCCGAGGTTTACGTGATCGTCGATGGACGTTTGAGCGAGGAGCCGGCATCGATCCCGCTACGCTTCAGGCCGATCGTCTCGCACAGCATTTCGGCAGCCCTGACGCACATGATGAGGACCACGCTCGAATTGACCGCCACCAACGCGCAGCTGCAGGGCGCGAGCTTTCAGTATTCCGCGATCCCCACCGCTTACCCGACGCTCGCGGCGTTTGATTTTCGCGCCGCGTCGATGCGCTCACTGTTTCAATTCGGGGTCGAGTGCGCCGATTCGAATCGCCTCTGGGTCTCTTCACAACATGAGGTGAGTGATCGATCGGATCGCGGCAAAGCGGCGTCCGGGCCGAATTTATCCTGCCCTGCCGATGACGATTTCATTGCCGGTCTGGCAGCGCGCTGAGTAGTTGAGGAGCAGGCAAATGACGAGTGAAACACACCATAAGATTCAATCGCTGCCCACGGCGAATTACACGGAGGCGATGGCGAGCGCCCTCAAGTGGTTGGGCGATCGGTACTTGCTCGCAAAGCCCATCAATCGTTCGATGGTCGGCTCGAGGTCCGATGCATCGATGCATGCACGCGACGGATTGAAATGATCGTCGACGATTTTCTGATCGGCTCGAGCATCTGCGGCCTGGTACTGGCGATCGGCTACGTGCGAGTCGTGCTGCTACACTTGCGCCGCTCGTGATTCCGCCGCGGTCGCGAGCCGCGCGCGCGCCGAATAGAACGAGGCATTCTGATTGCCGCGCAGCGCTTCGCGCGAAAAATTGATCAGATGATAAGAGATGAAACCGACACCGAACAGCGATTCAATCTGACCGCGCTTGATGGCCTGCCATGCGGTGTGCCAAAAGGGGCGCCGATAATCGGACAGCAGTCCCACCCAGAGCAATAGCTTGAACAGCAGCGTCGCGCCGCGCTTGAGATTCGCTCGCGTGAGGCGGCCGCTCGCGGGCGCCTGAAAGCGGTTCGCGTACGTCGCCTCGATTTGATGCAGGAAGCGCGCGTAGAGCCGCTGCGGATCATAGGCATAGGCGATACAGCGCCGCCAAGTCGCAACGACCTCGTCGTAGGGCCGCAAGAAACGCACATTGCTCTCGCGCGTGCTGTCCTCGATGAGCCGTCCGACCTGCGCGAGTCGATCCCAGAGCGGCGTCTTGGGCAGTGCCTGAAGCAGGTTCATGGTCAGCATCGGAATCCCCGAGCGGTCGACGAATGCATTGAGATCGGCCTCGGTCTCCGCGGTGTCGGTGTCGAGGCCGAGAATGATTCCGGAGACGACCTCGAGACCATGGCGATTGAGCGTCTCGATCGCCTCGAACATCGGGATCGAGGCATTTTGCCCCTTCTTCATGGCCCGCAGAGCGGCGAGATCGGGCGATTCGATGCCGACGAACACTGCATCGAAGCGCGCCTCGCGCATCATCGCGAGAATATCGATCTGCTTGGCGATGTTCAGTGTCGCCTCGCAGGAGAACGATACCGGATAGCCATGGCGTCGTTGCCAGGCGATCAGATGCGGCAGCATCTCGCGAGCGGCTTTGCGATTGCCGATGAAGTTGTCGTCGACGAAGTAGATGCTCGCGGGATAGCGCTTTTGCGCGAGAATGAAGTCGAGTTCGCCGATCAACTGTTCGGGCGACTTGAGGCGCGGCTGCCGCCCATACAAAGCCGGAATGTCGCAGAATTCGCACTGGTACGGACAGCCCGACGAGAACTGCAGCGTGCCGATCAAATACCGATCGAGAGCGACGAGGTGATACGCCGGTACGGGGAAATGCGCCATCGGCAGCCGCTGCTGCGTCGTGAACCGCCGTTGTTCGCGCGGGCGCAGGGCGCAGGCATCGATCTCGGCGATCAACTGATCGGTCGCGTCGCCGAGCTCACCGATATGCAAATAATCAAAATCGGGGTAGCTCTCCGGGGTCGCCGAGACCGAGGGCCCGCCGAGTACGACCGGCTTGCCGGCCGCCCGGCCGCGATCGCCGATATCATGAATTTGCGCGGCTTGAATGTGCATGCCCGTGACCAGCACGACGTCGGCCCACGCGAAATCCGCCGGCGCAGCGCGCTTGATGTTCTCGTCGATGAAACGCACCGGCCAACTCTCCGGCAGGTAATTGGCGATCAGCAACAGGCCCTGCGGCGGCATGAACGCCTTGGCGCCGACCAGGCGCAGCGCATGGGAGAATGTCCCGAACGAAGGCGCATAGGCCGGGAGCACACAGAGTACGCGGCGGACATTGGTCGTGACGATCTTGCAACGCATGGGTGCCTCACGGTGCGATGTCGATGAACTCATCACGCGCGGCCACAAGCCCCCCACTGGCGTCCACGGCGTGGTGAATTTGAGCTTCCGACGACTATTTTAGTCATCAGCATGTTTCAACTTAGAATTCGGCCCGGACCCACGACCGATCCCTGCAGCCACGTGGCGCAAGGCACGAGCACAGTCTGCTCGATGCGCCGGTGAGTCGATAGCCGGCCGGTGAGACGGCCGAGCGTCAGAAATTTCTTACGCGTGCGACGCCCGGCATGGTTCTGTAGGGCCCGGCGCCTTTGGGTCGACAGTTGCGATTGAGTATCTGACTCTGTCAAGGTGCGGCAGTGGCCGCTCGTTCCCTATTCGAATCCCGCCGGGTCGGCGGTCATGACTTGCACCATCGGGTCGTGCTGGCACCGATGACCCGCACCAGGGCCGACGAGTTCACGCTCGCGCCAACTGCACAAACCGCGGTCTACTACGCACAGCGCGCTTCGCGGGGCGGGCTCGTGATCACCGAGGCGACGCATATTTCTCCCGAGGCAACGCCGGTCTGGACGATTTATCAGGCGGTGCGCGAACGCAGCGGGCATGTGCCGGGGATCTGGACCGATGCGCAAGTCGAAGGCTGGCGCGCCGTGACCGGCGCGGTTCACCGCGAGGGCGGCCTGATTTCCTGCCAGTTACTGCACGCCGGCCGGGTCGCGCAACCCGGGATCGGCGATCATCCGCTGGTCCGCGGCAGCAATCTGCCGCTGCCGCCGGTGTCCTCCTCGGCGGTCGCGCTGCGTCCCGGGGCGGAAGCGGGAGACTACAACTGGGACCAGCCGGCGGCGACGCCGAGGGCGCTCGAAACCGGCGAGGTCGCGCGCGTCATCGACGATTACGTGCGCGCGGCACGCAACGCCGTGCGCGCCGGGTTTGACTACGTCGAACTGCACGCCGCGCATGGATATTTGGTTGAACAATTCCTCTGCGACGGCATCAACCACAGAACGGATCGCTACGGCGGCTCGATCGAAAATCGCTGCCGGTTTCTTTTCGATGTCGTCGCCGCGCTGGTGGCCGAACTCGGCCCCGGTCGCATCGCGGTGCGCCTATCGCCGACCGCGGTTGACCGCGCAACCGGCAGACTCCACCAGACCTATTTTGAGGCCATTTCTTCGGATCCGGAGGCGCTCTACGATCATGCGGTCTCGGGATTGAACGCGTTCCCGCTCGCGTATCTGATGTTGACCGAGCCACGCGTCGGCGCCCTGTCGGTCGATCCGCAGGCCGACCGCTCGCAGGCCCAACCGCTGCGCAACGGGCGGTTTCGCAGCCTCTACAACGGCACGCTGATCGGCGCGGGCGGCTTCACGCCGCAGACCGCCGAAGCTGCGGTGCACGAGGGCAACTACGACCTCATTGCGTTTGGGCGTTGGTTTCTCGCAAATCCCGATCTTCCCGAACGCCTGCGCGAAGGCACTGCGCTCAATGTCTACGACCGCAAGACTTTTTATGGCGGCGGTGCCGAGGGCTATATCGACTACCCGAATCGGCACGAGATCGCCGACCCGGGCGCGCGGACTTACCGCTTGATCGAGCAATCGCAAATAGGCCGGGCCACGAATGGCCCGGCCAAGGTCGACCTCGCTCAATAATCGATGCGATCGTCGTCACTCACGATCGCGATGCCGTTGGTCGCGACATTGTTGATCGTGGCGAGACCCGTGCGTGTGAAATTACCGTCCTCGTCGACCGCGAAAACCGAGACATGCGATACCGCGCCGTCCCCGTCGACGACGGCGGCGTGGCCGCGGCGGTAGGTAATATCGGTCGGATTGCCGGCGAAGGTCGCGACGACCGCCGCGTCCTGAATGATCTTTTCTCCATACACGGCGTATCGGGACACCGACTGGCTCGGTGAATTCGCCGAGAATAAGAACGGCCCGTCGAGCGTGACCCAGCACGGCGCGCTTTGCGTACCGGAACTCGTGACCGTCAATACCGTGTCATCCCGCACCAAGCTGATTTCGTTCGCATGGGCAATCGTGACATAGGCATCGTTGCCGCGTGTCGCAAGACCGAACGGCGCGTTCACGTTGCTCGGAATGTTCGCAACGAGGGTCGCCGTTCCGGCGATCGCGCCGCGGCCGTCCAACACGACGGTTTCGATCGCATTGCTCTTCTCGCTGAAGATCAGCTGGCCCTGCAGCACCCCCACTTGAGCGGCCGACCCGTCGCCGATGAGCAGCGAGGCCGCGCCGTCCGCGCTCGCGTTGACACCATTGCGGTCGATGCGATGCGACTCGACGTGAGTCGTGGTCAAAATGTACAAGTGGTCCTTGCCGAACGCGACGCTGACCGGGCTCGTGATCGCGGGGATCAGGGACTCGAAGCGCAAGCCCGCGCGCACGGAGTCCTTGGTAAACACTGAGACATTAGCCGACCCGAAATTGACGACCGCGAGCCGTTCGTGGTTCTGAGAGATCCCGCCTGCATTGCCGCTGACGCCGCCTTGGCCTTCGGTCGGAATCTGCTGGAGCAGGTGTCCGCTCTCGTCGTAGATCAGTAGGGCGTTGCCGGCCGTGTTGGAAGCCGTGACGATCAGTGCGTGCGCATCGGCGGAAAAATCGGCCGCTTCCGCGCCGGCCGCGCAAGCCGCGATCAACGATAGTGCGCCGATTCCAAAAAATGCCGTTTTCATTTGAATGTCCTCGTTTGCGTGTAGGGTGACGACTGGATGTCGGTCTTCCCTTAGTTCGCTCTCGAGGCACGAAAGGTTACAGAGTCGGTGTTCTTTATTTTCGCGGCAATTGCGGCTGCGCCTACCAGCGCAGCAGCGCCGGTCCGAGCCACGCGCCCAGCATCGTCGGAATCAGAATACCGCAGAGATACCAGATGCCGATGAACGGCGCTGCGAGCTCGGGACAATGCAAGGTATACACGAGCGCAGCCATCGATCCGGCCGCAAGACCCGCGGCGGCTCCCGCGAGCGCGAGCCGTGTCGGCGCTAGATTGCGCATGATCCACAGATGCGCGATCAACAAGGGCGCGGCGATCAGCGCAATCAGGAACGGACACACAGCGGCAGTTGCGCCGAATACGAGCTGAGGACGCCTCTGCGGCGACGCTTGCGCGAGCGCGACCACCGCGAGAGCCCACATCGCGATCACGACGAGCGCGAGCGCCGCCGGTACGAGCCCAAGGCGGCGTCCGGGTCGTGCAAGCCGGTGCACGGCCACGAGTGCGACGGCGCTCAAGGCAAGGCAATAGGCCTCCCGGATCCAAAACATCGGTTCCGAGAGATAACGCGACAGCGCGGGATTCAGGTGCAGGATGCCTGCCGTCAAGGCCACGGCGATCAGCGTGCCTGCGCCAAGCGCAAGGCGAAAGCGGCGAGCCATCGGCCGGGCGTCGATGGGTTCGACGCCCGCCGCGAGCATCTTCACCAAGTCGTCGGTTTTCACGCCGTGCTCCGTATCGTGGCTGCGAGCGCCTTGAGGCCGCGGTGAATGCCGATTTTAACCGCCGCCACCGACATCCCGGTTCGCGCGGCGGTGTCGGCGACCGAGGCCCCTTCGATTTTCACATACCAGATTGGCAGGCGCTGTCGATCTGGCAAGCCCTTGAGCAGCTTCGCGACGTCGAATCGAGCTTCCGCGGCCTGCGCATCAGCCGTGGTGAACAGTTCCGCATCGTCGTCCATCGGGTCATGCAGCAAATCGGAGCGGGAACGTCGCCGCAGCAGGTCGATGAGTTTGTAGCGCGCGATCGCGTAAATCCAGGGCGTCAGCGGCTGGCCGGCAGCGTAGGTCTGTCGCTGATTGTGAATCGCCACGAGAATTTCCTGCACCAGGTCCTCGACTTGATCGGGCAGGCGCGCGAGGCGCCGGCGTAGGAATGCCCGCAGCAGCGCCGATAGTTCGGTCAAGAATTGACCGTAAGCCTGCTCGTCACCGGCGAGGCTCTGCGAAAATAGGCGTTTGAGATGCTCTTCCCTCAATGACCCAGGTTCCTTTTGATGAATTCGTTGGATCTGCCCGATTGGTTACAGGCGCCGCCCAATAAAAAGCCCGCCGACGCTGCGGGCGCGGCTTGACGGCATTGGTGTCCGGTAGACCGGTGATCAGCGATGCTTATTGCAGGGATCGCATCGCCGCCGCGAGCGCGCCGGCGCGGCCGGCCGGCTCGTGTGACTGTCACGAGATGATGGTATTTTGAGCCACCCATGCTGCCCATGAACGACATCCATACCGGCTGCCGTCGCCTGATGGACCGCTGCGCAATCGTGGCTTACGCGTGCTGAAGCGCGTGCAGGGCGGCCTGCTGCAGAAGGCATGGACGCGCTTGAAGCAACACCCGCTGGCGCGGGTTGGGCCGGGGCTCATCACGGGCGTAGCCGACGACGACCCGAGTGGCATTGCGACCTATTCCCAAGCGGGTGCGCAATTCGGGCTCAACATGCTCTGGACCATGCCGCTCGCGTACCCGCTGATGTCGGCGATCCAATATATCTGCGCTTCGATCGGCCGGGTCACGGGCAAGGGACTCGCCGCCAACATCAAGGACGCGTTCCCGCCGTGGATCATCAAATCGGTCGTGGCTTTGCTGCTGCTTGCGAATACGCTCAACATCGCCGCCGACGTTGCAGCCATGGGAGAAGTGGCCGAACTCATCAGCGGCTACAACCGCCATCTGATGACCGCGGTTTTCGTGATCGTCACGCTGCTGCTGCAGATATTCATTGCCTATCATCGCTATGTTCGTTTTTTGAAATGGCTGACGCTCTCGTTGCTCGCCTACGCCGCCGTGCTGTTCACGGTGCACGTGCCCTGGGAACAGGTCTTGCTGCGTACGGTCTGGCCCGTTTTCACACCCAATGCCGCCGCCGCCGCCGTGGTGATCGGGGTGTTCGGCACGACGATCAGTCCCTATTTGTTTTTCTGGCAAGCCTCCGAGGAGATCGAGGATATGCATGCAGGCAACGGTTCGCCGTTGTTGCAGGATGCGCGCGCAGCCAAAACGGAATTGAGACGCATTCGCTGGGACACCTGGAGCGGCATGTTCTACTCCGACCTGACCGCCTATTTCATCATCCTCGCGACCGCGGTCACGCTGCACGTCGCGGGAATCACCGACATCAATACGGCCGCCGAGGCGGCCAGCGCGCTGCGGCCGTTGGCCGGCGAATTCGCGTACATCCTGTTTGGCCTCGGGATCCTCGGTGTCGGCCTGATCGGCGTGCCGGTACTCGCTGGCTCGGGCGCCTACGCACTCGCTGAAACCATGGGCTGGAATACCGGTCTCGAGCGCAAGGCCACGGATGCCCGCGGGTTCTACGGCATCATCGCCGTCAGCGTACTCGCGGGCTTCGGGATTCAGTACCTGCCGATTAGCCCTATGAAGGCGCTGTTTTGGAGCGCGGTCATCAATGGCGTCGTGGCCGTGCCTCTGATGGCGGTGATCATTCTGCTGGTATCGAAGAAGTCGGTCATGGGCGCCTATGTCGCGAGCCGGCCAATCATCGTACTCGGCTGGATCGCGACGCTCGTGATGGGCGCCGCCGCGGTGCGCATGTTGATCCCCGGCTAGCTGCCGAACCCCGGATCCCGTCGCACGCACTGCAACGCAGGTCGATTCTGCTCACTTGCGGTCACCGGTGTAACGTGGTTCGATTCATTTACCCAAAAAGGGACTCAAAGATCCTGGGACGAGAATGGGGGAGCGGCTTGTCATTAGGGAGAAATCGATCAATGCAACTTAAGAATCTTGCTGGCCTGGGAATCGGCCTGACGGCACTCTGGCTCGCGCCGGCGCCCGTGCTAGCCGCCGATGCGGAGAGCAGCTCAGCGCCTGCAGAGGGAGTCATCGAAGAAATCGTCGTGACGGCCGAGAAGCGCTCTTCGACCGTGCAAGACACGCCGATCAGTATGACGGCCGTTTCGGGAGCCGACCTCGCAGCCCGCGGCATCGTCGATTTTTCGACGCTCGCCGGCGAGACCCCGGGAATTTCGATGCGCCAAAACGGCCCCGGCCAGACGGAATTCGAAATGCGCGGTATGACCAGTTCCGGTGGCAACTCGCCCACCGTGGGCTTCTACCTCGACGATGTGCCGATGACCTCACCCGCCGCAGCACAAAACGGCAAGGTGGTCATCGATCCTTCGCTCTATGACCTCAATCGCGTCGAGGTGCTGCGCGGACCCCAAGGCACGCTGTATGGAGCGGGCTCGATGGGCGGCACGGTCAAGCTCGTGACCAACCAACCGGATACCACCGCGTTGCACGCCTCGGGAGCGGCCACGACCTCGCAGACCCAGGGCGGAGGTTTCAATTACGCGATCAACGGCATGCTTAATTTGCCGTTGATCGAAAACCAAATGGCGCTGCGCCTCATCGGCACCGACAGCCACACGTCGGGCTGGATCGATCGCGTCGTGCTCTCCGATTTCCCGCTGCCGGATTCGACCGGCTTCATCCGCGGCAATGTGCTGGGCGCACAGGTCCAGCATGATTACACCCAATCGAACGCCGAACATTTGTCCGGTGGGCGCGCGACGCTGCTGTGGCAGGTCACGGACGACCTCACGCTCACGCCGTCGATTTTCTACCAGCGTGTGACGCAGGATGGACCGAGCGCGTATGACTCGGTGCCGGGCACGATGGCGCACTACCAGCCTTTCGACATCGCCGAGCCGTACTCGGATGAGTTCACGCTCGCAGCACTCACGGCCAACTACCGTGCCCCGGGTTTTGAACTCACGTCGGTCACATCGCATTGGACGCGGGTTTCGACGCAAACCCAGGACACCAGCGAGTCGTTCGAAAATCCGTTCACCTGCATCACGGTCGCGCCGAGCTGCGGTGAGTTGCCGTTCTACGGTCCCAACGGCTCTGCCACCGGGCCCGTGGCGGGCACGGAAACCGATCCTTCGAGCCAATTCAGCGAGGAGCTACGCGTCGCATCGACCGCGGACGGTCCGCTCAAGGGCGTGGCCGGCGTGTTTTACTCGGACTTCAAGTCCCAGTGGCAGCTCAACACGCAGAGCCAGAACAACCTTTCCTACGTGGATTTTTCCAACTTCACGACCCCCGCGGCCACGACGACCGTCTGGGGCTTGAACGAGCCGGCGCATATTCGCCAGTGGGCGCTGTTCGGCGAAGGCAGCTGGGCCGTGACGGACGCGTTCAAGATTACCGGCGGCTTGCGCTTGTTCTCTTATACCAGCGATCTATCGATGTATTTTGCAGGCTGGGGTTCACCGCTCGGCGGTGCGACGCCTTCGACGACCGATATTTCACAATCAGAGACCGGCGTGGATCCGAAGCTCAACTTGTCCTATGAATTCAGCAAGGACCTGATGGTCTACGCGACGGCCTCGAAGGGATTTCGTCCCGGCGGCGGCAACCAACCATTGCCGAATTTCCCGCCCCCCAACGCGCCGGCGAACTTCGGCTACTCCAAATGGCCGACCTCGTACAAGTCCGACTCGCTCTGGAGCTATGAGGTCGGCGAAAAGGCCCGCTTGTTCGACCGCCGTCTGACGCTCAATGCCAGCGTGTACTACGAGGACTGGACGCAAATCCAGCTCGAGGAACTGCCGTTCGGTTATCCGCTGTTCGACAACGCCGGCGATGCCAAGATCTACGGCGGTGAGCTCGAACTCAAGACCTTGCTCGGCGGTGGATTCACGCT
>Ga0181531_10002724_pt1 | contig 10947 bp, 12 predicted proteins | sample PEATcosm2014_Bin_38_FD_119743 | JGI IMG/M metagenome (GOLD analysis project Ga0181531, IMG submission 119743) | Peatland microbial communities from MTU Mesocosm Facility, Houghton, MI, USA - PEATcosm2014_Bin11_10_metaG | ecosystem: Environmental > Terrestrial > Soil > Wetlands > Peat | place... | reverse complement strand
GATGAAGCGATCCGAGATCGCGCCCGTAGCAGTCGAAAACATGTGTTGCGCCTATGCCTGGTCTCGGTGTCGGTCACGGTCGACGCCGGCGCGCCGATGACCGGGTATCCGGCCCGGCCTGACGACGTTGCGCGGGTCGCCCCGCCGTGATGGTGCTGCAAGAGATGTTCGGCGTCAAGAGCGGGGCCAAACATATGACCGATCCGTTCGCGGACCCTCGCGAGGCCCTCTAACGCCCGACGATGCGCGACCAGCGGTCACGAACGTCGATGATGTACGCACGTGTCTCGGCGTACGGCGGGACGCCGTGGTACGCTGCCACCGCTCCCGGCCCTGCGTTATATGCGGCCAGCGCCAACGCGTACGGGTCGTCGTTCCCCGAGCGGTAGGCACGTACGTAGGAGCTCAACAGGCTCGCCGCGCCGCCGATCGCTTGCTGCGGGTTCCACGGGTCGATCCCGACCGCTGCCGCCGTCGGTATCGTGAATTGCGCGATGCCGGCTGCTCCGGCACTCGACATCGCGTCCGGATCGAACGCCGACTCTTGCAGCAGGGTCGCGCCCAGGAAGCCGGACGGCAGCCCGTCGTCTTGCGCGGCGTCGACCACGTCGGTCGCCAGCAGTAAAGCGTCGACCGGGCTCAGGCGCGGATTCGCCCGCAAGGCCTCACGGGCGAGCTTCACATTCGGTCGCGCCGAGCGCCCGGCGTCCATAAATAAGCGCAGGCCCCGGATAACCCGTGCCGGCGGGGGTATATGCCACGCCGAGGCGGCTTCTCGCAGCCCGTCGACGCGAACAGCGCTCGAGGCCGTCCAGGTGACTGCCACGATAGCCGCGACGAGAGGGTTTCCAGCCAGCGGGAGCAATCCGCCGTTAGCCCTCTCTCGATACAAGGATCCGCGTGAACACGACCGTGCTGGCCTCGCCGGTGTTCTCCGCACTTGCAGCGTCACTCACCGTTCTGCTCGTCGGAGATTTCGCCTCGACTTTTTTCTATCACGTTCCACAGCACGCGTGGGGCAAGCTCCACTTACGGACACATCACGACCGGCGTCGCTCGTACTGGGACCACGCGGTCCTGTCGCGTGACCCGCAAGTGCTGCTCGACGGCTTCTTGGGCGCCGTACCGTACATCGTGCTCGCGATCGCGTGCTCGGTGATCTCGCTGCCGGGGGCAATCCTCGGCTTGCTGCTGGGGCAAGGCCACGTGTGGTGGCGTCACACGACCGAGCTCGGCTGGCGCACGCCGGCGTGGTTCGTGCGCATCGCGCGCGCGATTGGTCTCGTGCTGCCGGAAGATCACGACGGACACCATCGGAATCCGGAGATCGAGTTCGGCGACATCTTCCGCTTCTACGATGTCCCGGCACGCGCGCTGCTGGTCACGCTTCGTTCGTGGACGCGCGCCGTCTCGCGCAAGCGGGTACGGCGCAGCTCGCCGGTGCGGCGTGCGGCGGCCTTGAAGCGCCGCACAATTGCAAAACAGAGCTGAGGCTGAATGACCAAACGCGTTCTCTTTCTGATCTCCGATACGGGCGGCGGACATCGCGCCGGCGCTCAAGCCGTTGGAGCGGCGCTCGACGAGATTCAGGGAGCGACGCGCTTCGAGTGGCGGATTGACGACATCGCCACGCATTGCACGTTTCCGCTTTCCAAATTAGGGCCGGCGTACAGCGCGGCCCTTCGTTATGCGCCGCCGATCTACGGCGCGCTCTTCCATGCCACGAACGGGCGCCGCCGCTATCGCACGATCGTACGCTTCTGCGAACCCTTGTACCGTGAACGGCTGCGCGAGGTCTTCACCCAGTACCAGCCCGACGTCATCGTGTCGGTCCATCCGCTCCTCAATCATGCCGCCTTGCGCGCCCGCGCCGACGCCGAGATGGAGCACGTCCCGATCGTCACCGTGATCACCGACCTCGGGCGGGTGCACGAAGGCTGGTTGCTCCCGGAAGCCGACCTGACCGTCGTCCCGGCCCGCGAGGTCTATCAGCGCGCGATCGAACGCGGCGTTCCGCCGGAACGGCTGCGGCTGCTCGGTCATCCGATTCACCCCCGCTTTGAAGACGTCTCGGCGACCAAGAGCGAGCTGCGCAAGAAGCTCGGGCTGCCGCAGGACCGCACGATCTGCCTGCTGATGGCCGGCGGCGAGGGCGGCGGGAAGTTGTTGCCGACCACGATGGGGCTCGCCAAGGCCGGGCTCGACTACCATCTCGTCGTCGTCACGGGGCGCAACGCAGCGCTCAAGGCCAAGCTCCAGGAGCTCGCGCCTTCGCTGCCCACCCCGATGACCGTGCTGGGTTTCCGCAACGACGTCCCCGAGCTGATGCGCGCGGCCGACCTGCTGGTCACCAAGGCCGGACCCGGCACGATCGCCGAGGCATCGGTGGCCGAAGTCCCCGTCGTCGTCTACGACTACGTCCCGGGCCAGGAACGCGGCAACCTGGACTACGTGCGGACCAACGGCATCGGCGTCGTCGCGCTGACGACCGCCGAAGTCGTGAAGTCCGTGAAGCGGATCGTCCACAGTCAGGAACGTCTGGCGAAGATGCGCGCGCAGCAGACCGCCGTCGCGCCGCGCGGTTCGTCGCGCCGGATCGCCGAGCTCATCGCCGGCATCGCGACGACCGGCCGCCGCACAATCCCCGTCGCGGGTTAGTGGGTTCGGCTGCGGCCGAACCCTTCGCGTTTTGGGCTTCGCCCAAAGCCGCCCTCGGTCTCTCGAATTGTGCGTTCGGCTGCGCTCAGAGGGTCGCTGCCGGCGCTTGCGCGAGCAAACCGCCGCGCATCGCGGCCGTCGCGGCGCCGACGGCGCCGGCATCGTTGCCGAGGGTTGCGCGAACGATCCGGGTCGTGCCGCGCGGCACCATCGTCGTGCGCACCTCGACCTGCGGGCGAACCCGATCCAGCAGAAAATCGCCCGCGCTCGAGACGCCGCCGCCCAGCGCGATCACTTCCGGGTTCACGAACGCGATCACGTTGGCGAGCCCGAGCGCGAGATCTTCGCAAAAGGCACTCCAGGCAGCCATGGCGTGTGGGTCACCGGCCTGCGCCGCCTTGCGGATCGCCTTCGAACCGAGCCGCTCGCGCGGGATGTCCAGCAGCGTCGAGCGCGGGAACGAGGGCGCGAGCCGCATGGCGTGCCGGATCAGTCCGGTGCCGGAGGCCTGCGCTTCGAAACAGCCGACCTTTCCGCAGCCGCAGATGAAGCCGGTATCCGGGCGAATCTGATGGTGGCCGAACTCGCCGGCGCCCATTTGAAACCCGAGCGCGAGGACGCCGCCGGTGATGATGCCGCCGCCGATCCCCGTGCCGAGCGTCAGCATCGCGAACTCTTGGGTGCCTTGGCCGACCCCGTGGGCGTATTCGCCCAGCGTCGCGCAGCGGGCGTCGTTGCCGACGAACACGCGGTGCTTCGGGAAGACGGCTTTCACGCGGTCGCCGAGCGGGATGTTCTCCCAGCCCAGGTTCGGTGAATAGCGAATCGTCCCGGTCAGCGGGTCGACGTTACCGGGCGCTCCGATCCCGATGCCGACGATGCTCAGCTTCGCCGCGTCGAGCGCCGCCTTGATGACGCCGTCCAGCGCATCGACCACCGCATTGGGCGAGCGGTCGATGATGTCGTGTTCGAAGCGGACCTGGATCTGTCCGATCTCGTCCACGACGGTCGCCATGACGTGCGACCCGCCGAGGTCGACGCCGATCGCTCCTTCGGCCATTTATCGCGCTCCGCCGTTCGTCCGCATGCGTCGCGCTTCGCGCCCCGTCGCGTCGTCCCCGCCGCGTTCGCCCGCGTGCCGGGTTCGCGCGGGCCGCAGCCCGAAGTGACGCGGATGCAGGAGACCATCGATCTCATCGCCCACCGCGAGCTGCGCAACCTCAAGCGGTTCACGCGCGAAACGGGGCAGCCGACGCGGCTCGCCGACCTCGATCTGGAGCCGATGAACTCCGTCGCCTCGATCGAGATCGACGAAGAGCACATCACGATCAATTACAACCAGACGACGACGCGGCGTTACAACGCGAACGTGATCAGTCATCGAGAGTGGATCTACAAATACAACGACGACGCCGAGTTCGTCGAGGCGATTCGCCGCGTGATCGAACTCTCGCGCAAGCACCTCTACGATCTGCCCGAAAATGTGGCCTGTCCGCCGGGTTGCGCAGAGTGCTGCAGCGGATACGAGCCCTTCGTGAGCGCCGCCGACGTTCAGCGGATCGCCGATCATTTGCAGCTCAGTTACGACGACGTGATGCGCGACTACGTCGTACAGCGTCCGTCGGCCGACAACGCGTACGTCGGCTGGCTGCGTAAGGTCGGCGACGACATCGGCGATAAATGCGTGTTCCTGATGGGCCCGCGTTCGGGCCGCTACTACTGCGGCATCTACGAAGGGCGGCCCCACGACTGCGGCGCCTTCACGCCGATCGGCTGCGACGACGTCGATACGAGCCTGCCGCGCGGCGGCGGGTACAAGGTCGGAGCACCGTTCCGGCCCAAGCGCCGCCGGCGTTGAGCCGCCGCATCTCGAACTCGAGGAGGGAACCGGCGTATGTCGCTGACCGGAACACCGAAACGGAGCACCCACCCGCCCTTCAATGAGGGCGCCGAGCGCAATGCGGCCCCGTCGCGGTTCGGCGCACCCTCACTGGCCGAGATGCCGGACGACATCCGGACCTTGTGCGAAGAGACGCGCGCGAAGCTCGGCTTCGTCCCCAACGTCTTTCTCGCGTACGCCAAACGCCCCGAGCATTTCCGCGCCTTCATGCAGTATCACGATCTGCTGATGAAAGGCCCGAGCGGTCTTTCACGCGCGGAGCGCGAGGCGGTCGTCGTCGCCGTGTCCGCCGAGAACGCGTGCCTCTACTGCGTGACCGCACACGGCGCGGCGCTGCGCATCCTCGGCAAAGACGCCGCCGTCGCCGACCAGATCGCGACGAATTGGCGTACGGCCGATCTCGCGCCGCGCCTGCGCGCGATCCTGAGCTTTGCGTCGCGCGTCAACGAGCCCGGCTTCGCCGCCGGCGACCGCGAGCTCGCCGAGCTCAAATCGTTCGGGCTGAGCGATGATGACGTGTGGGACATCGCCGCCGTGGCGGCGTTCTTCGGGTTTTCGAATCGCATGGCCGGTCTGATGGACATGCGCCCCAACCCGCAGTTCTACGTGATGGGACGTTCGGTCGAGGGCGCCTCTTCGTAGCCTGCGAGAATCGACGCGAACAGGGACGGGTCGACGTTCCCCCCGCTGAGGATGACCCCGGCTCGCGCGCCGGGCCCCAGTTCGACTTTGCCCGCCAGCAGGGCGGCGAGCGCCGACGCCCCGCTGGGCTCCAAGACGATCTTGAGGCGAGCGAACGCGAATCGCATCGCGTCGCGCATCTCGTCGTCGCTGACGGTCACGATCCCCGCGCAGAGCCGGCGCACGATCGGCCACGTCAGTTCGCCCGGGGCCTGCGTCCGCTGCCCGTCGGCGATCGTCTTCGGCATCGGGATCGACACGATCGTGCCGGCGTCCCACGAGCGCACCCAATCGTCGCCGGCCTCCGGCTCGACGCCGAAGATGCGGACACCCGGCGCGAGCGCCGACGCCGCCAGGGCAGAGCCGGCAAGTAAGCCGCCGCCGCCGAGCGGCACCAGCAGCACGTCGAGCGGTCCGGCGTCCTCGATCAGCTCGAGCGCGACCGTGCCCTGGCCTGCGATGATCGCCGGATCGTCGTAGGGCGGCACGAGCAGTGCGCCGCGTTCGTGCGCGATCGCGGCGGCGATTTCGGCGCGATTCATCCGCTCGCGCTCGTAGAGGACGACCTCGGCGCCGTACTCGCGCGTCGCTGACAGCTTCGCGAGCGGCGCGTCGCTGGGCATCACGATCACCGCGGGGACGCCCAGAAGTTGCGCCGCGAGCGCCACGCCTTGCGCGTGATTCCCGCTCGAGAACGCCACCACGCCGCGTTCGCGCTGCGCGCCCGTCAGCTGTGCGAGCCGATTGTAGGCGCCGCGAAATTTGAAGGCGCCCATGCGCTGCAAATTTTCCGCCTTGAGCAGCGCGTGCGCCCCGGCGCGGGCATCGAGCGTGCGCGAGCGCAGGACCGGCGTTCGGTGCGCGACGCCCCGCAGACGTTCCGCGGCGGCGCGCACGTCGCCGAACGTGACGCTTTCCGCGCGCGTCGCGTTCACTTCGTGGGCGTCTCGTCGTAGCGGAAGTGAACGATCTTTTCGTCGGGGTCGAACTGAATTTTCTCGTGTACCGCGCCTTTTTCGAACGCCACATCGAACTCGTGCAGGCGCGGAACGTCGGTCTGCGGCGAGGTCTCGCGGACGCGCACGATCTTCCCCAGCGGTGCGAACAAATCGGCAGCGCGGCCCAATCGGGCATTGGTCATCTCGGCGGCGGTCTCGGGATTTTCGAGCTTCTTCACGGCCGCCATGTCGTTGTTCTGAACCGCCACCGTCAGCGCGCGCGCGATCCGCTCGTACGAGTTCTCATGATGGGTGCACGCCCGCAGAACGAGCGCGACGACGACGACGACGGCGGCCAGCCACAAGATTTGCAGCTGCCGGCGCTGCGGCGGCGCGGCTCCGGGGGGCGGCGGCGTGGCCGGCGCGGGGACGGCCGGCGGCGTCGTCACGCGGGAACCTCGCCGGCCAGCGCTGCGGTGCCGAACGGCAGGAAGCGCAGTCCGGGATTCCACTGCTGCGCGAGGCCAATGCTCCACTCGCTCTCGAACAGCGCCAGCGGAGCGCCGTCCCAATCTTCGACCAGGCGGCCGCTCGAGCCGAGCGTCGCCGCGCCGGGATCGTCGCCCGCGACGCGCCGCGCCGTCGTGAAGGGCAGCGTTTGGAAGACCGTCTTCACGTTGTATTCTGATTCCAAGCGATACTTCACGACCTCGAACTGCAGCTCGCCGACGGCGGCCAGGATCGGCTCGATCCGCGTCTGTCCGTACGGATAGAACACTTGAATGGCGCCCTCTTCGCGCAGCTGCGCGATCCCTTTCTGGAACGATTTGTACGTCGCCGTGTCGGTACTGCGGACCAGCGCAAAATGTTCCGGCTCGAAGGCCGGGATCGGCTCGAACCGTACCCCGTCGCCTTCGGCGAGCGTATCTCCGATCGCGAAGTGCCCCGGGTTCGCGAGGCCGACGACGTCGCCGGCGAACGCGATGTCGACGGATTCGCGGTCGGCGGCGAAGAGCTTCATCGCACGGGTCAGACGTACGTCCTTCCCAGTGCGGACGTTGCGTACCGTCATGTCGCGCGAGAACGTCCCGCTGCACACGCGCAGAAACGCCACCCGGTCGCGATGCCGCGGGTCCATGTTGGCTTGGATCTTGAATACGAACCCGCTAAACGACGGGTCGAGCGGTTCGACGACGTGACCGGCGGCATCGACGTGCGCTGCCGGCGGCGGCCCCATGCGCACGAACGCGTCCAGGAAGAGCTCGACGCCGAAGTTCGTCACGGCGCTGCCGAAGAACACCGGCGTCACGTCGCCGCGCAGCATCGCGGCGCCGTCGAAACCCGCGCCGGCACCTTCGAGCAGTTCGAGCTGGTCGAGGAACTCGCGATAGGTGCGCTCGTCGACCAGCGCCGCGATGCGCGGATCGTCCGGCGCGGCCGCCGTGACGGGTGCGCGCTTGGCGCCGTGCTCGGTGCGTTCGAAGACATGCACGTCGCCCGAAGCGCGGTCGTAGACACCGCGAAACGTCTCGCCGTTGCCAAGCGGCCAATTCATCGGGTACGCACCGATGCCGAGCACGTTCTCGAGTTCGTCGAGCAGCGCGAGCGGATCGAGGCTCGGGCGATCCATCTTGTTGATGAAGGTGAACAGCGGAATCCGGCGCGCGCGGCAGATCGCGAACAGCTTGCGTGTCTGCGGCTCGACGCCCTTGGCGGCGTCGATCAACATCACCGCCGCGTCCGCGGCGAGCAGCGTGCGGTAGGTGTCCTCGCCGAAATCCTGATGGCCCGGCGTGTCCAGCAGGTTCATCGTGTGATCGCGATACGGGAACTGCAGCACGGTCGAGGTGATCGAGATCCCGCGTTCGCGCTCGAGCTCCATCCAATCCGAGGTCGCGGCGCGGGCGCGGCGGCGCGCGGCGACCTGACCGGCCGTCACGATCGCACCGCCGTAGAGCAAGAGTTTTTCGGTGAGCGTCGTCTTACCGGCATCGGGGTGCGAGATGATCGCGAACGTTCGCCGTTTGGCGACTTCCTCGCGGATGTCCATGGCAGCACACTCTTCTCGACCCGGCTTGGGATCACTTGTGCGGGCGATAGACGCGAATCTCGGCACGCGCACCCTGGCTGTAGACCAGCACGAGGCCGCTGCGCGTGCGGTAGAGGTGTGCTTCGCGCGGCACGCGCAGCCGGTCGGCTCCGCGCGCGATCAACACGTCGTCGGCGCGAACCGCGATCGTGCAGGGTCCGCTGCGCAGCGTGGTCCCGGCCGGGATACGTTCGCGCTCGGGCGGCACGTCGAAGGTGAGCGCGAGCGGGGTTCCCACGATCGACGACTGCTGCTCGAAGCAATCCGGAAGCGCGCTGAGCACCCACGGACCCTCCCCGATGAATGCACCGTGCGCACTCCCCGGGCGCTCGCCGTTGCCGCGCGTGATCGTCGGCGTCCCCGTCGGCTGAGCGCGCAGATCCCAATCGCCCGTCGAGATACGGTGCCCGAACACGATGCCGCCGAAAATCAACACGATGGCGGTTGCGATCGCGTAGTAGCGCCACATCCGCGCCCCGGTCATCGCGGAGGCGGGCTCAGGCCGCCGACTCCTCCGCGCTCTCGAACGGCGGCGCCAGCTGCAAACGCGCGCGCCCGATCCGCGCATCGGCCATGCCGTAGAAGAACTCGTACGTGCGGGGTTGGTCGCCCGCGACGATCGCGGTCGGGAACACGACGTTGCTGACGATGCCGTGCGTCTCGTCGACGCCCTCCGGCACCATCTCCGGATTCGGTGAACGATAGCGAATGATGTGCGGGCGCTCGAGGTCGTGCACGACGAAACCGGCGCTGTACTGCATGCGGTAGGCACCGTTCTCCGATTCCCGCGCTTCGACGCCGTGGAAGATCGAGAACCAGCCCTCGGTGATGCGCACCGGCGGCGTACCGCCGCCGGTCTTGAGCCGGCACCACGGTGCATCGGGGACGAGCGCCAGGACGCTCTCCTGCACGTCGAGCAGGTTCTCGATCTTCTCGAGCACGGGCGCGAGCGGGATGTACCCGATGCGCGTGCACTCACGTTCTTCGGGCGGCAGGTCCAACAGCGTCGGAATCGCGCCCCGGCCGTCCATCGTCGAGAGGCGCAGCATCGGCCGATGATACAGTGCGAGCGAACGCACGCCGCTCGGCGAGATCACGGGCTCCGGAAAGAACACGCCGTCTTTGTCGTCGCCCTGCGGCAGCGCGGGCCCGAACCGGACGAGACCGAGCCGCTCCCAGTGGTAACCGTCGTTGGAGAGCGCGACCGCGATCCGTGGACCCTGCGGCCCGAACGCCGTGTAGGCCATCACGAAGCGGTCGAGCACCGGTACGAACGTGACGCGCGGATCTTCGCAGCCCATCCCGCCGGGGACGGTGCGCTGTTCGTACGGCGCGTCCGGTTCGAGTACGAAACCCTGCCGTTCGAAGCTCAGCGCCTCACCGCTGCGGGTCCCGCGGCACAATTCGATCCGCGACACGTTGCCTTCCGCCACCGCACGCGGGTAGATCAGCAGCGCGCCGTCGCGCGTGGTCGCCGAGGCGGGATTCAACACGCCCTCGCGTTCGAGCGGAGAGCCGTCGGGAGAGAGGACGATCCCCAGACGGGTGATCTCACCTTCGAAACGCGTCAGCGCGTCGAGCATCATGTCGGAACACAGCCTACCACCCGCAGGCGGTTTGGTACTGCCCCGACACGAAAATTTATCGCCTAACGCAGGGTCGTCGACGCGATCGCTTCGCCGGAGGGCGAAATCACTTCGACCCGAGCGCCGGGCCGGTAGACGGCATTCGGGACGATCCAGATCGTGTAGGTGCGATATTCCTTGGGGGCGGGTTCCCCGCCGTCGAGCGGCGGCCGCTCGAAGGCGACGATACGGACCCGGTCGCTGTTGGCACGGATCGATTCGACGATCTGGCTGTAGCCGGTCTCTTTGTGCGGCCCCATCAGGAGCACGACCGCGAACTCTTTGCGGAAATCGAGCGGCGCCGCCAGTCCGAGCGCCTCCAGCGCGTGGTGGTCGCGAACGACGGCGACCTCGCGGCCCCCGACCACGGCCGTGGTCCCCGAACGTACCTGGTTGACCCGCACCTCGCGGCAGCCGGCGAGGACGACGGCCAAGACGAGGGCGGCGACGATCCGCCGCATCGGGACCGTGCGTTCGACGGTGCTGGCCGAGGATACCCCGCAAGTGCGACGGAAGTCATACGATCCTCATGCTGATCCTGGTGCCGTTCGTCATGGTCCTCGCGGCCGCGCCGGCTGCAACGCCCAGCGACGCGCCGACCCCGACGCCGCTGACCGAGATCGGACACGTGCGTTCGACACCGATCTGCACCCCGATCGTCGTCCACGCCAACGGCGCGATCACGAGCGCGCTCGACAACGATCGCAGTCTGGCGATCCTGGCGACCAACCTGCGCGCCATGGATTTCGATCGGCTCAACGCGCTCCAGCGGCAGCACACGATCGACGATTTGATGAAGCAGGCCGGCGAGATCCGCGAGAACGGCAAGCTCGCCGACGACGAGATCAAGCAGCTGCGTGCCTACGCCGCCGCCTCGACCGATCCGCAGCGCAAGGCCGAACTTAAGAAGTTCGCCGATGCGCTCGGCGGGGCAATCTACCGCCAAACCAAAGCAGCGGCCGAGGTCATGCGGGACGTGACGATCGTCGAAGGCCGTGACGAAGCGCAGGACGCGCGGGACCTCATGGCCGCCAACAACCCGCAGCCGAACGTCCT
>Ga0181531_10002723_pt1 | contig 10949 bp, 6 predicted proteins | sample PEATcosm2014_Bin_38_FD_119743 | JGI IMG/M metagenome (GOLD analysis project Ga0181531, IMG submission 119743) | Peatland microbial communities from MTU Mesocosm Facility, Houghton, MI, USA - PEATcosm2014_Bin11_10_metaG | ecosystem: Environmental > Terrestrial > Soil > Wetlands > Peat | place... | reverse complement strand
TAGGATGTTCCGTTGACGGAAAGCTCACCACCCGCGGCTTGAATCGTGAGGACGCCCGAGCCCAGGGGGATTGAGCCCAGGGTCCAGTTATCTGTGGACAGAGTTAATTGCACTCCGGAACCTAGACGGATCAAGCGCGGGGTTGGAGCGGAATCGAGCCAAAGTTGGACGGGGCCTTCGCATTTTAGAGTGGCGGTCGTGGCATCTGATAGAAGTAGGACGCGGATACGCGGATTGTTGGCCGAGACGCTGGTTGAGGGCGTTTGTTCGCTGCATCCCCAGGGGAGAAGCAGGGCCAGGCACAGCCACAAAGGGAGGAGTTGTCGCATGGTGGCCTCCGTGCCAGATGCGTGCGGGTTGATAATGCCTGATTACGGTCTGCGCGGTGCTTTATTCTTCCAGGCGGCGCAGGTTTAGGCCGAACGTGCCTAGTTGCTGTTTGATTTCGTTCAGGCTCGTTTGGCCGAAATTCTTGCAGCCCAGCAGCTCGTCTTCCGTGCGAGCGGCCAAGTCGCCGAGGCTGTTGATGTTCAGGCGCTGCAGGGCCTTTCGACTGCGGACGGATAGTTCCAAATCGCCGACGCTCTTAACCAGAATTTCCGGGGCGATGTTCCCTTCCAACGCGGCGGCGGGACGCAGGGCGCCGGTTTTGGCCTCCTCGGATGCCTGACCCAGGCGCAATCCTTTTTGCGCCAGCAGGGCTTTGATTTCGTTGAGGCTGGTCTCCCCGAAATTTTTATAGCTGAGCAGTTCCTGCTCGGTGGTTTTCAGAAGATCGCCGAGGGTGCGGATATTCATCTTTTTCAGGCAGTTGCGGCTGCGCACGGACAGCTCGAAATCAGTGACGGGAACATTCAGCACCGCGCTGCGGCGATCGGCGCGGCCATCGACATCTTCGTCGTAATGCATGCTGCGGGCCGATTCGACATCGCGCATGTAAAGGCGAGCCCGCACGTGGTTGGGACTGGTCCGCAGTACCGCGTCCAGACAACGATGGGCTTCATCGTAATGGTTGTTGTCCTCATAGAGGACGGCCAAATTCATCAGGGCGTTGAGATGAACCGGAGGACTGGTGCAGATGCGTTCGTATAGTTCGATGGCCTTGGCGTCCTCAGCGCGGCGGTCGTAGAGGACCGCGAGGCGAAAGGCCGCGTTTTCGTGATCTGGATTCTCGTTGAGCGAGCGCTCGTAAAACTCAACGGCCTTTTCGTGCAGGCCCGCTTGTTCGGATTCCATGCCACGCCGGTAATACTCTTCGGCCGCCCGCTCGTTGATCGACGAAACACTCGCATCGCTCATCTTGACGATCCATCCTGTAGCTAAAGATATTTGTTTCGCTGCTCCCGCGTCGGTCCGGGGCGAAATTGGCCGGCCGGAGACGAAGTGGTACTATTAAATGGGTGGCGACACGTTCTGTCAACCGAACGGGCTCGGGGGGCGTTTCCGTCCGCGAAGTAATCCTTTTCGCCAATTCCAACGCCGGCAAGGGCAGAGGTCGTAAGTTGGCGGACACTTTAGCGCTTAGACTTCAAGCGGGGGGATTGGTTACGCGGGTGATTTTGGATTCCCCCCAGACGGCGGGACTCGCGGAAGGTAAAGCCGATGCGGCGATCGTAATCGGGGGAGATGGAACGGTGCGGCAGGTGGCTAAAGCGATGCTGAGTGTAAATACCCCCCCGCCGCCGATGTTGCTGGTTCCGGCGGGGACCGCGAATGTAATGGGAAAACATCTCGGGATCGACTGGAGAGACGCGGACCTGGCCGAGCGCGTCCTGGAGTCGCTGCGACAGGGACGGGTTCGGCAGTTTGATGTGGGGTCAGCCAATGGCGAACCGTTTCTGGTCATGGCTGGCGTGGGAATCGACGCGCATATCGTGCATGAAGCACATCGAGCGAGAAAGGGTCCGATCACCTATGGCCATTTTGTGTGGCCCGCGGCGCGGACGTTGCTATGTTATCCCTATCGCCCGATCGAAGTTCACCTGGATGGGAAGCTGGTCTTTGCGCCGGTGCCGGCGGTAGCCTTCATCGGCAACATCAGCGAGTACGGCACGAGATTTCCGGTGCTGCCAGGGGCGCGGCCGGATGACGGATTGCTGGACCTTTGCGTCATCCCCGTGAAATCGCCGGCGGATTCCATTCGCCAATTCCTCCTCTCGGCAGCGGGAGAACACATATTGGACGAAGGCGTCGTCTACGCCCGCGGCACCGAAATCCGCGTGGATTCGCCCGATCCGGTGCCGGTGCAAATCGACGGGGACCCGGCGGGATTTACCCCGGTGGTGTTCAGCTTGCTTCCGCGGCGGCTGGCATTTATCGTGCCTGCGTGAAGGGCGCAGCCGATATTCTGCATCGCGATCGATGTCCCTTGCTGGTGATTGCCGGGCCGTGCGTCATCGAATCGGCCGAGCTTTGTCTCAGCATCGCTTCACATCTGAAAAAAGTTTGCGACAAACTGGGGCTGGCTTATGTCTTCAAGGCGAGTTTCGATAAGGCAAATCGATCCAGCAATTCCACGTTTCGCGGGCCGGGTTTGACCGATGGACTGATTGTGCTGAGCCGCGTGAAGAGCGAGATCGGGGTTCCGGTTCTTACTGACGTTCATGAAGTCGACCAGGCCACGGAGGCGGGAAAAGTGGTCGACGTGTTGCAAGTTCCCGCGTTCCTGGCGAGGCAGACAGACCTGCTGATCTCTTGCGGAAACACGGGCAAATGGGTGAATGTGAAAAAAGGGCAATTCATGTCGCCGGCGGAAATGGGGAACGCGGTAGAGAAAATTAAGTCGACGGGTAACGAGAATATTCTCCTGACCGAGCGCGGAACTTTTTTCGGGTACAACCGATTGGTGAACGATTTCACGGGTCTGCAGGTGATGCGGCAATTTGGCCGCCCGGTGATTTTTGACGTAACCCACAGCACGCAGCAGCCCGCCGGGCAGGGGACGCAAAGCGGGGGAAATCCGCAGTTTTCGCCGCTGCTGGCGCGGGCGGCGGTGGCGGCGGGCGTGGATGGTCTATTTCTTGAATGTCACCCGGATCCGAAGAATGCGAAAAGCGACGCCGCCACGATGCTGAATATTAAAGATGTGGAGCCGCTGCTGGGGCAGTGTAAACAGATCGCGCAATTGCGCGCGGAGTGGGAGTAATTGGAACGGGCATTCGGGGAAAGACGCGCTTTGCCATTTAGTTGCAAACTTTGACGGGCGCGGGCGCGCGTTTTTGTTTACGCGATTTTGCGCCTTGAGCGGCAATCGCCACGGCGGCGGCGACGGCGACCAACCAACGATCCTCCTGCGCCGAGCCGTCTACTGGAGCCGCGGAATCTACGCGGAATGCGGCGCCGACTGTTGCGAGCGCGGCGGGGGCCGACGTTGGAATGGTCGCAGCGGCGGCCAGGGCCATCATGTGAATTACTGAATTCGCGGCGTGTTGCGGCGCAATTATTTGGGCAGAGGCGAAAACCGAATTCGTCTGGAGCGTGGGCGCGATCGCAATCGCGCCAGAATATTCGGCTTCGATCGGTTGCGGGGTGATAGCGGGAGCCGGGGCGGAATCGTGCTCTCCGATTTGATCGCTGAGGAGGAGCGCGATGGGGTTTGAGCCGAAAGATGAAAGAGGTTGTATCGCGGAGCGAGCCGCGGCGATCGCGAGGGGCGCGGCCTGGTTCTTTGCAGAGGCGCTGACCTTGACGCTGACAAGTGTTTTGCCCACGGCTGCGCTGACTACGCCGGAAGAGGAGGCGCTGCGCAACGAGGTGATGAGATAACCGACTTTGGGGGTGCCGAGTCCGGCGACGAGATCGTAATCTGCTGAGGCGGAATAGCGGCCGGTGGAGCCGCCGGTCACGTCGTGGAAGGCGCTGCCGTAGGTGGACGTTGTGTAGAGCGAATAGAGAGCGGGGAGGGTTTGCGTGGTGCCGTTGAGTGAGCCCAGGCCGCTGATGGCGCGGTCTTGATCGGCGATGGCGACGATGTCGGCCCACTGCGGAGCGGCGGCGCTGGTGCCGCCGGCTTGGAACCAACCCGCATAGCCGTCGTAGGACTCGGTATCGTAAACGTAATAGCCGGTGCTGGGATTGGCGTCGTAGGAGACGTCGGGCGTGGTTTTTTTGCCGGAGGTCTGGACATTTTTTTGGTAGGAGGGTTCGGATTCGTAAGCGCTGAAACCGCCGGTGCTGTCGGACCAGCCGGATTCGGAGCCGTAGGCTCCTGACGATGAGGAGACGCTCAGCTTGGTTCCGCCGACGGCCAGGACGTTGTCGGAACTGGAGGGCCATTCGGGGCCGTAGTCGGAGCCTTCGTCACCGGAGGCGGCAATGAACGTGACGCCCTGGTGTCCGCTGGGAGTGGTGAAATAGGAGTCGTAGGCGGTTTCGCTGGAGAACTCCAAAGCGCCCCAGCTCATGGAAACGACGGAGACGCCGGCGGCGTCGCGAGCTTCGTTGACGGCGGCGAGCAGGTCGCCCATGTTGGCGGAATTTGCTTCGACGAGCAAAAGCTTCGCCCCCGGCGCCATGGCGTGGGCCCATTCGACGTCGAGGGAAATTTCGAGATCCCAGGTGGAGTTGGCGGCGGGAAGGGAGGAGCCGCCGCTTTCGTTGACGACCTTCAGGCTGGGCGGCGCGGCCAATCCCCAGGTGGAATCGAACGTCGCTAGATTTGAGGCGATGTTCGGATCGTTATAGGCGTCGACGATGGCGATCGTTTGCCCGCTGCCGTTGCCGGCGGCTCCGTTGGACAATTTGAGCCCGCTGAACCCGTAAGCGGTGGCGATCTGCGCGGGCGTGTAGGGCGCTGAAGTGCTGCCGGTCATCAGCGGAGAGAAATCAATCGACGGCGACACCACAACGTCCGTCGCCGAAAGCATCACACGAGTTTCCAACGTTTCAACAATGGGTCTGCGACTCCGTTCACAAGACATCACGAAACCTCGCTTCGAAGAAATAAATTGAATGAAAGAACAACAAAGCTATTGGGAAAACTTTGTTAACTTGCCCGTTGAGGAGGGCGGATTCTAGCGGCGCGAGGTGAGGCCACAACCCCAAAAATAGGGTGAAATGAAAAAAGTTTTCGGAGACGAAAATCTCCGGCCGCGGGTCACATTCACTTGGGTTTGATTGAGAAGTGTGAGAAGAACCAGGTAATCAGCGCGATCAGTATTGGAATGGCGATGCTTATTGCGACAAGTCGATATTGCCTGATATTTCCCGAGATCGGCGATTTGGGCGCGACAAGGCGGCTGGCGCGGCCGGTGACCTCGACGGAATCGGGATCGTCCAAATCTTTTTTCATCGCCAGGGCGGTGGGATATCGCTCGTCCGGATTGCGAGCCATGGCGTGTAAAACAATTTCTTCGACCTGCGGGGAAATTTTATCGTTCTTGGCGCGCGGGGCGATGGGGTCGCCGGTGAGGCGTGCGTTCATGATCATAAACGGATTGGCGCCTTCGAACGGCGCGGAACCGGTGACCATTTCGTAGAGGATGGCGCCCAGACTGTAGATGTCGGTGCGCTGGTCGCCGCGGCGGCCTTTGACTTGCTCGGGCGCCATGTAATCCGGGGTGCCCATCGCGGGCGTGAATGCGCCGAAGGTCAGCCGCCGCGCGCTTTCCAGTTTGGCGATTCCGAAATCCATAATGCGGATGGAGCCGTCGCTGCAGATCATGATGTTGTCCGGCTTGAGGTCGCGATGGACGACGTCGTGCTCGTGCATGTAATGCAGCGCTTCGCAGATGCGACTGGCAATCCTCAGCGCGTCGGCCTGCGGCATCGGGCGGATCGTGTGCATCAAATGACCGAGCGTCTGACCGTCGAGGAATTCCATCACGATATACGGCCGGCTCTTATTGAGCGATTCGTCGTCGATGAATCGCAGGATATAGGGATGCTTCAGCACCTTGCCGATCGCCTGCTCGCGCTGGAAGCGCTGAAAAAAGCCGGGATCGGATTCGAATTGCATGTACGGAACTTTCAGGGCAACGACGGTGTCGTTGGTCTGGTCGGTGGCCTTGAAGATGGACGCCATGCCGGATCGGCTGATGATGTCGGTGATCTTGAATCGACCGTCGAGGACCTGACCGACTTCGAGTTCGCTTCCCATGATGGCGGGACTCTCTTTCTGAATGGTGGGCAGCCCACGGTAATAACTGAGCCGTTCGATGCCCTGAATTTTGGTCACCTGCACCGAGAGATTGTCTTCGGCGCCGCGGCGTTCGGCCATTTTGACCAGCACCTTGCATGCCTCTTGCGGCGATTGTTTGTTGACGACGTCGAGAATTTCTCCCTCGTTGAGCTGTGCCCAGACTCCGTCGCACATGAGGACGATCGCGTCGCCGCGACCGACGACAATGGTGTGCGTATCGACGCGGATCATCGGCTCCTGGCCGACCGAGCGTGTGAGGACCGAGCGCATGTCGCTGTTCATCGCCTCTTCGACGTTGATTAATCCGAGTTTGAATGGCACGCCGGCGTAGGAATGGTCGTTGGTGATTCGGCGGATGCGGCCTTGTTGAATGATGTACGCGCGGCAATCGCCGACGTGGCCGATGTTGACTTCGTTGTGGCGGAAGAGACAGGCGGTCATGGTGGTCGCCATGCGGCCTTTGGCGTTTTCGTGCAGGTTTTGGTCGTAAACGGCGATGTTGGCGGCGTTGAACATCTGGTTCAGCACCGCCACCGGAGGGGCCAGGGGTTTGGATTCGAGAAAGGTTTTGACGGCGGCATCGCAGGCGCTTCGGCTGGCGACCTCGCCGCGGTGTTGGCCGCCGACACCGTCGGCCAGGATCATGATGGCTCCGCGATTGCGCCATCCGGATTCATCGGTGGGCTGCCAGCAGGCAACGTAATCCTCGTTGTTCTCGCGTACGGGCCCCGGAATTGACAAGCTTGCGTAGGAAATCTGCATAAAAAGGCAAACGGCTCGATTGGAACCGCGCGGATTCTAGGGCCCCTGCCGGGCAAAACAAGGGCCAGGCAGAACGGGGTCGCGCGGGCTATTTCGACAGGTCAGGGAGGCGCGCCCATGTTTAAGGCTCAGTCAAATACCCTCCCGGTGTTTGCATATTTTTTAAGCAGGTTTTAGTCGCTGTATTGCTAAATGCAAAGCTAGCTACATTGTCTAATGCGGCCTTATCGGGCTTGATTTTCAAGTATTCGTGCCGAAAACCGATGCTGGCACATGATTTGTGATGGGCCGCTTGCGATAGGTCCAAGAAGTCGTCGGCTACGGGTCAACGTTGGACTTATTCGTAAGCGGCAGCCGCCAGACGGGTGTCTGGGCCGACGATGCAGTTTTCTTGGCGTTGCCGCGCCATAACCCATTAGGCCGGCCATCTTGGCCGTAGCCAGAAAAGGAGAGAGCCTGTGGCTGATGAAACTCCGGGAGCTAGTTCGGGACAAGGGACGATGAAGCCGACGCTCGGTTTGACCGGGCTGACGGCCAACGCGGCGGCGCTCATCGCGCCGGGCGCATTCTTGTGGCTGACGTTCGCGGAGCAATCGAGTTATGGTGCTCCATCCGCGGCCGTGGCCATGTGGCTGGGGATGGCCTCGTGTATGTGTTTGTGTTTGGCGACGGCGGTCTCTTATGGCCAGCTCGCCAAGCTCTACCCCGGGGCGGGGTCGTCCTACTTCTTCGCCGAACAGGCATTTCTCTCCAAGAAAAAAGCATTCCGATGGGCGCGAATTAATAAGTTCTGTGTCGGTTGGGCGAGCCACCTTTATTACTGGGTTTACCCCGGCGTGATGGTGGGCGTAACCTCTTTGTTCATCGGTTACATGGCGGGCGTGCTGTTCCCCAATACGTTTAACAGCACGATCGGCAGTCCGCCGCTGATGCTGACGTTCTGCGTTATCTTCTCCGTAGGAGTTTCCTATATCGCCTATAAGGGCGTGGTCGGTTCGACCGGCGTGGCGGTGAGCGTGAACGTCATCCAGATTGTCGCGCTGACCATCTTCTCCTGCATGGCCATCTCCCACCGCGTCCATGTGCACGAGGGAGATTTGGACTACAACCTCGTAAACGGATTGGCTTCGCCTTACGTTCAGGACAGCTATACGCCTGCCGGCGGTAGCTCCACGAGCAAGACCTACGCGGACGGAAGCCCGGTCTTCTGCTACTTCGTGGCCAATGCCGACGGCAGCGTCGTTCAGCCCAACGTCAACAGCCAGAACATCAAGGTTGACCCGGCTGGTAAGAGCTACGCGATCGATAACACGGACACTCCGGTACAAGTCACCACGGACAACAACGGCGTGCCCGTGGATTCGCACTGGAAATTGGACCCCACCTCTGGAAATCTGATCGTCACGGGCGGCGCGACGACGCAGCCGGCCAAATATGCTGTTGGAACCGTCGCCAAGCCGCAGTGGAATACCACCAGCTATGAAGGCGGCATGACGCAGGATCCCAAGAGCGGAATTTGGACGTTTAATTATCACGATTCGGCCACGTCGGTTATCGCACCGCACAAGTTCAGCTTCGTGATCGTGCAGATGGGCATGGCGATTCTCTGCTACTGCGGGTTTGAATCCTGCTCGGCTCTTGGCGCGGAAGCCAAGAATCCCAAGAAGCATATTCCGATCGCCATCGTTCTATCTCTGCTGATTCAGGGCGGGTTCTGCTATCTGTTTGAATACTTCGCGGCCAATTATTTCCAAAGCTCCAGCTACATGAACACGGTGGAGTCGGGCTCTTCGGCTCCGATCGGCGACATGATGCAGCTTGTCGGCGCCTGGGCGTTTGGCTCGGTAAACGCCGGCTGGTGGTTCACGTTCTGGGAAGCGGTCACCGTCTTCCTGGCGCTGATCGGGACGACCCTTTCGTGCATCAACACGGGCGCCCGCGTGACCTACGCCATGGGCCGCGACGAGGAAGTCCCGGCGCACTTCGGGCTGATCCACGGTAAGAACGACACGCCCCACCGCTGCATCTGGACGTTGTGCATCATTTCCATATTCGTCGGATTCATCGGCGTGCTGTTCTATCTCTGCGGCCCGGCGGCCCTCTTCTCCGACAGCACGCTATCCGACGCGCAGAAAGCGAGTTTCTGGTACAAGCTGGCGTTCACGACCAATGAAGAAGCCGCCAAGTTCCCCAATGGCCTTCTGATCATCGGCCTGGTGAGCAACTTCGGGATGTTCCTGCTCTACATGATGACCTGCGCGTGCGCGATGGTTGCTTACCATGAGCGTGAAGACCACAACATCCTGTTTCACGTATTGATCCCGCTGTTCGGACTTGTCGCCAATTTTTTGGGTATGTTGTTCTACCTGGTCGGGCCATTCATGATCCCCGGCATGAGTTGGCATGAGTCGTATATTGCGGTGGGTGTCGCGGCCGCATGGGGCATCTATGGTTCGATCTACTTCCTGATGCGCAGCAAGAAGCTGGGCCGGGAGGTGATGGCGACCAAGCCCCCGACGGCAACGACCGCTTAAGTTGCGCGCACAAGCCACAAATCGGCAGAAAACGGCCATCCCTCTCGGGTGGCCGTTTTCGTTCGTTCAATACCGCGCGGCTTCTTGTCGGCCGACCCTTTGGCCATTAACTTCTCCGTCATGACGAACACCGCTCATCGGAACAGGATGCGTCCGATCTGTCTTGGATTGGCGATCGTGGTTTTGTCGGCGGGTTGGGCGCGGGCGCAGTCGGCCGCGCCGGCGCTGGCGATTCAACCGGCGGACGCCCTTGCCAACACGGTCGCGGATCACACGCGTTCCATCAATTTCATCTGGACGTTGATTGCCGGATTCCTGGTCATGTTCATGCAGGCCGGGTTTGCCCTGGTGGAGACCGGGATGTGCCGCGCGAAAAACGTGGCTCACACGATGAGCATGAATTTCCTGGTCTATAGCCTGGGGATGCTGGGATTCTTTTTCACGGGTTACGCCTTCATGATGGGCGGCATTAATGGTGCGCCAGCCGGGTCGGCCATTCCTCTGATCGGTGGACCGAGTTCGCTGGGCCTCTCGGGAGGCGCCGCGCTGAGCCACATGGTTTATATCCACGTCTTCGGAAAGCCGTGGGGACTTGTCGGGTTCAGCGGATTTTTGCTCAGCGGCTCGTCGATGCCCGCGGGGGCCATCGTCCTATTTCTATACATGATGGTCTTCATGGATACGACGGCCACGATCCCGACTGGCGCGCTGGCCGAGCGATGGAGCTTCAAAAGCTTCACGATCTTCAGTGTGTGTGTCGGCGCCTTTATTTATAGCGCGTATGGCTGCTGGATGTGGGGCGGCGGTTGGCTGGCGAGTCTGGGAGTCAATTATGGGCTCGGGCACGGGGCCGTCGATTACGCGGGGTCCTCCGTTGTCCATCTTCAGGGGGGAGCGCTGGCGTATATTCTGTGCGTGATGATTGGGCCGCGGATTGGGAAATATGACGAGGAGGGAAATCCGCGCCCGATCTTCGGGCATCATATGCCGATGGTTATGCTGGGGACGTTCATCCTGGCCTTCGGATGGTTCGGGTTCAACGCCGGCTCCAGCCTTTCAGGCACGACCGATCGGATCGGCGTGATTGCGGTTAACACGATGCTCGCCTCGGGGGCGGCGACGGTCACGGCGTGCCTTTATATGTGGAAAATGTACGGGAAGCCGGACCCCTCCATGATGTGTAACGGAATGCTCGGCGGATTGGTCGCCATTACAGCGCCTTGCGCGTTCATATCGCCGATCAGCGCGTTCATCATCGGTGTCGTTGCCGGCGTTATTGTGGTCTGGGGCGTGCTGTATTTCGAGCGCAAACAGGTCGACGATCCGGTCGGGGCAATCAGCGTCCATGGCATCGCGGGACTCTGGGGAATCCTGGCGGTGGGCCTGTTCGCCAACGGCACGTACGGCGATGGCTATAACAACGTTTCCGGAAACGTCGTTGGGCTTTTCTTCGGAGATCATTCCGCCAAACAGCTTCTTGCCCAGATTATCGCGGCTTTTACCTGCATCGCGTG
>Ga0181531_10002722_pt1 | contig 10950 bp, 7 predicted proteins | sample PEATcosm2014_Bin_38_FD_119743 | JGI IMG/M metagenome (GOLD analysis project Ga0181531, IMG submission 119743) | Peatland microbial communities from MTU Mesocosm Facility, Houghton, MI, USA - PEATcosm2014_Bin11_10_metaG | ecosystem: Environmental > Terrestrial > Soil > Wetlands > Peat | place... | reverse complement strand
TGTCGGGTGGCGAGCGCCAGCGCGTCTCCCTGGCCCGCGCCCTCGCGGTCGAGCCGCGCATCATCCTGATGGACGAGCCGTTCTCGGCGCTCGACCCGCTCATCCGCCGCAAGCTGCAGGACGAACTGCTGGCGCTGCAGGCGCGCGTGCAGCGAACCATCCTGTTTGTCAGCCACGACCTCGATGAGGCACTCAAGCTCGGCGATCAGATATCGATCCTCGAGGGCGGCCGCATCGTGCAGACTGGCAGCGCGCAGGATATCGTGCAGCGACCGGCCGATGACTACGTCGCGGAATTCGTCCGCCACGTGAACGCGCGCACCGTGCTCAAGGGCGATACGCCGCCGCCCTGACCAGCAACTTCCCGCGCGGCGCGCCGCTGGCGTGCCTGTCAGCTCGTGTCGCGATTATTCAAGCCGGTCGGCGGCCATATGCTCGTCGGGTGGCCGCACCGGCGGCATCATGGCGGGTGACGATGCAACGCTTCTCCGCCCTGTCGCTCCTCGGCCACGCATTGACCGGACATCGCGGCTGGCGGCCGCAGTGGCGTCGGGCCAGCCCCAAGGCGTCCTACGACGCGGTGATCATCGGCGGCGGCGGCCACGGGCTGGGCACGGCGTTTTACCTCGCCAGCGAGCATCGCCTGGACAAGATCGCGGTGCTGGAGAAAGGCTGGATCGGTGGCGGCAACACCGGCCGCAACACCACCATCATCCGCTCCAACTACCTGTTCGATGAGAGCGCCGCGCTCTACGATCACTCGCTCAAGCTGTGGGAACACCTGTCGCAAGTGCTCAACTACAACGTCATGCTGTCGCAGCGCGGTGTGATGATGCTGGCGCATACGGTGCACGACGTACAGGTAATCAAGCGCCACGTGCATGCCAACCGCGCCAATGGCGTGGACAACGAGTGGCTCAGCCCGGAGCAGGCGCAGCAATTCTGCCCGCCGCTGAACATAGCCGACATACGCTACCCGGTGCTGGGCGCAGCGCTGCAGCGTCGCGGCGGTACCGCGCGCCACGATGCGGTGGCCTGGGGCTATGCGCGCGCCGCCGATGCGCTCGGCGTGGACATCATCGAGAACTGCGAGGTCACAAGCATCCAGCGCAATGCGCAGGGCGCGGTCGAAGCGATCCAGACCACCCGCGGCGTGATCCGCACGCCCAGGATCGGCGTTGCGGCGGCCGGTAACACCAGCGTCATCATGAAGATGGCAGGCGTGCGGCTGCCGCTCGAGAGCTATCCGCTGCAGGCCCTGGTCTCGGAGCCGGTCAAGCCGGTGTTCCCGTGCGTGGTGATGTCGAACACCATGCACGCCTACATCAGCCAGTCCGACAAGGGTGAGCTGGTGATCGGCGCCGGGACCGACGCCTATACCTCGTACACGCAGCGCGGCGGTCTGCATATCAGTGCGCATGCGCTCGAGGCGGTGTGCGAGCTGTTTCCGATTTTTCGCCGCCTGCGCATGCTGCGCAACTGGGGCGGCATCGTCGACCTGACGCCAGACCGCTCGCCGATCATCGCCAGGACGCCGGTGCCAGGCCTGTACGTCAACTGCGGCTGGGGCACCGGCGGCTTCAAGGCGACCCCCGGCTCCGCCCACGTATTCGCGTGGACCATCGCCCGCGATGAGCCGCATCCGATCAACGCCCCCTTTACCATCGAGCGCTTCCGCGATGGGCACCTGATCGACGAGGCCGCCGCCGCGGCGGTCGCACATTGACGGGGTCGCGCACTGACGCTGCCGCATGCTACTCATCAACTGTCCCTACTGCGGAACGCGCCCGGAGCTTGAGTTCGCCTACGGCGGCCAGGCGCATGTCGCACGCCCGCCGGATCCGGCTCTGCTCGAAGCGCAGCCGTGGGCGGATTTCCTCTACATGCGCGACAACGTGCGCGGCGTGCACGCGGAGCGCTGGCGCCACACCCACGGCTGCGGCCGCTTCTTCAACGCGCTGCGAGACACCACCAGCGATCGCTTCATCGCCACCTACCGCAGCGGTGACGCTGCGCCGCAAGCGCCCGCTGACGATACCAAGGTGGCGCCGTGAGCGGCGCGTTTAGAACCGCGACGTTCAGGACCCCTACCGGCGGCCGCATCGATCGCTCGCGGCCGCTGCGCTTCAGCTTCGACGGCACGAGCTACACCGGTCTTGCCGGCGACACCCTCGCCTCGGGACTGCTCGCCAACGGCGTGCACCTGATGGGACGCTCATTCAAATACCATCGTCCGCGCGGCCTGCTGGCGGCAGGCGCCGAGGAACCGAACGCCCTGGTGACGGTGGTGCGCGACCAGGCGCGCTATACACCGAACCTGCGCGCCAGCCAGGTCGAACTCTACGACGGACTTACCGCTCACAGCCAGAACCGTTGGCCGAGCCTCGGATTCGACGTCGGCGCGATCAACGACCTGCTGTCGCCGCTGTTTCCCGCGGGCTTTTACTACAAGACCTTCATGTGGCCGCGGCGCGCATGGAAGTCGCTGTACGAACCCACCATCCGCGCCGCGGCCGGACTCGGCCGTGCCCCCGCGCACGCCGATCCGGACCGCTATGCCAACCGCTACGCGCATTGCGACGTGCTGGTGGTCGGCGGTGGCCCTGCCGGGCTGGCCGCGGCCCAGGCAGCGGCGGCCGGCGGCGCACGCGTGATCCTGTGTGACGAGCAGGCGCAGTTTGGCGGCTCGCTGCTGGCGGATGCGAGCAGCACCACGACTGCGGCCGGCGGCGCGTGGCTGGCGCGCACGCTTGAGTCGCTGCGCGGCAACACGCGCGTCACGCTGCTGCCGCGCTCGACCGCGTTCGGCTACTTCCCGCACAACCTGGTCGCCGTCAACCAGCGCGTCACCGAGCACCTGGCGCATCCGGCAAGCGAGCAGCCGCGCGAGCGCTGCTGGCAGGTGCGTGCGCGCGAGGTGGTGCTGGCCACCGGAGCGATCGAACGGCCGCTGGTGTTTCCAGGCAATGATCGGCCGGGCATCATGCTGGCGTCGGCCGCGCGCAGCCTGCTCAATCGCTACGCGGTCATTCCCGGCAGGCGCGCGCTGCTGATCACCGCCTGCGATGAGGCCTATCGGACCGCGCTCGAGCTGCACCAGGCAGGCGTTGCGATCGCGCTGATCGGCGATGTGCGCGCACGCGCCGACGGTCCCTGGGCCGAGGCCGCGCGCAGCGCCGGCCTGCCGTTGCAGACGCAATGCACGGTGCTCGGAACCCGCGGCCGGCTGCGCGTGAGCGCGGTGCGCGTGGCGCGCCTGGACGCCGATCGGCGCATGCTCGGCCGCGAGCAGACCCACTCCTGCGACCTGCTGCTGATGTCCGGTGGCTTCACGCCCAGCGTGCACCTGCACTCGCAGTCGCGCGGCAAGCTCGCCTGGGACGACATCGTGCAGTGCTATATTCCGGCGCAGCCGGCGGAGCGCACCCGATCGGCCGGCGCCTGCCGCGGTGTGTTTGCGCCGGCGGCAGTGCTCGACGACGGTGCCGCGGCGGGCGGCGCGGCGGCGCGCGACGCCGCCGTCCGCGACCTGGGCGCTACCGCCCCCGGGCCGGCGGTAGAGGTCGCGACCCCGGCACGCGATCCGGCGATGGCAGGCTTCGCCGGCGCTCTGCCCCAGCCACATGCGCAGCTCGGCGCCAAGGCCTTTGTCGACTGGCAGAACGACGTCACCACGCGCGATCTGGCGCTGGCAACGCGCGAAGGCTTCGTCTCGATCGAACACATCAAGCGCTACACCACGACCGGCATGGCGACCGATCAGGGCAAGACCTCCAACCTCAATGCGCTCGGTTTCGTCTCGCAGCGCCTCGACAAGGCGATCGCCGAGGTCGGGCTGACGACCTTTCGCATGCCCTACACGCCGGTGAGCTTCGGCAGCTTCGCCGGCTTCGCCCGCGGCGAACTGTTCGATCCGGTGCGCACCACGCCGATCCACGACTGGGCCGCCCGCCACGGCGCAGTATTCGAGGATGTCAGCCTGTGGAAGCGCGCACGCCACTTCCCAGAGGCCGGCGAGGACATGCACGCCGCGGTGGCGCGCGAGTGCCGCGCGGTGCGAGCGGCCTGCGGCATATTCGATGCCTCGACTCTGGGCAAGATCGAGGTGGTCGGCCCGGATGCGGTGAACTTCATGAACCGCCTGTACGCCAACGCCTGGAACACCCTGGCCGTCGGCCGCTGCCGCTACGGCGTGCTGCTGCGCGAGGACGGCTTCCTGCTCGATGACGGCGTGGTCGCACGCACCGCAGAGGATCGCCTGCACGTCACCACCACGACCGGCGGCGCGGCGCGCGTGCTGGCGATGATGGAGGATTACCTGCAGACCGAGTGGCGCGAGCTGCGGGTGTGGCTGACCTCGACCACGGAGCAGTGGGCGGTGATCGCCCTGCAGGGACCCCTGTCGCGCCGCGTGCTGCAGGGGCTGGTCGAGGACATCGACCTGTCGGCGGCGGCGCTGCCGCACATGGGCGTGGCGCGCGGTAGGATCTGTGGCCTGCCGATGCTGCTGTTTCGCGTCAGCTTCACCGGCGAGCTGGGATTCGAGGTCAATGTGCCGGCGGACTTTGCGCTCGAGGCCTGGGAGGCGATCTGCCAGGCCGGAGCCGCGCACGGCATCACACCCTATGGCACCGAGGCGATGCACGTGCTGCGTGCCGAGAAAGGCTACATCACCATCGGCCAGGAGACCGATGGCACCGTGACCCCGGACGATGTCGGGCTCGGCTGGGCGATCGGCCGGAACAAGCCGGACTTTGTCGGCAAACGCTCGCTGGCGCGGCCGGCGATGAGCGCCACTGGTCGCAAGCAACTGGTCGGCCTGCTGACCGCCGACCCAGGATCGGTACTCGAGGAAGGCTCGCAGGTGATGACGCCAGGGCAGCCGCGACCGATCGGACACGTGACCTCGTCCTACCACAGCCCGACTCTGCAGCGCTCGATAGCACTGGCGATGATCGCGGATGGCCGGGCGCGCATCGGCCAGACGCTGTCGGTCCCGGGTGGCGCCGGCGACGTGCCGGTCACGGTCAGCTCGTCAGTGTTCTACGATCCAAAGGGAGAGCGCCTGAATGGCTGAGCTGTCCGGCGCACGCCGACCGCCGTTGATCAGCGCCAGCCCGGTGCTGCGCATGGCGCCGCCCGCCGCACGCCACGTGCTGCGCGCTGCACCCGAGGTGCTGGCGACCGCCGGCGATGCGCTGGAGCTATCGCTATTGATGCCGGTGTGCCGCGCGTCGGTGCACGGCAGCCGGGCAGCACTCTGGCTTGGGCCGGACGAGCGACTGCTGCTCGGCGACGACGCCTCGGCGGCCGACACCAGCGGCCGGCTGGCGCAGGCCCTGGCCGGGCAACCGCATGCACTGGTCGATGTCAGCCATCGGCAGCTGGGGCTCACGCTGGCCGGACCGCACGCGACGATTGTGCTCGCCAATGGCTGTCCACTCGACCTCGACCCGCAGGCCTTTCCGGTCGGGATGTGCACCCGCACGGTGCTCGCGAAGGCCGAAATCGTCCTCTGGCGCATCGCCGACGACGGTTTTCATCTGGAGGTATGGCGCTCGTTCGCGGCCTATGTGTCCGCGGTCATAGCCGAGGCGGCGCGTGAATTGGCGCTAACGGACTGAACCGTGGCGTTGGCGGTCCGGGGGACGTACGCTTGGCGCCATGCATGCACCATCCGGCACGCCGCCGCGGCACTTTGGCTTCCTGACGCTGCGTCAGTTCTCCATGATCGCGTTCACCAACGCGATCGAACCGTTGCGCATGGCGAATTACCTGGCCGAGGAGACGATCTATCGCTGGTCGGTGTACACGCTCGACGGGGCGCCGGTCCCCGCCAGCAATGGCCTGACCGTGGCGCAGACCGGACCGATCGACGAGTGCGCACTGCCCGACATCCTGTTCGTCTGCGGCGGCGTCGACGTGCAGCAGGTAGTGGACGATGCGCTGCTGCAGGCACTGCGCCGCCTGGCCCGCAAACGCATCGTGCTCGGGGCGCTGTGCACCGGCGCCTACGCGCTGGCGCTGGCCGGCTTGCTCGACGGTTATCGCTGTGCAATCCACTGGGAGAACCTCTCGGCGCTGCGCGAGCGCTTTCCGCAAACCGTGTTCACGCCGGACCTGTTCGTCGTCGACCGCGACCGCTGCACCTGCACCGGCGGCATCGCGCCGCTCGACCTGATGCTGCACCTGATCACCCCGCGTATCGGCAAGGCGCTCGCGGCCGGTATCTCGGACCAGTTCATTCTCGAGCGTGTGCGCCACGCCGACGATCCGCAGCGCATTCCGCTCGCCAATCGCCTGGGCGCGTACCACCGGTCGTTGGCCCAGGCCGCTGCCCTGATGGAAGCCAATATCGAGGAGCCGCTGTCGCTGGATGAACTGGCGCGCATGACCGAAGTCTCGCAGCGCCAGCTGCAGCGGCTGTTTCGCCGCAGCCTGGGCGTCACCCCGGCGCAGTATTACCTGAACCTGAGATTGCGGCGCGCGCGTGAACTGCTGCTGCAGACCGACATGCCGATCATGAACATCACGGTAGCCTGCGGTTTTCGCTCCCCGGCGCATTTCAGCAAATCCTATCGCGCTGTCTTCGGCCACTCACCCAGCCGCCAGCGGCTGCAGCCAAACCGCGCCGCACCGCGCCCGCTGACGCGCCATTAGCCCCGGCGCCAGCGCTGCGCCGGGCCGGCGGCGACGCCATGCCGCCCTGAACAACTCCACGTCGTTTTTTGGCTGCTGCATGACGCGTTAGTTTGTCATCATGGTGCACCCTATGAAGATCCTGACAGGACTGCGAGCCGGAGACAGATTATGAAAAGCCACGCCCGTGTGGTCGTCATCGGCGGCGGCGTGGTCGGTGTCAGCACGCTCTATCACCTGACAAAAAAAGGCTGGAAGGACGTGGTGCTGCTCGAGCGCACGGAACTGACCGCCGGATCAACCTGGCATGCCGCCGGACTGCTGCCGCTGTTCAACATGAGCTACACCGTCGGCCAGCTGCACAAGTACTCGGTCGACCTGTACAAGCGGCTGCCGGCGGAGACCGGCCAGGATGTCAGCTTCCACGTCAACGGCAACCTGAGGCTCGCGACCAGTGCCGCGCGCATGGACGAGTACCAGAAGTACTGCGGCACCGCCAACACGATCGGAGTGCCGTACCAGGTGATCGGTCCCGATCAGGTCAAGGCGCTGTGGCCGCTGGTGAATCTGGGCGACGGCGTGGATACGCCGCGGATCGTCGGCGCGCTCTACCACCCCGACGACGGACACATCGCCCCGGCGGATCTGACCATGGCGCTGCGCAAGGGCGCGCGCAGCGGCGGCGCCGAGATCCACGAAAACTGCGAAGTCACAGCCGCGACGCGCACGCGTTCCGGCGAGTGGAAGCTGACCACCAGCCAGGGCGAGATCGGCTGCGAGCACGTCGTGTGCGCAACCGGCAATTACGCGCGCCAGACCGGACGGATGTTCGGCATCAAAGTGCCCGCGATCCCGGTTGAGCACCAGTACATCGTCTACAGCGAGTCGCCCGAACTTGCGGCCTACCGCGATGCCGGCGGTCGCGAACTCGCGGTGCTGCGCGAATCCGATGCGTCCTATTACCTGCGCGAGGAGCGCCTGGGATGGATTCTGGGTCCTTACGAAGCCGGCGCACCGGCGCGGTTCGCGGATGGCGTGCCCGAATGGTTCGGCAAGACGCTGTTCGAAGGCGACCTCGACCGGCTGCTGCCGCACGTCGAGGCGGCGCAGCGCCGCGTGCCGGTGCTCGAGAACTGCGGCATCAAGGATATCGTCAATGGTCCGATCTCGTACACGCCCGATGGCAGCCCGATGATCGGACCGGCGGGCGGCGCGCGCAACCTGTGGCTCAACGAAGGGCATAGCTTCGGTATCACCGCCGCCGGCGGTTCCGGCTGGCAGCTCGCCGAGTGGATCGTAGAGGGCGAACCGGGAATCGACTTGCTGGCGGTGGACCCGCGGCGCTTTGGCGATTACTGCACCAGGCGCTACCTGGTCACGAAGAACGAAGAGACCTATCGCAGCGTCTTCACGATCCACTTCCCCGACGAGGAGCGCCCCGACGGGCGCCCGAGCAAGACCAGCCCGGTATATGACAAGATCGACCGACTTGGCGCGGTCTGGGGTCAGCGTTACGGTTGGGAGCGCGCCAACTGGTTTGCTCCTGCCGGCGTCGAACGCCGCGACGTCTGGAGCTTCCGTCGCAGCAACTACTTCCAGCACGTCGGCAACGAATGCCGGCTGATGCGCGAGCGGGTCGGTGTCATCGATCTGACGCCGTTCACCAAGCATCAGGTTACCGGCCCGGGGGCCGAGGCCTGGCTCGATGGCCTGGTCGCCAACAAGGTGCCGGTCAAGCTGGGCCGCATGGCGCTCAGTCACGCGCTCACCGTGCGCGGCGGTATACGCTCCGAGTTCACGATCACCAAGGTGGGCGAGCAGCATTACTACGTCGTCAGCGCCGGCGCCGCCGAGCGCTACGATTCCGACTACCTGCAGCGCATGCTGCCGCAGGACGGCTCGGTCGGCCTGCGCAATATTACCGGCAGCCGCGGCTGCTTCGTTATCGCCGGACCGCGCTCGCGCGAACTGCTGGCGAAGATCGTCGACGTGCCGCTCGACAACGCGGCATTTCCGTGGCTGAGCGGCCAGGTGATCGAGGTCGGCTACGCCAGCGACGTCTATGCGCTGCGCGTCAACTTTGTCGGCGCGTTGGGTTGGGAGCTGCACTTCCCGATCGAGCACGCTCACCACCTGTTCGACGCGGTGTTCGCTGCCGGCAAAGAGTACGGCGTTGGCATGGTCGGCATGCGCGCCATGGAGTCGCTGCGCATGGAGAAGTCGTACCGCATGTGGGGCAGCGACATGACGCGCGACTACACGCCGTTCGAGGCCGGCCTTGCGCGCTTCGTGCGCATGAACAAGGGCGCCTTCATCGGTCGTGAAGCGCTCGAGCGCCAGCTCGCGGCCGGCGTGCCGAACCACTTCGTGACGCTCGAGGTGCACCAGGTCGGCGACGCCGATCCGCTCGGCAACGAGCCGATCTTCGCATCCGACGGAAAAATCGTCGGCCGTGCCACCTCCGGGTATTTCGGACACACGCTGCAGAAGAGCCTCGCGATCGGCTACATACAGCCCGCCTATGCGGCGGTCGGTACCGAACTCGAGATGGAAATCCTGGGGCTGCGGCGCCGGGCAACGGTGCTGCTCGAGTCGCCGTACGACCCGGACAACAGCGAGTTGAAGGCCTGAATGGCCGTGCCATGACCGATCCGCTCGACCTCCCGCGACTGATTGCCAGCCGCAGGCCAGGGTATAGCCTGCCGGCGCCGTTCTATCTGAGTGCGGAAATCTACCAGCGCGATCTGAGCCTGATCTTCGGCCGTCACTGGATATTCGTCGGCGTCGAGCCGGAGATTCCCGAGGCCGGCGACCTGTTCACGGTAGACATCGGCAGTGACTCGATCATCATCCTGCGCGACGATGACATGGCGGTGCGCGCGTTTCACAACGTCTGCCGCCACCGCGGTGCGCGGCTGCGTCCGGCAGGGCGCGGGATGGTCGGCAACCTGGTGTGCCCCTACCATCAATGGACCTATAACCTGCGCGGCGAACTGGTGCACAACCAGCACATGGGCGAGGACTTCGAGCGCTGCAAGTTCGGCCTCAAGCCGGTGCACATCGAGAACCTCGCGGGCCTGCTGTTCATTTGCCTGGCGCAGACCCCGGCGCCGGGCTTTAACGAGATGCGCGCGGCGATCGAGCACTACATCGCGCCGCATAACATCGCCAACACCAAAGTCGCATTCCAGAAAGACATCATCGAGCACGGCAACTGGAAGCTGACCATGGAGAACAATCGCGAGTGCTATCACTGCTCGGCCAACCATCCTGAGCTCACGGTATCGCTGCTCGAGTACGGCTTCGGCTACCAGCCATCGATGGAAAACGTGGAACAGGTCAAGGGCTTTGAGGATCTGCTGGCGCGCCAGCACCAGCGCTGGGAGGCCTGCGGCTTGCCGTCCGTGGAAATCGACCGGCTGGAGCACGTGACCGGCTTTCGCACCGTTCGCCTGCCAATGGTGCACGCCGGGGAATCGCAGACGCTGGACACCAAGGTCGCGTCGCGCAAACCGCTCGCGGATTTCGAGCAACTCGACCTGGGCGGGCTGTCGTTCTGGACCCAGCCCAACTCCTGGCATCATTTCATGAGCGATCACATCGTCAGCTTCTCGGTGCTGCCGATATCGGCGCACCAGGCGCTGCTGCGCACGCGCTGGCTGGTACACAAGGATGCCCAGGAGGGAGTCGACTACGACCTCAAGCGGCTGACGGAAGTGTGGGACGCGACCAACGACCAGGACAGCGCGCTGGTCGCCAATGCACACCAGGGCATCATCAGCAGTGCCTACGAGCCTGGTCCCTACTCTCCCCACACTGAGGGGCTGGTCGACAAATTCTGCAACTGGTATCTGGACCGACTCGGCGCCGATGACAGCGCGCCAGTTGCCCCGCAGGTACCACCGGCCGCGCGCGCGCCGTCCGCTACGACGCCAGCGCCGGCCGCGGCGACACCGGCCGCTTCGGCTGCGCTGGCCGCTCATGCCGCGGCGACGGCGACAGCGGTTTCGGCAACGGCAACGGCAACGGACACGCGGCTGTTTTCCATCACCTTGCGCCAGTCCGGCCACAGCGTGCCGTGCCGCGCGGACCAGACGATCCTGGCGGCAGCGGAAAGCGCCGGCCTGCCGCTGCCGTTTTCCTGTCGCGAGGGCCGCTGCGGCACCTGCCGGACGCGAATGCTTTCCGGCCAGGTCGACATGCGGCACGCCGGCGGCATCCGCCAGCGCCAGATCGACATGGGCGATATCCTGGTGTGCTGCAGCCGACCGCTGTCGGATGTGGTGCTGGAAAAATAGCCACCTGCCGGAC
>Ga0181531_10002721_pt1 | contig 10951 bp, 6 predicted proteins | sample PEATcosm2014_Bin_38_FD_119743 | JGI IMG/M metagenome (GOLD analysis project Ga0181531, IMG submission 119743) | Peatland microbial communities from MTU Mesocosm Facility, Houghton, MI, USA - PEATcosm2014_Bin11_10_metaG | ecosystem: Environmental > Terrestrial > Soil > Wetlands > Peat | place... | reverse complement strand
TTGGGATCGCCATTGCCCACACCGATCAACGCGCCCTCGCCAGACACCTTGAATCCGATCAGATTCCCGGCCGTCGGCACCGCGCGCCCTTCCTTATCCAGCGCCTCAACCTTAAGAACTGTCACGTCCTCGCCATCGGCATCGATCTCCGTCCTGTCCGCGGTCAGCCGGATCGCCACGGTCGGTCCAGTGGTTTCCCGCTTCTCAGTCAGCACTACTTTGCCGCCTTTGCGTCCGCGTGCCTCAATCGAGCCGGCCTCGTACTTCACCTTCCACTCCACGTGCCCCAGGTGAGGAACCTTCTGGCTGCCCGCGCTCTTCCCGTTGACGAATAGCTCAACTTCGTCCAGGTTTGAGTGCACCCACACCGGGATCACTTCGCCTTCTTTCCCCTCGAAGTTCCAATGCGGGAACAGGTGCAGAACCGGATCGCTTCCCCACCACGACTTGTAGTAGAAGAACGTGTCCTTCGGATATCCGCACATGTCCACGATGCCGAACTGCGAGTTGATCGAAGGCCAACCATAGGGCGTCGGCTCGCCCCGATAGTCAAACCCGGTCCATGCAAATCCACCCGCTTCCCATTCGCGCGTGGCATAGAACTTCCACCACTCCTCCGCCTGCTCACCCCAGCCTGGGTTGTTCACGTCGTAAGCGCTCACCGTGTTCCGCAGCTTGTCTGTGGAGTAAACCCCGCGTGTAGACACGGCACTGGCGGTCTCCGAGCCGTAAATCGGCCGCTTCGGATGTTCTTTGTGATACCCGTCCGGGCGATTCAAGCCGTAGTTGAATCCGATAATGTCGAATGCATCAGATATACCTCTCTGATTCGTGCCATTCACCGCTGCTGAAACCACGCGCGTCGGATCAAGCTCGTGGCACCGCTGAACCATGGTTGCCGCAATCTTCGCGCCCTGTTCCGCCATCTCTTCCTGCAACTGCCATTCCTCGTTCCCAATCGACCATAAAACGATCGACGGCGAATTCCTGTATCGTTTAATCATCTCCTCCAGTTGCGCCAATCCCTCCGGGCTTGAACTCATCTGCCGCGTCTCGCACATCATCATCAGCCCCATCCGGTCGCATCCATCCACCCATTCCGGTGTGGGCATATTGTGCGAGGTGCGCACCCCATTGCATCCCATCTCCTTCAGCACGCCAAGCCGAAACGCCTGCAAGCGGTCAGGCAGCGCCGCGCCCACACCCGCGTGGTCGTGGTGATTGCATGTGCCCTGAATCTTCATCGACTTGCCGTTCAGGAAGAATCCTTTGTCCGCGTCGAAAAGCACGGTCCGCACGCCAAAGTTCACCCGCTCGGCGTCGCGCGCCTTTCCGCCCGCCTCCACCGTCACAATGGCCGAATACAGATTCGGCGCATCCACCGACCAAAGCGCCGGCTTGCTTAAGGTCGCGGTCGCCGCATACGTTGCAACTCCATCCACGGTTACCGGCTGCTCCGCGGCTTCCGCGGTTGCCACAGTCTTGCCCGCCGCATCCAGAATCTCCCACTTAACCTTGGCGTTCTCCGCCTGTTTCCCCTGGTTCGCCACCACGGTCGTAAGCGTCAGAAGCGCGGAGCTCTCGCCGATCTCCGAAGTCCGCACCGTGCTCTCCCACTTACCCAGATGCAGTGCGTCGGTCTTCGACAGCCACACATGGCGATAGATTCCGGCTCCCTCATAGAACCATCCGTCGCCAAAGCTCGCGTCCACGCGCGCCATAATATAGTTCTTTTGGCCGTATGCCAAAAAGTCCGTCACGTCGAACCGGAAAGGCGCATAGCCGTTGTTGTTTCGGCCAATAAAGCACCCGTTCACAAAAATCAGCACATCGCGAAAAGCGCCGTCGAACTCCAGCGTGATGCGCTTGCCCAGGTCGCTCGCCGGAATCTCAAATGTCCGCCGGTACCAGCCCACGCTGCTCTCCGGATAGCGCCGCCCAATCGGCTTGTAGCCGTGAGAGTTCTGTTCCTCGTCGTGAACAAAAGGCAGCTCCACAGCCCAGTCATGCGGCAGATTCAGCGTGCGCCACTTCGAATCGTCAAACCCGGCTTTAGCAAACTTGAAATCGCCCGTCTTGGCGAAGTCCCCTTGCCCGAAACCGAAACCCAGGTCGCGTGCCGGATCGGTACCATGCCCAAACTGGAACTTCCAACCAAAATCAAAAAGCAGTTGTTCGCGCGGAGCAACCGCGGCCAGAGCACCCGCCGAAACCATCGCGGAATCGCTTCCCAGAAGCGCGGCCGCGCGCCCCCAGGCCGAGCGGGCAAGCAGTGACGATGCGGAAAGAGCTACTCCGGAAGCAAGCAGGTCGCGGCGAGAGAGAACAGGCATGGAATTCCCTTTCAGAACAAACTGACGAATCGATGAACTTTTGCTGGCTGCGGCAGCAAGCCGCCCAGGCAAGCAACGTCGAACTATAAATCACGCGGCGACAGGAAGTAAACGATTTCATCGCATTTGAATGAAGCGCCTGACATGAGCACCTTGACGGCTCAAGTCTCCTGTCACGCCGCTCGGAATTCGCCTTCTCACTCTGTTAAACTCAAAAAGATAGACCACCCTCCGGAGAGATGGCCGAGTGGTTTAAGGCGCACGCTTGGAAAGCGTGTGTACTTTAACGAGTACCGTGGGTTCGAATCCCACTCTCTCCGCCAGTATTTGCCGTAAACCACCTAAAGCACGCGTAATATAAACAAAATGAAGACCTTACGAGCAGCTAAGATCGCACCAGCGATATTGCTCAACTTCTCCTTTGCCAGAAGGATGACCTTTATGCGAATTCCTGTGGAAAGCGATATTGGCGACACTGAATCTTGCTGCCTTGCTGATCGACCTCTATCACCGTGTTGACCAACTGACGTCGACCAATGTAGCTAAGCACGGCCTGGAAGAGGTCTCGCTGAAGAAGCGGCTTCACGTTCGGAACAATAACCACGAGTCCCGCGTGCAACGCTGCTCCACGATAGAGGGCTAGAAAGTCGGACCGATTATTCGTGACGAATGTGTAGTCCTGGTCTTGAATGAGCTTCATCAATTCCCAGTCCTTGGCGCTGCCCAGGCCCAGGTAATTCACATGATCGGCGGCGTGACCATCGGCGTGTGCAAGTTCAATCAACGATGTGAGCAGACACTCGTCAATCAGCAGTTTCGCCACTATTCCTTTACCGCACGTGGATAACTCGCAACATGGACCGGTTGCCGATTCGCCCAGGGGCGGCGAACCGGGCGGCCCCTTCTGGGAAAAGCAGCCACATAAAGCGGCGCTAGTTCCACCTTTTCCCTGCTGAGAGCAGGATACCCATCTAATATCTCCTCGACCGTTGCCCCCTGCGACATCATAGTGGCGACCAAATCAACGGGAATTCGCGTTCCGCGATAAACGGGGATACCACCCATCACTTCGGAATCGGAAACGACCAACTGCTCGACCTTGTGAAGCCGTTTTAGTTCGCGTTCCACGTTCCTGCGCGCGTCCTTCACCTGAACAACCAAGGCGGATCCTCCCGAGACGGTCACGAAGTCCGCATGAGGAGTAGACTCCACAGCACGCGCCACTTCGCGGCGGGCGGCCAATGGCAATAGCCGGACCCCATCTGCTTCGAGACGGAGGTAAACGAGATGCTCTGCCGAAAGTAGCCGATGAACCTGATTGCCCCGGCGCGTTCTCCGCGGTCGGATAAGCCGCGCCTCAATCAGCTTATGTACTGCTTTGAGAGGCAGTTTGGCGATGGCCGAGGCTTCCGCGGGAGTGTAAGATTTTTCCGGCATACTATAATTCTACCCTAATCAGGGAAGCTTTTCTAGTCGAGGTATCCAGCACACTGTGACTTGAGCGCGGTATAGTCTTGTCATCCCGTTGCAAGGGCGGGCATGCGAAGCGTAACGCGAGTCCCATGGCCGAGCTGACTGGCGATCTCCGCGCTGCCGCCGTGAAGCGCCAGGATGCTCCGCACAATCGCCAAACCCAATCCCGTGCCACCCGATGTCTTGGAGCGCGATGAATCGACGCGAAAAAGTGGTCGAAGACTCAGTGTTGCGCTTCGGTTACGCGAAAGAAGGCAACTCGGAACGGCGCGCGAGCGCGGAAGATGCAACCTGACGTTCGATCCAGCGATAAGTCACCTCGATACCGTCTCGAAGCGGTTGCGATGGCTGCCAGCCGAGGCGTTCCCCGATTAGCCGGTTATTGGAATTGCGTCCGCGAACTCCCGTAGGACCTGGAATATTCCGGATGCGCAGATCCTTGCCGGCTATCTCCATAACCAGTTGGGCAAGCGCGTTAATGCTGATCATCTCTTCGGAGCCGATGTTCACCGGTCCCGCGAAGGATGACTCCATGAGTCTCCGCACACCTTCCACGCACTCATCGATGTACAGGAATGAACGCGTTTGCTGGCCGTCGCCCCAGATTTCTATTTCTTCTCCAGGTTCCGCCTCGGCAACCTTGCGGCAGATTGCGGCGGGCGCCTTTTCCCGGCCGTCGCGCCAAGCTCCTTCCGGTCCGAAGATATTGTGGAACCGGGCCACGCGGACCTGCACTCCGTAGTTGCGCATATAAGAGAAGTACAATCGCTCGCTAAACAGCTTCTCCCAACCGTACTCGCTGTCTGGAGCCGCCGGGTATGCTGATTCTTCAGAACAATTCGGGTTGTCTGGATCTAGTTGGTTATATTCCGGGTATATACACGCCGAGGAGGAATAAAAGAATTTCCGAACGCCGGCAATGCGACCCAATTCCAGTAGGTTCAGGTTAATGAGCGCGGAGTTGTGCATTACAGCGGCATCGTGCTCGCCGGTAAAAATGTACCCGGCGCCGCCCATATCCGCTGCCAGTTGGTACACCTCATCGACTTCCTGCACCACGTCTCGAGCGAATTGCGAATCCCGCAAGTCACCAACTCTAAAATCGTCGGCTGAACTGGACGAGTACTCACTGCATTTCAAGTCCGCGGCTCTGACCCAATAGCCCTCGGCCTTCAGGCGTTTCACAAGATGACTGCCAATGAATCCGCCGCCTCCTGAGACAAGTACTCGCTTCATGGTCTGTGCCCTCTTTCGCCACCAGGTTCGGTGCGGAGTGAATTCAAAAACGAAGGATTTGTAACCCTGGAGGAATTATCGGGTAAAACAGTGCATAAGCCCAAGGCGAATGACGCTGTGTCTCCAGATGCCGATGCCCTCATCTACGGGTGCCATCGGTCCAGTATTCGTTGTTTTAGAAAATGCGCTTGACAGACATCATGGCGATGACAGAACAACTTCTCAAGACGAGCCCTGCCTTTAGCCAATTCTTTCAGTTCTCCCACGATTCGTCCAACCTCCACTCGGTAGGCCGCGTCCGACAAAATCCGGGCATCGAGTACCTAACCGGCGCCAGGATCTTTAATCCAACTGGCGATTCCCGCGGATGCGCTGCCGATAAAGAGAACTGGCCGGCCCGTCGCGATAGCTCCAAAGAACCTCGAAGGAACTACGACACATGTCCATTCCGAATGCAATGTTACGATAGGAACGTCCGCTGCCGCCAATCGCATTTCCAAGGCCACAAGGGTTGTGAATTCAGCCATCTTCAGGATTGAGGTTTTCAGCCGCACCCGATTCTCCAATCGTTGCACGTGGAACCCGCCTCCGCTTCACCGGTCAGGCGCCGAATGGGTTACATTGGTCCTGTTGGTCGAGAGTTTTGCGGCAAACAGCGTACCGGTCCTAGCCGCTTGTGTCGGCCTGGGGCGCAACCCCTTACAGTGCCATGGTGGTTCAATTCAGCCCCTTGGTCGCAGTAAGAAGCATGAAGCTCAACCCATCGAGTATTCTCAATGCTGAGAAGCGAAACATCCCGGAGAGGACACTTGAAATCACGCTCATCGATAGCGGCGACGCTGTGTCGCATATCAAGAAATGCTCAAATGAAAAAGTCAATAGTTTTCCTGGCTCTGCTGGCTGCGGCGGTTACCTCTGATGCTCAAGTGTCGCTGGTCGCTCATACCTCTGTAGGCTGGACTTCAGGAAGCAATACTCTGCCTGTCACCACCGCGCCGCTGAACACAACCGCCGCGACCACGCTGATTGCATGCACAAGTTCGTCGGGTGATTCGTACCACTATAGCCCTGCTGTCCCCACCGACTCGATGAATAACAAATGGACCTTGGTGGCGCAACAGAACGCCGCAGGCGTTATGCGCCTTGCCATCTGGAAGTCGGTCGCTGCTACCATGTCCGCGTCGCACACATTTACATTTACTGCGGCGTCAGGATACAAGAACCCCAGCGGCGCAATCCTGGCGTTTTCGGGCATAGCCAGCGGACCCGATCAGACGACGGCAAGCACTAACTTAAGTACTCCTATTTCCTTTGCGTTAACGCCATCAAACAACAATGAATTGATAGTTAGTTGTACCAACATATTGAGTACGTTCGAAGCGAATCCCACGTCCCCGTATAAAAAGGTGGAATATCTTCCCGAAGTTCCGAATGGTACGACGCCTTACTCGTTCCAATTGAATGCAGCTTATGTGGTGCAGACCACAGCTGCCGCGTCTTCGGTGACATGGGATAACATCAATCCCAAAACCGGTAAGACCTGGGGATCGGGGAGTGTTGGCTTGAGCGCATCCTTCTACTCCACCTTGTCGCCCGCACCATTAGGGATGGCTCGTCCAACCGAGGGGTTCGCCGGCAAATCTTACTCTTATCAAATGACCACGACTGGAGGCGTTGCACCGTTTACCTGGAGAATTACATCAGGCGCCTTGCCATCTGGTTTTAGTTTCAATTCAAACGGCTGGATCACAGGAACTTCTCCCGCAGCAACTCGGACCACCGTATCGTTCCGCGTTGCAGACGCCCAGAGCAAAACAGTAGACGGTACGTTTCCATTTGTGGTTGCGGCGGCGACGCCGGCATTTGCGGCGGTAACTTGCCCTATCGGATATACATATCAGAGTTATTCTTGCGACCTATCCTCAGGGACGTCGGGTGGAACTCCTCCTTATACCTATAGTTTCGACATGACGAATAGCCAGCGTTCAGCGATACCTGATGGGACATCGTTTAGCTCTGCCGGCCTTCTCTCCGGGACCCTCACCGGCATGGGGGACTTCTATCCGTACATCACCGTCACTGACAACTACGGCAACTCATCGCCGCCAAATGGAGCGGCCAAGCAGTTGATAAGAGTCATCGGTAATGCTGCGTGGGCTCAGAATGTGTTTCCGCAAGACTCTATCTTCCACCACAAAGTCAGCTCCCTTCCCGTTGATCGTTTATGCGCAGATGGGTCGACGGGCAGCAACTGTCCAATATCTCCTCTTGGGCATATTAGTTCAAAGCTGAAAGACCCGACTGCATCTACAATCCAGACTACGAAGATATGGGTCAACTATGTGGGTGCAAATGGAGAGACTGACCATCCACAGTATTGCTGCGGAATTCCCGTATATAAGGTTCCATACAATCAACCACTGAATCCGAACCTGTTTCAACGGTCCGCTGCTCGTGGCGCCGGTTATCAAACGTATTTCTCCGATAACTGGTTTAGTAAGTATCATGGCCAACTCAACTATGATGGATGCGAGCCTTCGAAGTTTCCCGATTACTGGGCACAGGATGGTTCTCGACCCTATGACCTCTGTACTTCCTCGTCCACCATTCCCTTGACTGCTCCGATTGAGGCAACTTTCACTGCTAAGGCAGACAGTCATGTGCTGGTGTATCAGGAAGCAGGGGGAGGTAAACCCGCCAGGCTATACGAATTATGGGGTACGAAGTGGCAGTCGAACACGGGTGTGGATTGCGGACTGCTACCGTGCGACTTCTCAAAGTTGAGCTATGCGAGCGCCACGCTCTGGCCTAATGTTTCAGACACATCCACCTCCCCAGGCGCTTATCAGATGCCGCCGTATTCTTATGGAACCGCGGATGCAGCCGGTTTGCCACTTACACCCTTTCTTCTTACTGTGGATGAAGTGATTGGTACGGGTGGTTCGCCGCTAACTCCAATCGGAGTTATCAGGCATCCCATTCGCATGACCCTGGAAGCACATGGTTGCCCTGGTGGAGGCAACTGCCTGCTGAAAAGGATGGTGTGGCCCGCGACTCGCGCCGGTGGAGATAGAGCAAGCTCATGCACAGGAGGTTATGAGAAAGGAGATTATACTGGTACTGCCTGCCAAACTGGTATGTCCGCTTGCGATGCGGACTATATCGCATTGCAATCAGCTCCACCAGCATCCTGTACCAGTCCCTTCAATTCCGATGTTGGACCTGCCTGGGGAGAGATGTTCCGCATTCGCGCCGATGTTCCAGAGCCGCCATGTATGGCGAAGAACCCTATGTCACGTATCATTTTTCGGGCTTTGAAGGAATACGGAGTTATCTTTGCCGACATTGGCGGGACCGGTAACTTGCAGGCGGTTCCCGATGACCGCTGGTATAACTGGCAAGGGCAGAAGGTCACCGATGTTCCATTGTGTTTCAACGGGACCACCGCGGGAGTGCCGAACGTAAATATCGGAATGCTGGAGCCGGTGAATGTAAGCAGCATAATGGCGGATACTGTATCCAAGGTAGCCAATGATGGGCATAAGTATCAGGTTCCATGGACATATCGCACGAAGGGATCCACGCTAAGTTCTGTTGAAGTCACGCCCGCGGCCGTCAATCTTAAGGTCGCGCAAACGCAGCAGTTAAAAGCAACCTGTGTATACTCGGACAAAACCGCGCTCGACTGCACCACGACCGCGACTTGGGCTAGCGGCGATAACAAACGCGTTACGATCGATTCTTCAGGCCTGCTGACCGCTGTGGCAACAGGACCCGCGAGAATCACGGCGACGGTGTCCGGTGTCACCGGATCCGCGTCCGTGGCAACCGTCTTTTTAGCACCCAGCGCAACCATTGCGGAAGGCACGGACGCGTCTAAGAACGTGACCGTGCGCTGAGTAGGTCGGTCTAAATCCGCTGAGCGGAATCCAAAGAAAGCTGCGGGACAACACATCGCCGCCCCGGCTCGAATCCTTCGGCATCGTTCCAAAGGCTGCACATCCGGTCTAAGGACCTCGAAAGAAGGGAGATCGATGTCGCATTCCTTGGAGTACAATTCGTGGCATCCCAAATTTCTTAGCAACGATGGCAGCCGCGGAGGATCGAAATGAATTCACGACTGTGGTTTGTGGGACTCTCTCTCCTGGTGTCGCTCGCAGAAACCGCGTGGACGCAATCCGTTTCTACTGGGGCCGACCTGGGGTCGATCCAGGTCACGAATGTCAACATCTCGGCAATCAACGCCGCGCACGTGGAAGTTGCCGTGAATCTGAGCCTGGTTCCCAGTCAGACCGCGACGCTCAAAGATGTCCAGTTGTGCTCGCTGCATCTTAATGGCCTTCCCGTGTTCGCCGCCCCGTTGCACCAGGAGATCTCCCTGCACAAAGGCGAAACCATCGGGTTGCCGCCGGTGTTTGTCTCCATGTTCTATCGCGATTTGACCACCGTTCATCCATTGCGCGAAATGATCGAGAAACAGACTGTCCGGGTGGAGGGAGAACTGGTTTCCGGCGTCCAGGTTGGGTTTCTGGGCAAACTCGCTCTCCATTCCCAACACCCGCAGGTGGTGATACCGATCAACGAGGAAGTGGCTGTTGAGGTCGGGGGCACTCCGTTCGAACGCAACCTGGCGGTGGGAGTCCTGGCGGCGCTCGACACCGAGATGTCCAGGGACAATGCAGCAGGCAAAATGATGGACGGGTTGCGGCCCGGGTGGATTCACGATCTTGAGACCAAGGCCCTGCCCAATCTGTTTGTGGTCCAAGCCAGCTACTCGCTCACCGAAGACAAGGTCCCATACCGCGTCAATGCCGAGGCTCTGGGGTTTCGCGTCGCCTCCGGCCAGATTGCAACATCGGCCGAAATGCTGAACCCGTGGAAGTACGATGTGGAATTTCTTAGCGAGCTGAACGGGGGCTCGGTCAAACTGGTCAAGAACAGTACAGACCTCCGGCTCGATCCCCTGGCGGGCGTCGGAAGCACGGTTTTGCTTTCAAGCGCGGACTTCAAGGTTGAGCCGCGCGGAAACACCGAACCGGAACGAGTGACGACGGTGGGACAGAAGCGAAGTCAGGTCCAACTGCTGCGGCGAGCCTCGCCGGCCTCGCTGGCCGTGCTCACACCGCGCGCCCCTGTTACGGAGCCTGGACTTCAGAGCGCTCCGGCTTGGGTTCAGTCGCAGGACGCATGGGATAAGGTGATTGTCTTTCGACTGCGTTCAAAGCCCGACAGCGGTCAGCGATCCGTGGAGGTGCTAGAGATCGGCGCGCGGCGTGATGGCGAGTCGATCAAACTCACGCAACCGGTCGACGAAGCTGTTTTCGGTTCTCCTATCCTGACGCCAGATGGGGTAATCGGGTTGGTGCAGGACGAACAAACAGGTACATTCCTGCCGGAAGACATTCTGCGCGCGCCGGTTCTGCCCAAGGCACATTAGTTCCCGCGGTGCGCGTCACCATTTCTGGTCCTCATCGCAATGCGAGCGCCCTGATGCCCACTACGCGTAGCTTATGTCAACGCGATAGGGATATCGGCGGGATCCATTTCTTTTGCTCCGCATACCAAACCGCCAGTGCGCCAACAGTGACCGCCATCAGCAGCGCGGCCATGATCGCCCTTTGCCGGCCACTGCGCGGTTTCATTTCCTCTTCGGCTTCCTCTTCTTCTTCCCCTTCATCTTCCTTAAGTTCGGCGATAGGCGCCTGTTCCACGGCTGGAATGCTGTATCGCACCACCTCGATGCCGATGTTGTCGGGCCCTCCGGCCTCCAGGGCCAGATCGAGCAGTTGAGCCGCCGCCGCCGAGGCCGCGATCTCCGGATTCGTCATAACTTTGGCGATGGCTTGCTCCGGCACAAAACCCCAAAGACCGTCCGTACACAGGAGCAAGCTATCCCCCGCTTCGAGCTG
>Ga0181531_10002720_pt1 | contig 10951 bp, 9 predicted proteins | sample PEATcosm2014_Bin_38_FD_119743 | JGI IMG/M metagenome (GOLD analysis project Ga0181531, IMG submission 119743) | Peatland microbial communities from MTU Mesocosm Facility, Houghton, MI, USA - PEATcosm2014_Bin11_10_metaG | ecosystem: Environmental > Terrestrial > Soil > Wetlands > Peat | place... | reverse complement strand
GGAATCGGTTAGGATCGCCCGCGGCCATGACATGAAACCATGCAAACCGCCCATCTGCCGGACGGTTTCGACTCCCGGACGCAAGTAGAGGTGATAAGTATTGCCGAGAAGAATCTGCACCCCGAGCTCTTCAAGAATGTCCTGCGATACTCCTTTGACGGTCGCGACGGTGCCTACCGGCATGAATACAGGAGTTTCAATCTTCCCGTGAGGAGTGAGCAGGCGCCCGGCACGCGCGGAGCCGGCGCGGCCCTCGATATGGAACTCAATGGACATTTGCCTCTTTGCCTTGCGATTGTAGCAACGCTGGAGACTCAGGAGTCGATCAGCGCCAAATGCAGAAGTTCGCCTCGCAAGCCCCCATCTTCCAGGATGAGTCTGCCAACGCTCACCGGCAGTTTGAATCGTCGCGGCCCCGCGCTTCCGGGATTGAAACAAAGCACCCCGTCACGCGTCTCTTGTTTAGGAACGTGAGTGTGGCCGGAAATCACAGCCGCGAATCCTGCGGCCTTGGGCTTAAGATCCAACTGTGCCAGATCGTGGAGCACGTAGATAGAAACGCCGCCCAGTTCGAGCACTGCAGTTTCCGGCAGCTTGCGAGACCACGCCTGCTTATCGATGTTGCCACGCACCGCAGTCACCGGCGCAATGGCCGCAAGCTTTTCGAGAATCTCTGGCGAGCCGACGTCCCCAGCATGAATGATGTGATCGGACCCGCGCAGTGCTCCGATGGCCTCAGGACGCAGCAAGCCGTGCGTGTCAGAAATAACGCCGATCAGGATGGAAGGCATTGCATCTCAGGTTTCAGATCGTCAGATCACGCAGGTACCGCTCGTCTCGATTAAGTGCGAGCCAGCCCGATCGCCTGGTGCAGAGTCAAAACATTCTCTTCGAGCACCTGAAAGCGCTGGTACTCACATTCGCCAGCTGTCCCCAATGTCAGCTCCAAATTGCGGTGGAGCATTGGGCTGGCAACGGGACTCCTCAGCCCAACGTGAATTTCTCTCACACCGGTCTGTTCAATGATGCTCACGGCGTTGTGATGGTTGATGCCGCCACAAGCCATGATGGCAACCCGTCCACGTGCCGCCTCAACCAGCCGGGCAATCTGCTCAACAGCCTGCAGCGCGGTTTTCTTTCCGCCCGAGGTCAGCAGCCGGTCCGCTCCGGTCGCGCAGATACATTCCAAAGAACGAAGGAGATCGGCGGACATATCAAATGCTCTATGGAAAGTGACATTGAGAGGCCGCGCCAGCTCGACCAATTCCCGCGTGCGTTCAATGTCCACGCTCCCGTCGGCGTTGAGGATGCCTACAACTATGCCGTCGGCCCCGAGCTTCCTGGCGGCGACAATGTCGAGTCTCATGGTCTCGAACTCTTCCGGCGTGTAACAAAAATCGCCGCCGCGCGGCCGGATCATCACCTGCAGGCCGATAGATGTTCTGTCCCGCGCCAGTTCAATCAATCCCGCGCTGGGAGTAACACCGCCCTCGAGCAGATTGCTGCACAGTTCCACACGTCCGGCTCCGCCGCGCTCGGCGGCGACCGCGGAGGCAACAGAATCAACGCATACCTCGATCAAGATCGGATCGCTCATGACTCATCTGCACCTGGAACGGACAGGAATGGAATCGATCGCCAACTTTCGCTCGTCGTCACTTCCCTTTCATCTTCTCAAAAAGCTTGCCGACGCTCACAATCGCCCGCCCCACCGTGCCGCGGCCGATTTCCTGCACATCATCGCGCGCGCTTACCCGGAAAGTGTAGAAGCGTCCGTCAAGCGACTCCAGTACGGCCTCGGCTGTGATGTGCGCGCCAATGCCGCTTGCGGCGCGGTGCTGGATATTGATCGCAGTTCCCACCGAAATCTCGTCGCCCTCGCAGTAAGGCTGAAGCGCGAGAAACGCGGCAGTCTCCATCAGGCCGATCATGTGGGGCGTGGAATAAACCGGCGGCAACTCGGGACGGTGCGCGGTAAGAGTGTGTTTGAACTCGACCGTCTGCTGCGCTTCGCCCCGGGCCCCAATGGGAATTTGCTTTGGCATTTCTGATCGTTCGTGAGAGAGCCTGGAAATACCGATGCTGCCAAGCTTCGGAATGACCCACTACTATACGGGCGAGTTAGTAGCTCGGCAAATGAAGCGGTTAGTAGAAGAGGAAGGGGCAGGCTTAAGAATCTCAGAAGTTAGCGACAGGCTAGAATCACCATCGCGGAGGCGCTGGGCAGCGATCAAATTACAATTGTCAGCGCTTACAGGCCAATCACCGAAGAGATCAGAATTTCGCTCATCTTCTCGACGGTGATGACATCGCCGGTATATCCGACTTCCGCGACGGCCGCGCTCGCCCGAGTCGCTTTCTCCCAGGAATACCCCAGCTTGTCTCCCTCTACGCGCGGCAGAAAAGTGCCGTTGGCTTCTCCGTGACACGAAATTACCGCATTCGCAGCGTCGAAACTTGCTTGCACGAACTTATCTGCCGCTCGATTGAGCAGGGTGAAGCTGTCCAGACCTCCCTCGGAATAGGCCAACACCGCAGCAGGCTCCAATCCGAGATTAATTTCGCTTGCGGATTTCGCGACCAAGGATTTCAGAGCAAGCCATTTCTCGGGGCCGCCGGCATCAGTTACTTTGGCATCATGAAGCGGCTTCCTTGTCGCTTGTTCCGCACGGATCTGTTCCTCTTGCAAGGTATCGTGCATCTTCTTAACGAAGCTGGCGCTTGTCATATCGTCTCTCATAGAGAGTTTGTCGGCAGAATCGCAGCGGACTTCAACGCACTAAGGAATGAGGAAACTCTCAGGAACCTACGACCAGAGCAATTCGATACCTCGGAGGAAGCTGAAACCCTGGCCAACGTCTCATCAACGCCGCTAAGTTGTTAGAATGGACGGCAGGATCGCTGCAGGCACTGAACTTCTGCAGTCCTCGCTCGATGCAGTTCACCGAACAATTCGACATAGTCGTCGTCGGCGCCGGCCATGCCGGATGCGAGGCGGCGATGGCCGCGGCGCGCATGGGACTGAAGACCGCTCTCTACACGCTCAACGTCGACTTGATCGCGCAGATGTCATGCAACCCCGCGGTGGGCGGCATCGCCAAGGGACATCTGGTTCGCGAGGTCGACGCGCTCGGCGGCATCATGGGCGAGATCACCGACGCGGTTGGCATCCAGTTTCGTCTGCTGAACACTTCACGCGGCCCGGCGGTGTGGTCGCCGCGCGCACAGTGCGACAAGCAGGCCTACCGTCTCAAGATGCGCGAAGTTCTCGAGTCAGAACCGAATCTCAAGATCAAGCAGGCGGAAGTCGCGGAGCTGATTCTTGAAGTACCCAGTACCCAGTACCCGGTATCCAGCACTTCAGACGACTCGGCACTGGGTACTAGGTACTGGGTACTGGGAGTCAAACTCCGCGACGGCCGCACCGTCGGCGCGCAAGCCGTGATTATCACCACTGGAACTTTTCTCAACGGACTGATTCACTGCGGCGAGCAGCAGTATCCCGCCGGGCGCTCCGGCGAACCGAACGCGGTTCTGCTCGGCGAAGCACTGAAGAAGCTCGGCTTGCGCGGCTGCCGGCTCAAGACGGGAACGCCGCCGCGCCTTGATGGACGCACCATCGACTGGTCTCGCTTCGCCGAGCAGCCGGGCGACGCCGACCCCACTCCTTTCAGCTTCCGCACCAGGCGCGTGGCGCATCACGACTCGCAGGTGCCCTGCTACATCGCCTCGACCACGCCCGAAACGCACCGCATCATCCGCGAGAACGTGCATCGCTCGCCGATGTACAGCGGACAGATCCAGTCGATCGGCCCGCGTTATTGCCCTTCGATCGAAGACAAGATCGTCAAGTTTCCTGAGAAGGAAACCCATCAGCTCTACCTCGAACCCGAGGGCCTGAACACGCACGAGATTTACGTCAATGGCATGAGTACGTCGCTTCCGGTGGACGTCCAGCTCGCGATCCTGAAGTCGATCCCCGGTCTCGAAACCGCCGAGATGCTGCGCCCTGGTTACGCCATTGAGTACGACTCGATCGATCCCACCGAACTGCATCGCACGCTTGAGACCAAGAAAATCAGCCGGCTGTTTCTTGCCGGCCAGATCAACGGAACATCCGGCTATGAAGAAGCCGCGTGCCAGGGCCTGATGGCAGGCATCAACGCCGCCCTGCAGGTGAAGGCGCAGCCGCCGCTCGTCCTCGACCGCACCGAGGCCTACACCGCAATTCTGATCGACGACCTAATCTCCAAGGGCACGAACGAGCCTTACCGAATGTTTACGTCGCGGGCGGAATTTCGCCTGCACCTGCGCATCGACAACGCCGACCGCCGGCTGACTCCGCACGGCCGTCGCGTGGGCCTGATTTCGGATGAAGCCTGGGAAGATTTTCAAGCCAAACAGGCTCGTTTGGAGTCGGTTAAGAAGCTCCTGGAGCGCACAAGGCTGACCCCCGAAATGCTGGAAACCGTCACGCCTTGTCATTCCACCCTCACACCTTGTCATTCCGAGGCGCGAAGCGACGAGGAACCTGCTGTCGCCGCCAGCGCAACAGGCCTGGCTCGCGACTGGAGTTCCGCAATCGGCCAGACCTGTGCCCAGTTGCTGAAGCGCCCCGAGGTCGTCATCGAGCACTTGGTGCCGATTCTCCGTGAACTGAATCCAGCGTTCTTCGCAAGAGAAGGAGAACGAGAACAAGAAATCCGTGAGAATCCGCGCGAATCCGTGGCCACGCTTTCTGCAGCAATCCGCAACGAACTCAAGTCGGTGGAAACCGAAATCAAATATGAAGGCTATCTGCTGCAACAGCAGCGCGCCATGGATCGCATGAAGAAGTCGGAACAACGCTCCATCCCCGGCTGGTTCGACTACCACTCCGTCAGCGGACTCTCGCGCGAGATGCAGGAGAAGCTCACCCACGTGCAGCCGCGCACGCTGGCTCAGGCTTCGCGCATCCCGGGGGTGACGCCGGCAGCGGTGTCTCTGGTCAATGTCTTCATCGAAATCCAGGCCAGACGCCGCGAACAGGCCGCCACCATCTAGCACGCTAGACTGTCAGGTTGCCGAAATTAACGTTGTGTTAACAATGCACTGTTACGCACACGTTAATATTCCTTCCATGCCGCCAGAGTCCCTCCGCATTGAAGACCAGCCCGGAACGCAGCCCGGACAGCGCATTCTCCGCCTGAACGGGGCGCTGGTCATGACCACGATGTTTGAGTTCCAGGCCACGGTGCGTGCCGACGCTTCCCGGGCTCTGATCATCGACTTCACCAACGTCCCCTATGTGGATTCGGCTGGAATCGGCGCTCTGGTCGGAGCCTACGTCAGCCGCCAGAAGGGCGGGCGAAGTCTCGCGCTGGTGGGCGTGTGCAAGCGTATTCACGACGCGCTCGGCGTCACCCGGGTCGAGCAGTTTTTCCGCTTCTTCGATTCCGTGAGCGCAGCCGAACAGGCCTCCGAGTAGTAAGTCGCCAGTCGCCACTGTTCCGCGAACAGAAAAATGGCATGGGTTCTACCAGCCACGATCACTTGCCACTGATCACCGATTGCCGTTCTTGCGTTTGACTGCGTTTGCCATCCCTCCTAAGATGAACTTCCCGATGAACCGCCCCAGGTATTTGCCATGATCGGCCAGACCATCTCGCATTACCGCATTACCGGCCAGCTCGGCAGCGGCGGGATGGGGATTGTTTACGAAGCGCAAGACCTCGATCTGGGACGCCGGGTAGCGTTGAAGTTCCTGCCGCCACAACTCTCCAGTGATCAAAATGCCCTGGACCGTTTTCTGCTTGAGGCTCGCACCGCCTCAGCCCTGAACCATCCCAACATCTGCACGATTTATGCGGTCGAAAGGGCCGGCGACCAGTCGTTTATCGCCATGGAATTGCTGGAGGGCGATACCCTGGATCGTCGCCTCGGCCCGGGAGGGCTGGCGCTCGATCGCCTGCTGGACTGGGGCATTCAGCTGGCCGATGCGCTCGACGCCGCCCACGCCAAAGGCATCATCCATCGCGACATCAAGCCGGCGAACATCTTTGTCACCAAGCGTGGACCGGTGAAAGTGCTCGATTTCGGCCTGGCCAAGCTGGCGCATCCCGAGACCGCGATGGAAACCATCGGAGCTACACAGAACGATCCCAATCCCGCGCATTTGACCAGTCCTGGCGCGACCGTCGGCACCATCGCCTACATGTCCCCTGAGCAAGCGCGCGGTCTGGAGCTCGATACACGCACCGACTTGTTCTCGCTGGGGGCGGTGATCTATCAGATGGCGACGGGGCGATTGCCATTTACCGGCGCGACCTCCGCCGTAGTCTTCCACGCCATCCTTGAACTCGACCCGGCCCCGGCGTTGCAGCTGAACTCCGCGCTGCCGCCTAAGCTCGAAGAGATTATTCAGAAAGCCCTGGAAAAGGACCGCGACTTGCGTTACCAGTCAGCTGCCGACTTACGCGGCGATTTGAAGCGGCTGAAGCGCGATACGGAGTCTGGCCGCAAGCCGGCGCAAGCCCCTTCCTCGGCGTCGGCCCCGGTTGCCGCAGCCGTTGGTGACAGCTGGTTGGGTCACACCGCTGCGGGCCTGCCCGCCGCCGTCGCTTCGCAGAGTTCCAGTCAAACCTCGGCCGTAGTGGCAGCAGCCGGTCGCCACAAGATCGGGACGGGTCTCACCGCCTTCGTCGCCCTCATCGTTCTGCTGGCTGCCGGCTTTGGCGTCTATTCGCTGCTAAGGAGAAACAAAACCCACCTTTTTGAGAATTTCTCCGTCGTGCAGGTAACAGAGAGCGGCAACGCGGCACAGGTGGCGATTTCTCCCGACGGGAAATACCTCCTGATCCTGATGCGAGAGAACGGGCTGAGCAGCCTGTTGCTGCGCAATGTGCCGACGAACAGCATGACGCAGGTGCAACCGCCGGCTGACGTGCAGTACAACGGCCTGCACTTTTCCCCGGATGGAAACTATTTTTATTTTGTGCGCAGCGATCCAGGAAACGACGAGCTGAAATTCCTGTACCGCGCGCCATTGCTTGGCGGAGCGCCAGAGAAGCTGGCGGAGGATGTGGACTCGAACGTAACGTTCTCCCCGGATGGCCGCAAGGTAGCGTTCACTCGCTTCGACAATCCGAAGGCAGGTCAGTATCAGCTGATTGTCAAGGATCTACAGGGCGGTGTAGAAACTCCCCTCGTCAGCGGTCCGACCAGTCAGTATTTGACTCAGGCAGCGTGGTCCCCTGACGGGAAGGTCATCGTCTGTTACATCATCCAGCCTCAGGGAGCGCTTACGGGCCTGGAAGTTGTGGACGCGCAGTCCGGGCAGCGGAAGGCATTGCTGCGGAGCGAGAGCGGAATTGTGACCCTTCCAGAGTGGCTGCCGGACGGCAGCGGCCTGCTGGCTCTCAACCGGGACGCCACTTCCAATTACAAGCGGCGCCAGATAATTCGAGTTTCCTATCCGGAAGGCGCGAGCACACCGGTCACGCGCGATGCAGGTGATTATTACGCAATCAGCGTGGCGCGCAGCGCCCCGATTCTCGCGGCTGTGGCCGGCGAACAACGCTGGAGCCTTCAAACCACCACCAGCGGCGCGCGAGCGGATGCCAAGGACCTTACCAAAGCCAGCGAAGGGCTGTTTTTCTCATGGACGCCGGATGGGAAGTTGATCACAGAAAAGGACAATCGCCTTCGCCTCGTTGATGCCGAAAGTGGAGCGCAGTCGATTCTCGGGACTGATCCCGGTGTGCCCGAGTTGCAACCCCAGGCCTGCCGCGATGGCCACCTCGTGTTCGTGAGGTACACTCAGCAAAGCAAGGCGCTCAGCGTGTGGAGCTTGGATTCATCGGGCCAGAATCCCACAAAGCTAACCAGCGGGCTTCTCGACTATTATCCCCAGTGCTCTCCAGATTTGCGTTGGATCTATTACGAGGACGTCACAACCGCCCAGCTGATGCGGGTTTCGCAGGAGGGTGGCACGCCCCAGAAAGTTTCCAACCTGCAAGTGCAGGGTTTATTCGACATTTCCCCGAACGGCGCGACAGCACTGTTTGCTACCGTGAGCCACACTGAGGGGCACAAGGAAAAAGTCGTGGAAGTCTCCGTCGAAAGCGGACAGGTGAGCCGCAGCATCACGATGCAGAAATCGCATGCCGACAGAATCCAGTATTCCCCCGATGGAAAAGCTCTCGAATACGCGGTGCGCGAAAACGGCGTCGACAATATCTGGCGCCAGCCTCTCGACGGTTCTCCAGGGAAATGGGAGACGGAGTTCAAGTCCGAACAAATCGGCCAGTTCCGCTGGTCTCCGGACGGCAAACAGCTGGCGATGGTTCGCGGGCACACTGATTCGGACGTGGTGCTGATGCGGGATACGAAAAATTGAGCGATTGAGCGATCGGGCCATCGCGTGATTGAACTTTCAATTAAAAAGGCGGCCATTTCTGGCCGCCCTCTTTCCGGATTGTTAGCGAAGTGGTTTATGCACCCTTCACGTTCTCGGCTTGCCAGCCCTTGGGCCCTTTGACCACGTCAAACTGCACCTGCTGACCTTCCTGAAGGCTGCGGAAGCCGCTGGCCTGAATGGCGGAGAAATGTACGAATACATCCTCACCGTTCTGGCGGCTGATGAAACCGTAACCCTTGGCGTCGTTAAACCACTTCACTGTTCCTGTTTCCATGGTGTTGCTTTGTTCCTTTTTCTGTGATGTAGCGCTGAAACTTTGGAAGGCTTCTTCTGCAGGCAGGTCACGCGCTGGTTGGCGGAGAAACTGGATACTGCGAAAGAAATCTAAAAGATCAAACGCAAATAAATTGTAAAAGAGACGCTGCGAAAAAGCCAGAATATTTCGTCGTCCGCCGACCTAAGCACTTGTTATATCAGTAGTTTACAGAGCATCTAGGCCGTTACCCGGGGCCGTAGGATTTGCCATCCGGACCACAAAAGATACATGATCTGACAATAGGATGATGGGGGTTGATAATTAGCAAATGCATTTCCGCAAGCTTCTGATTCTGATCGCATTCGTGACTCCCGCCTGGGCGGGAATCGTCGAAGATGTCCGCACCGCCCTGACCCAGAATAATTTCAGAGCAGCCGATTCGTACCTCACCTCCTACCGCACCAGCAAAGGTGTTACGCCCGAATACGTCGAAGCCTACTCCTGGTTGGCGCGCGCTGCCCTGAATGCTCACAGCTACGACCAGGCGGCGGCCTACGCCAAGCAAACCCGCGCCCTCGCCCTCGATCAACTCAAGCAGCGTCCGCTCGATGCCGAACCGCACCTGCCGCTAGCCTTGGGTGCAGCCATCGAAGTCCAGTCGCAGGTGCTGGCAGCTCGCGGCCAGCGTACTCAGGCAGTCGCAGTTTTGCAGACTGCCCTCCGCACCTATGGCAGCACCTCGATCCGCCCCCGCCTGCAAAAGAACCTGAACCTGCTCTCGTTCGAAGGAAAACCGGCGCCCGCGTTACGCGAGGAACAGTTTCTCGGTTCCAAGCCGCCGGCTCTGGCCCAGCTCAAAGGCTCTCCCGTGCTGCTGTTCTTCTGGGCGCATTGGTGTGGAGACTGCAAAGCGGAAGCTCCCCTCATCACGCAATTGCGCGGCGAGTTCGCGCCCCAGGGACTGACCGTCCTCGGCCCCACGCGGCTCTATGGCTACACCGCGCAAGTCGAGAACGCTGCGCCCAGCGACGAACTCGCCTACATCGACGCCGTGCGCCACCGCTTCTACTCCGGACTGCTCGACATGCCCGTCCCCATCAGCAAATACAACTTCAACACCTACGGAGCCTCGACCACGCCGACGCTGGTGCTGCTCGATCGCGCGGGCAAAGTTGCGATGTATCATCCGGGCGCGTTGCCCTACGACCAACTGAAAGCGGAGATTGAAAAAGTCGTGGCGTCACCCGCTACAATCGCCCGGTGAACCTCGACGACACCATCGTTGCCATCGCCACGGCGCCGGGGCGTGGTGGCATTGGAGTGGTGCGCATCTCCGGACCCCAGGCGCGCGCAATCGCCACGCCGATGCTGCGGCTCAAGCATGATCTGCAGCCGGGACGAGCCGTCTTTGGCGAACTAGTCGAAACATCCCATGAACATGTGGGGACGGCCGCCCTCGGCCGTCCAGCAGAGCGGAGCTCGGCTCATGCCTCTCGCATCGACGAAGTCGTCGTCACCTACTTCGCCAAGCCCCATTCCTACACCACCGACGACATCATCGAGATCGCGGCCCACGGCTCTCCGGTCGTGCTCCGCCACATCGTCGAACTCTGCGTTGCCGCCGGAGCGCGCCTCGCGGAGCCCGGCGAGTTCACCATGCGCGCCTTCCTTAACGGTCGCATCGATCTTACTCAGGCCGAAGCAGTCCGCGATCTCATCGACTCCCAAACCCTCTACCAGGCGAAGATCGCTGCACAGCAGCTCGAGGGCGCTTTATCCCGCCGCTTGCAGCCAGTCAAACAAAAACTCGTTGAGCTGATCGCAGTGCTTGAAGCCGGCATCGATTTCGCGGAAGACGACGTCTCCGTCCTGCCCAATGCATCCATTCTCGAACGAATCGCCACCCTCCGCGAGCCACTCGAGCAGCTAGCCGCGAGTTTTGCCTACGGCAAGATCGTGCACCAGGGACTGACGCTCGCCATCGTCGGCCGCCCCAACGTCGGCAAATCGAGCTTGTTCAACTGCCTGGTGGAGCGGGAGCGCGCTATCGTGACCGCAACTCCCGGCACCACGCGCGATCTGGTCAGCGAAACGGTTGCCCTCGGCGGCATTCCAATCCAGCTTGTAGACACCGCCGGAATCCGACAGACCCTCGACGAAGCCGAATCCATCGGCATCCGCAAAAGCATCGAAGCACTGGCCGACGCCGACCTGGTGTTGGTCGTGCTCGACGCATCCCGGCCGGAGAACTCAGAGGATGTCGAGTTGCTGCAACACGCAGAAGGTCGCCCGGCAAT
>Ga0181531_10002719_pt1 | contig 10951 bp, 7 predicted proteins | sample PEATcosm2014_Bin_38_FD_119743 | JGI IMG/M metagenome (GOLD analysis project Ga0181531, IMG submission 119743) | Peatland microbial communities from MTU Mesocosm Facility, Houghton, MI, USA - PEATcosm2014_Bin11_10_metaG | ecosystem: Environmental > Terrestrial > Soil > Wetlands > Peat | place... | reverse complement strand
CGCGGTCGATCCATTGGGCGGCAAGTAGCGCGCTTCGCATGGCCAGGCCCATTCCCTCGCCGCCGATCGGCTCCAGCGCCGCGGCGGCGTTGCCGATGGGGATGACGTTTCGCGGCCAAGCGCTCTGCACGCCAAATCGCGGCAGCGGGGCTGCGATCCAATCCGCGCTGCGCCGCGCATGGCCGAGGCGCAGGTGGAGGGCGGGATTTTTATTGATCACATGAGTCATCAGCGCGCCCAGGTCTCCGCGAAAATCCGCCGCCGCCGCCGCCGGCACGCTGAAGGCGGCGTTCCACCGGCCGTCTTCGATTGGGGCAAGGCCGCCGTAATGGCCGGGAATCCCGAACAGCTCGATCGCGTCCGGCGATCCGTCCACATCCTCAAACCAGGTTTTGATTCCGAGATCGCCGGTGAGCGCCGGGCGTTTGGCGTTCCACGTTCCTTTACCATCGGCGAGGACGATCATTCGGCAGTCGACTTCGGAAAGTCGATTGTCCCGCAGTTGGCGCAGGCGCACGCGGGGCCGGTCGCCGGGCTCGATGCCTTCACATCGCGTTGGCTGGTGAATTTCGACTCCGGCATCGGTGGCGATGTCGAGCAGTTCCCGGTCGAGCCGCCGCCGCGAGATCCCCCACATGGGACGCGGCAGCGTCAGGCTGCACGATGATCCGTCGGGGGAATGCAGGACGGTTCGCCGCAGGATGGCGGGGCGGTGGTGTTGGATTCGATCCGCTTCGCCGAGGTCTTCAAGAACGTCGATCCCAAGCGCACTGAGACATTCTCCGCAAACTTTTTCACGGGGGAAGCGATGTTGCTCGACGAGGAGGACGTTTCGATTTCGGCGCGCTAAAGCAATGGCGGCAATGCAGCCGGCCGGGCCGGCGCCGATAATGATCGCATCGTGCATGGGCTAATTGTAGGTGTGACCCGCCGGTAACGCGGGCTGAGCCGCCTGTTTATTCACGGCGGCGGGCGCGGAATTGCTGGCCAGTTGCAGCGTTGGATCCCAATCGTCGTCGAAAACCCAGCCGGGATTGGAATAATTGGCGATGGTCGCCGCATCCTGCGGCTGCTTGAGCTGCCTGGAGATCGGCAAACGATAATTCACGTCAATCGGATTGCCCGAGGCATCGTGACTGGCGAATTCCCAAAAGTGAATGTTCGATAAATCCGGCGGCACGGTGGCCCAGGCGTCCGGCTGCGTGGCGGCCTTATGCTGGCTAATCATCCACCCGGCGGGAATAACGGTTTTGCCCATGACACAATCGAGGAACACCACTTCGCTGGCGGGAAAACTGACGGGATCGACGCGCGTCAGGTAGCTCTGGTTGACGTCCGGCGGACCGTCGAGCAGGCAATTGTGGAAGACATAGCCGTGATGTTCCGCGGGGTTACGGACCTGCGTGTAATAGGCCTTATTGCGCACTTCGTACAAATGACAATTTTCGAGGAAGCAGGGACCGTAGCCCCAGATGAAATCGACGTCGCCTTGAATGTACGAATCGGCCACGTAGGCCTCGCCGGTCATTTGCAGTGTGTCTTTAAAGCTATAGAGGTCCAGGTCGCTGAGAAGCGCGCGGGCCTTGGGGTTGCCGTCGAGGATGATGCACTCCGCCTGCGAACCGCCCTGGGGCGTGGTGTTGCGGATGGTCAGATTCGTCACCCAAAGATTGTCCGATCGATACGCCAGGAAAACGCCGCGATGATAAATGTGCATCTCCGGCTTTTGCGAGAGCTTGTTGTTATTGGCGTAAGTGATCACCGTCCCTTTGCGGTCTTCGCCGCGAATCGTCAGGTGATGCTTGGCGTCGATGCAAACGATCTCCGTGTATGTTCCCTTTTTGATAAGGATGGTTACCGGCGCGGTGTTGTTGATGGGGACGAAGTCGATCGCGCCCTGGACGGTCGTGAAATCCGCGGAGCCGTCGGCTGCTACGGTCAGGTTAGTTGCCCGGGTGCTGGGGCCCGTCAGGCGCGTTGAGAATCGCCAATCGTTCGCGCCGGCCAGGCCCGCCCAATCGCTGCCAACTCTGAAAACGCCGGGGTCGATTGTGACGTAGTAGCTTTTCCCATAAGCCAGCGAGTGATTGCGCGGATAGATCGTGGCGTTAGTGCCGGAAATGATAACGGGGTAATACGTGAAATCTTCGATTCCGCCGATGGTTTGGGTGCTGGTTTTGGCGCTGATGTCGATGGTCTCTACCGGCTGGTTGGTGGCGGCATCAAAAACCCGAATCTTGCCGCTTATTCCATAAGCGGGCGGGCTGGAAAAGGTGATACGCAGGGGCGTGTCAGGGCAGATGCCGGTGGACCCAGCCGCCGGGAAGAGCGCGGACAGATTCGAATCCAAGGCGGGGGACTGACCCAATACCGGCGTCGCCGCCAATAAAAGGGAGATCAAACTGATCCAGGATGCACGGATAATCCAGCGGCCCCAAAGCTGTCTGTGCATAGCGGGAGGCTCCGAGCCATAGTGTAATCCATCCCGCCAAAACGGCAATTGCCATATTGTTTGCAGAAAATGAACGCCGGGGGTTTAGGTCGCGGCCGTGCCTCCGTCGAAGTTGGAGACCACTTGGGAGTACGTAAGCGTGGCATAGCCGCTGGAGTTTTCCAGGGAATCGCCGGACACGCCCCACGGATTGCGAACGACGTAATAGGTGACGCCGTTCAGCTCGTAAGCGCTGACCAGGGTGTAGGCGTGGTCGCTGACCAGATTCGGGGCGTTGCCGTTGGTGCCCAGGGTGACGGGGTCATTGTCGTTCAGGTCCGTCGACAGCATCGTGTACAGCGCGCTGCTGGAATACGACGCGGGCGTGAAATTCATTGAGGGGACGCCCAGATCGCTATACACCTCGCTCATCCAGCCGGAGTTGATGGAGTCATACGTATTGGCGCCCGTACGGAAGTACGCGAACGCTTTTTCGAGCACCGGCGCCCAGATGTCGCCATCGGCGCCGGGGTGTGCGTAGAGATATCCGTTGAACGGCCCGGTCGGGAACTGGTCGTTGACGCGAATAAAAGTCGGCGTGCCGTTGGAATAGAACTCAACCGCGTAGGTTCCGTCGCCCAAATCGACGGCGGATTGTTCCAACTGCTGCGGTTTCAACCCGGCGAACGCCGCCAGGGATGACAGGAAGTAGCAGTCTCCGACTTCGCCCTGATTGACGTCGGCCGCGACCGGCCCGGTACCCCAGAGCGAGGCCAGCACGGTCATGGTGCTGCCGGAGTCGGTGGGATTCGCCAGGGCGGCGCCCAGCGCCTTGCTGACGCCGCCGGCGAAATTGGCGATTTTGTGCACGACGCCGGTGCCGGTGACCGCGTCGGTCGAGTCGCACCAGATGCCGACATCGCTGCCGGCGCTGGTGATTTGTGTCGGGCCCGCGCCGATGGAAACGACGGTCGTTTCGACGGTGACCGAAGAGGTGATATCGATCGCATCCGCCTGGCCGCGCGCGTAGATGAAGACTCCGGCGGCGGGGTCGGCCTCGGTGTAGTCCGTGCCGTCGGCGTCGACGGTCAGTACGGAGCCGCTCTGGAAAAGATCGACGGTATCGTCGCCGCCGGCGGCTTCGGTGATCACTAGCTCATCGCCGTAGCGCACGGTGATGGTGACGCCGTCGCTGGGCATGTTGACGGCGGCCGATGCGGTGGCTGCGCTGGTCGCCACGGCGTTAAACGCCTGGACTCGATAATAATAGGTTTCTCCGCCGGTGGCCGTGGTATCGACAAAGCTGTTTGCCGATGCGCCGTTCACGGTGGCGATTTGCGTCCAGGTCGAGTTGTTGGTGGAGCGCAGAATATCGTAGCCGGTGGAATGGGTGTCCTCGTCGGTCCACGTCAATTTCACGCCGCCGTTTTGCACGACGGCGGCGGGATTGATCGGAGCGACCAGAGGCGTGGTCAGCGCCTTGACGGCGGAGGCCGCGACGATCGATCCGTTGTACGCCTCGACGATGTAATCATATTGAGTGCCCGACAAGACCGTGGTGTCGGTGAATGTCTTGGTGTTGATGGACGTGATCTTGGCGATCTGCGTGTAATGCACGCCGTCGGTGCTGCGCAGGATCAGGTACCCGACGGTGTTGGCGTCGTTGTTCGTCCAGCTTAGCAGGACGCTGGTCGGATTGACGGTTGCCGCCAGGGCGGTGGGGGCCGCAAGCGGCGTGCTGACCGCGATCTGGCCGGTGACCGCCGACAGTACAGTGCCGCTGTACGCCTGAATCTCGTATTGATACGCGTGCGCGGAGGAGACCGTGCTGTCGGTATAGCTATCGGCGCCGCTGCCGAGCGTGGCGATCTTCGTGAAGTGCACGCCGTCGGTGGCGCGCAGCACGTAATAACCCGCGGCATGCGAATCGTTGTCCGTCCAGGTGATCCGCACGCTGGTATTGCTCAGCGCCGTCGCCGCGGCCGCGCTCGGGGCAATCAGCGGCGTGGCGGCGCTAACGGTGTTCGACACCGCCGAAACCGCGCCGGACTTGTAAGCCTCCACGCGGAAACTGTAGGTCGTGTCGCTGCTGAGCGAGTTCAACGTCACGGTTTTTGTCCTCGCGGACGTAACTTGCGCGATCTGGGAGTAGCTTCCGCCATTGGTGGAGCACAGGATGTAATAGCCGATCGTGGTCGTGTCGGTGCTGGCCCAGTTGAGTTGGATGGAGGTGGCGGATTTCACGGTAGCCGTGAGGCCCGTAGGAGCGATCATCGGAGTGGTCACCGATGCGACGTTGGACGGCGCGGCCGTGCTCGTGGCGGTCAGGGTCTTGGTGTACCCCTCGATTTTATATTCGTACGTGTGATCCGCCGACACGGTTGAATCCGTATAGCTGCGCGCCGCGCTGCCGGAGGCCGTGGCGATCTGGCTGAAATGCGTTCCGTCCGTGGAGCGTAATACATAGTAGCCGGATTCGCTGCTGGTATCCGTCCAGTTCAATTCGACGCTGGTTGGGCTAAGGGGCGTGGCGGTGACGGCGGACATGAGAGTTCGCGGCTCAAGGTCCTCCAGCATGCACGCCTGGCGCATTTTCTGCTGTTTGGGCGCCCGCTTGATGATCATCCGCCAAACGTCGCGCCAATTCTTCCTTGAAAGACCCGTCTGCTCGCGCATGCCATAACCCATAGCTTTTCAAGCCTCCGCACGGGTATCGGTTGCTTGAGGGGGCTTCTGGAGTTGCCGATCATTTCTTCAATGCGAATTCTGCCGATTTTATCGGCGACGGCGTGATTTCCGGACTATGAGGCGGCGGGTTTTTCCGCGCGTGACGCGCGTGCGGCGTGCGCCACCAGCCGGTTCGACATACGCGACCGGGTCCGCCCAACGTCTTCCGTCTTTGGACTTTTATTCCCTCGAATGCCGATGCTGAACACCGATGAAGCTCACCGTGCGCGACGCGGCCAGATTGCTCAGCGTTTCCGAAAAGACCGTCTACCGGTGGATCAAGGAAGGCGCCATCCCCGCTTATCAAATCAGCGATCAATATCGATTCAATCGCGCCGAACTATTGGAATGGGCGACCTCGCGCAAAATTCAGGTTTCGCCGCAGATTTTTGACGAGCCCAACGACGCCGAAATTCCGCCGCCGTCGCTCAGCGAGGCCCTCCGCGCCGGCGGCATTCATTATCGGATCAGCGGAAGCGATAAGGCCTCGGTCCTCAAGGCCGTGGTCGACCTCATGCAATTGCCCGAGGAAGTGGACCGCGGCTTTCTCTACCAGGTTTTACTGGCGCGCGAAGCGCTCGGCTCGACGGGGCTTGGCGAGGGAATCGCCATTCCACACGTGCGCAATCCGATCGTGCTGCACGTCCTGCGCCCGATGGTAACCCTCTGCTTTCTCGAAAATCCCGTGGACTACGGCGCGATCGACGGCCAGCCCGTCTCCACGCTCTTCACACTCATCAGCCCCACGGTGCGGGCCCATCTGCATCTTCTCTCGCGGCTTGGCTACGCCCTTCGCGACGAAAAATTCAAGCAGGCGATTCTGCGGCACGCTTCGCGAGAGGAAATCTTCGACGCATTGACCCGAGTCGAAACCGGCATGGCGCCGGCAAATGTCGAAACCCCCGCGTCGATGGCCATACCGGCCCGTCCGGATTAATCGAGCGATGAAAGCGGACACGTTATGTGGATCAGCAGTCCGATGGCCCTGGTGACCGCGACGGCATTCTGGGCCGCCAGCGGCGTGCCGGCGCTCTTTTTGCCGAGGCGCTCTTCCGCCGGGCAACTGGCGGGAACCGGGCTGGCGCTGATCGGTTCATATATCGGCCTCGTCGCGGCGGCGATCCGGCTGTTCAGCACCAATCCCGTTGAAGATCTCCGCTGGGCCGGGCCGATCCGCAATGTCGCCTGCGTCCTGCGGCTGGATGCACTGACCGCTTTTTTCATGCTTCCTGTTTTTTTGATCGGGGCGCTCATCTCAGTTTATGCATTGGAATATTGGCCCAGGCAGCGTCATCCGCGCTCAAGCCGAAAATCCCAATTCTGCTTCGGGCTGATGATCGCCGCCATGGCCACGGTGCTCCTGGCCGGCGATGCGATCACGTTTTTAATTGCCTGGGAGACCCTGACCCTCGCAGTCTTTCTGCTGGTCGGAGACGAGCAAAACGCCGCGCCAACTCGCCGGGCCGCGTGGGTGTTTCTGGCCTCGTCCCATTTCGGCGCGCTCTGTCTTTTCGGTTTCTTCGCTTTGTTGCGATCGACCACCGGCTCGTTCGATTTATGGCCCGCCAGCCTGGAAGGCATATCGCCCAATACCGCCACGGCGTTTTTCGCCCTGGGCGCGATTGGATTCGGATTAAAGGCCGGCCTCATGCCGCTGCATTTCTGGCTCCCCGGCGCCCACAGCAGCGCTCCGAGCCATATCTCGGCGGTGATGTCGGGGATTATGCTGAACCTGGGAATCTATGGTCTGCTTCGGCTGGGGATGTTGCTGGCGCATCCGCCCGCCTGGTGGGGCGCGACCCTCCTCGGGATCGGCGGAATCTCCGCTGTATTCGGCATCGTACTGGCCGCGGCGGAAGGCGATTTCAAAAGACTTCTCGCTTATAGCAGCGTCGAAAACATCGGCATCATCGCCGTCGGGGTCGGTCTGGCTCTGATCGGCAAATCGCTCGACCGTCCCGCCTGGATCGTCCTGGGCTTGGCCGGCGCGCTCCTGCACGTCTGGAATCACAGCCTCTTTAAGCCGCTGCTTTTCATGGGGGCGGGGAACATCGCCCACGCGGCGCGCACCCGGCAAATCGACACCCTCGGCGGGCTAGGCAAAACCATGCCCCGAACCGCGGCCCTCGTTGGCATCGGCGCGCTGGCTATCTGCGGCCTGCCGCCTCTGAACGGATTCGTCAGCGAATGGCTTATTTATCTCGGACTCCTCCACACGCTGACCGAATCCGATCCTGGCAAATGGACCTGGACAACCTGGGCGGCGGGGGCCGCTCCGGCGCTGGCGCTGGTCGGGGCGATCTCGCTAGTGACGTTTGTTAAATTCTTCGGCACCGTCTTTTGCGGCCAGCCGCGCGGGCGAGCGGCAAAATGCGTCGATCCCCCGGCGGCGATACTCGGCCCGATGAATATTCTGGCCGCCGCGTCGATCCTGATCGGATTGTTCCCCTTGGCGCTGGTGGGGATTCTCGGCCGGATGATTACCTGGTGGTCGCCGGCCAACACGGACGCCGGTGAATTGCTCGGCCGGCTTGCTCCCCTGGGATGGCTCACCGCGATGGGGCTGATACTCGTCGCGGTCGTCGCGGGCGTTTTGATTTCACTCATTCGCTATCAGCGCGAGCCGGTTCTTGAAAACATCACCTGGGATTGCGGCTTCGCCAGGCCGACCTCGCGCATGCAATACATCGGGTCGTCTTTCTCGCAAATGTTGGAGGAACTCTTCGCCTGGTTTTTGCGTCCGCGGATCGAGTTGCCGCGGCTCTACACCCTTTTCGTCGGACCGACGACGTTCCGCACCCAGGTTTCCGAGCCGGTGCTGGATCGCGGCGTGATGCCCGCGCTTCGCTCGGCCGAGAACGCGATCGGGCGCGCGAGGTTCATCCAACGCGGGTCCATCCAGGCTTATCTGCTTTACATCTTGGGGGTCCTCTTGTTCTTGCTCTTATGGAAGTGAGCGCTGAGGCATGTTTATTCTGACGGATTTCCTGCACATGATTCTGCTGGTGGCGATGCCGCCGCTGCTTCTGGGGGTAATCAACAAAACCAAAGCGCGGTTGGTCGGGCGGGTTGGTCCCCCGGTGCTTCAGCCTTATTACGATCTGGCGAGGCTCATGGGAAAAGGGATGGTCATGAGCACCACGACCTCCTGGATTTTCACCGTCGGCCCCGTCGTGACTCTGGGAGCGGTTTTGATGGCGGGAATGCTCGTCCCGCTCGGACGTTTCGACGCGCCGCTGGAGTTCACCGGAGACGTCGTCCTCTTTGCCTATCTCTTCGGCGTGGCGCGATTCTTCACCGCCGCGGCCGCCCTGGATACCGGGTCTTCCCTGGAAGGAATGGGAGCCTCGCGCGATGTGACCCTCGCCTGTTTTTCCGAACCAGCGATCTTCCTGGCGTTTTTGGCGCTGGTGAAACTCTCCGGGTCACTGAGCCTCACGCGCATGCTTCTCGGCCCCGGCGCCGCGAGCGCGGGTCATCTTCCCATCGCGGCGCTAATGCTGGTCGCGGCCGGTCTGTTTATCGTTTTGCTGGCGGAGAATGGCCGCATCCCCGTCGACGATCCCGGCGGCCATCTGGAACTGGCGATGATCCACGAAGCGACGGTCCTCGATCACAGCGGCCCCCTCCTGGCCGTGATTCTGTATGCCGCGGCCATGAAGCTCATGGTCATCTCCGCGCTGGTATTGCATGTCGTCCTCCCCGTGGCGACCGGCTGGCTCCTCCTCGACTGGCTGATTTTTGTCGCCGGGATGCTCGCCGTGGCGGCGGGCGTGGGAGTGGTCGAATCGGTTATGGCCCGTCTGCAGATGCGCCACCTGCCGACCATGCTCCTGGGGGCATGCCTCCTGTGCGGATTCGGATTTTTGCTGATTCTGAGGTGACCGATGGGATCCGGCTTAGACGCGCTGCTGGTCGGCGTGATTCTGCTGAACATATTCGCCCTGGGCACGAGCCGAATCCGCGCCCTCATCCACGCGGCGGCGGCGCAGGGCGTGCTGCTGGGGATCATGTCCCTCCTGGTGCATCCGCATCTGACTTTGCATCCATTGCTGGTCGCCGCGGCGACGATCATTCTAAAGGGAGTTCTGCTTCCGCAAATGCTGCTAAAAGCCTTGCGCGATGCGCAGATCAAGCGCGAAATCGAACCCCTGATTGGATTTATGCCCAGCATTCTTCTCGGCGCCGCGGGCACCGCCGCGGCGATCGCCATTGGCGACAGACTTCCGCTAGCCGCCGGACAGCCCAACACACTCATCATCCCTACGGCCTTCTGCACGGTATTCACCGGTTTCCTGCTGCTCACCACTCGCATCAAGGCCATCACTCAGGTGACCGGATATCTCCTGCTCGAAAACGGCATTTTCGTCTTTGGCCTCCTGCTCTTCGGAGCCGTCCCTCTGCTGGTGGAACTGGGCGTGCTGCTGGACCTTTTCGTCGCCGTCTTCGTCGCCAGCATCATTATTCATCACATCAATCGCGAGTTTGATTCCCTGGACACCCGGCGACTGAGTTCGCTGAAGGAATAGCATGATCGTCTGGCTCATCGCTTTTCCGCTCCTCATGGCCGCTCTGGCGGCCGCGGCGCCTTGGCAAAAATGGCGCCCCTGGATTCTCCCCGCCGCCGGCGCCGGCCATTTGGCGCTGACGATTCGCGCGCTGATTCATCCAGCCGGACCCTGGCAAACGTACTTGCTCGCTCTGGACCCCCCGGGAAAATTGATGCTCGTTGTCCTCAGCGTTTTGTTTTTCCTCTGCTCGCTTTATTCCGTCGGCTACCTGCGCTACCGCTCGGAAAATTCAAACCGGATTTTCTGCGTTTGCCTGCTGCTGTTCCTGTCGACGATGAGCCTGGTCGTAGCGGCGAATCATCTGGGATTGATGTGGGTCGCCATGGAAGCCACGACGCTCAGCGCCGGCCCGCTGATCTATTTCAATCGAACCCCTCGTTCGCTGGAAGCAACCTGGAAATATCTCCTGATCTGCTCGGTGGGAATCGCTCTGGCTCTTCTTGGCTCCTTGTTCATGGCCTATTCCGCGGTTGTCGTCGGGCTCCATTCCTCGCTTTTATTCCATGACCTGCTGCGGGACGCGCCGCTCCTCTCCAAGCCGTGGCTGCACGCGGCGTTCGTCCTCCTGCTCGTCGGCTACGGCACCAAAATGGGTCTTGCTCCCGTGCACACTTGGAAGCCCGACGCCTACGGCGAAGCTCCCGCGATCGTCGGGGCGCTGCTTGCCGGCGGCCTCACCAACTGCGCGTTTCTGGCCCTGCTGCGCGTCCATCACATCTGCCGCGACGCCGGCGAAACGCTCTACACCGGCCGATTGCTTATCTTCATTGGGCTGCTCTCGATGGCCATCGCGGCGGTCTTCCTGCTCGGCCAGCGCGATTTCAAACGCATGCTCGCCTATTCGAGCGTCGAACATATGGGAATCATGGCTATCGGCCTGGGCGTCGGTGGGGCGGGTATCCTGGGCGCGCTGCTTCACATGTTCAACAACGGCCTCAGCGAAGGCGTCCTCTTCCTCTCGGCTGGAAATATTCACCGAGCCTACGAAAGCAAATCCGTCCACGAAGTCCACGGCGCCATGCGGCGCCTGCCCCTCTCCGGAACCCTATTCATGCTCGGCTTCTTCGCCATCACCGGCTTTCCCCCCTTCGGCCCGTTCATCAGCGAATTCACAATTCTCAGCGGCACATTTTTGGCCCGCCAGTTCCTCGTCGCCGGCGGGATTCTGCTGCTGCTCATGGTGATCTTCCTGGGCATGGGAAATACCGTCCTGGCCGTCGTG
>Ga0181531_10002718_pt1 | contig 10954 bp, 5 predicted proteins | sample PEATcosm2014_Bin_38_FD_119743 | JGI IMG/M metagenome (GOLD analysis project Ga0181531, IMG submission 119743) | Peatland microbial communities from MTU Mesocosm Facility, Houghton, MI, USA - PEATcosm2014_Bin11_10_metaG | ecosystem: Environmental > Terrestrial > Soil > Wetlands > Peat | place... | reverse complement strand
GGGAGCGGTTTTGCGAGGTAGCCACTGAGAAGGTTGCCCGGCGGGTGGCTCTGGCGCTTCTGCGCCTCATGAAGCAAGTCGGTAAGCCCGTCCAGGGGGGAGTCGAGATCAATCTGACAAACGAGGAACTCGCCCAGATGACCGGCACAACCTTGTTCAGCATCAGCCGCCTGCTGACGAGGTGGGGAGAACAGGGTCTTGTCTTTCCGCGCAGGGCCGCGGTCGTAGTGCTCGACGCCGATCGCCTCGGACAGGTAAGCAACGGGGACGAGTAGGGATTTCTCGATCTTGGTTGTCGCCGGGCCCCCCGTTTCTGAGGGCTGGAAGCCTCGAACTTAAACCCTTCCACGCTTCCGGCGCGACTTCATTTGGAAGAATGCCCGGCTCGCCTTGCCCATTTTCCCCTCTAAGTACCGCGGTTGATGGGGCACTCACCTATCGGCGACTCGGCAAAGCTCGGGCTAACTACGCCACGAGAATTCTCCACACACTATCACCGGAACCGCAAAGATCGTTTAGACGGATTGTCTTAGTCTCCCGATCACCGAGACTTCAAATGCGCAAGTATTCATCGTGGTTGACTAGAAGAGTGTGCGGAATCGACCACCAAGCTCCTATAATGAAAGAGACCTTCCAACACAAGGATTCGTGATCGACTTTCATGCAGAGGCGTATCTCGGCAACTGGTTTGCACGGTTATGAAGACCCTCTCCCAGGCCATCCGGAACGGGAAATCCGACCCCGAAGAAGGGCGATGTATTGACGACTGAGGGCCTCAGCCTGCCACAGGGACGGGGAATACATCCCTCGATCTGTTAAAGTTGCGGGGCTTGAGCCACCTCCGGGGTCAGATTTGTTCAAAGCATCTGCTCGCAGCCTCTCGGCCTGGTTAAACTGAAAACCCCAGAAGTTGCATCTACAATATGAGCCTTGTCGTGTCGAATGGAGACCGAGCGCGCGTTTTCCGTGCCGCTCATGCAGCCATTCAATTGAAAGTGCGCCGAAAGAGGGATACTACCGGGCGCAGTGAATGCCGTTAGACGCTATAGCTATTGAGGAGCTCCATGAGTACAGTACTTTCGCCGCCAGTACGACTCGCCCTGGTGGGGTCGTTGACCAGAGATTTCAACAACAGCGAGCGCGCCGTCATGATGGGTGCATCTGCGCTTTTCAACGGCCTGTCGCAGCGTGAATGCTTGGAGATTGCTTCGAACGCCCGTTCGCGAACCTTTGCATCCGACGAACTCCTCTACTTGGAAGGACAGCCGGCCCAGAACATGGTGCAGATCCACACCGGCAGCGCAAAGATCTCCCGGCTCAGCCCGAACGGCAATGAAGTCATCCTCTGGATGGCCGGACCGGGCGATCCGGTAGGCGTGCTGGCCGATTCCTTGACTCACAGCTACACCTGCTCCGCCCGCGCGATGGAGCAAACCACTGCATTGGTCTGGGAATACACGAGACTTCAGGTCCTGCTGCCGAAGTACCCCCGGATCGGAAGGAACTTCAGTCAAATTCTGTCCACCCGGCTTAGCGATCTTCAGGAACGATTCTGCGAGGTGTCGACGGAGAAAGTCGCCAAGCGCTTGGCTCTCGCACTTCTGAGGCTGCTCAAGCAGGTGGGTAAGCCCGCCCACGGGGGAATCGAGATATCTCTAACACGCGAAGAGCTCGCCCAGATGACCGGCACAACCTTGTTTACCATCAGCCGTCTGCTTTCAAGATGGGGAGAAGAGGGCTTCGTCCTGCCCCGCAGAGAGGCAGTCGTCGTGCTGGATGCTGAGCGCCTTGAGCAAATAGGCAATGGGGACGACTAGCGAATATCCGATCACGCTCTTGGCCCGGCATTGCTTTTGAGACTTGGGAGTTAAAAAGCCTTAGTTGGGGCTCTACCTGGCCCCCGCATGGAAACGAGCAACTACTCCCCATCCGGCGGCACCTGTTCCAGCAGACGCTTCCAGGTCTTCTGGTTCTTGCGGAATCCCTTCTTCAAATCCTCCAGAATCCGCTCGAAGTCGGCGTTCGTGCGGAGGTTGTTCCATGCCGGGTTCTTCTGGAACCAGGGATAATTCTCGTTGCCTAAATAGATAGCCCGCCGCAACCAGTGCAGGGCCTCGCTGGAATCGCCCTCGACGGCAAAATAGGTGGCGAGGCGGTAGGCCATCTCGCTATCGGCTTCGCCGGCGGCCAGGGTTTCGTCCTTCAGCAAGGCAGCGCCCCGCTCCCACGCCCCAGTCTGCACATAACACATGGCCAGCGTGGGTACGGCGATGCGCATCGACTCGTCGTCGCGGACCACCCCTTCGAGAATCTCGATGGCCACATCGAGGTTGCCCATGCGCATCTGCTGGTAGCCGGCCGAGGTGCGCAGCAGCGGGTGGCGCGGCTCCAGCGCCAGGCCCTTGGCAAGTTCATCGCCGGCCAGCTCGATCTGATTCTGATAGTGATAGACCCGAGCGCGATGGTTATAAAGAATCGGGGCATTTGCAGGATTCAACTTGAGTGCCCGGTTGAACTGTTCGAGAGCCTCGTCGTACATGCCGTCGCCCCGGAGCGCCATTCCCGCCACCATGTGCACGTTCCAGTCGTTGGCAGCTCCAGCTAGCAGGTTGGCGATGCCGTGGCGCGCGGACTCTTTTTCGCCGCGCGAGAGAAGCATGTAGATACGGTAAAGGTTGGCCTCGGTCGAGGCCGGGTCCAGCTTGAGCGCCTCATCGAAATCGCGCCGCGCGTGCATCACGTGAATCTGTCCACCGAAACCGTGCCGTACATACTGCAACTCTGCGATGCCCAGACCGCTCCAACCGGCGGCGAACTCGGGATCCTTGCTGGTGACGCCGGTAAACAGCGTGTGAGCCCGGTCAAGATCGGCGCGGGAGCCGGTGCGCACCATGAATGAACTAAGCAGGGCGCGCGCCTGTAGGTAATCTTCGCTGACCGGGCCGGGAAGCGAAGCGTCCCGCGTGGCGGGCCGTGGCGCATCGATCTGGTCTCCAGCGCTGAGTCCGTGCAGGGCCGCGAAGACCTCGTTGGAGATCTCAGTCTGCACGGCGATCAGGTCCAGCGAGGCCACCCGGATGGCGCCACCCGAGCGCACACTTTGCGAGGCGATGTCCAGCAGTTGCCAATTCAGATCGAATCCGTTCTCCGAGCGGAGAAAACTCCCTGCCAGGACAAACGAAACCAGCAAGCGCTGCCCCACGGATAGCGGGTCCATCTGCGCAATCGGCAACGGCATGAGCGTGCTGGAGGGCCGGACAACCAGGGCCGGAATCCGTGCCAGCCGGGCGGCGATGGCATCGGCCAGGGCGAAGCCGTAAAGCGGGGCCACCTCGGTAACGCCCAGATTTGTGAATGGCAGAACCACGAGCGAGTTTTGCGAAGCGCGATCGACCGCCGACTCGCGAAACCGCTCGGCCAACATCGACAGAAACCCGGTATTCCTTTTCTCCGCCTCGACGCCGGTCGTGGGCAGGTTGGCAGCCGCATCGCCGGGAATGATCCCGGTCTCGATCTGCAGCGCCTTCATGATGGTCTTCAACGCCTCGCGCACTTCGGCTGCCGAAGCATACCGGACTCCCGGATTCTTTTCCAGGCATGAGGAGATCACGCTGATCAGCTCGGTAGAGATTCCCGGAACGATCAGGCTCAGATCACCCGGCTCCAGGAACTGGATGGCGCGAATGGCCTGGAAGTCCTCGGCGTCGGGCCGGACAAAGGGATGCCGGCCGCTGGCTAGCTCGTACAGAATCACGCCCAGCGCCCACACGTCCGATTGCACGCTCGACTGCCCGGTAACAAACTGCTCGGGCGCCATGTACCGGATGGTCCCGCCGCGGGCGGTGTACGTGGCCGCCATCGATGCATCCTTGGCCAGGCCCGGCTTTGAAGGATCGAAGCCGGCGTCTTCGGGCGGCAGGCGCCGCGCCAGGCCGAAGTCCAGGATCTTTACCAAGCCGCCGTCAGTCAGCATCACGTTCTGCGGCTTCAAGTCGCGGTGAAAGATGCCCAGCGCGTGGGCTGCCTGCAGGCCGTCGGCTATCTGAATGCCCACCGAGAGCACCAGTTGCAGGCTCGCCGGCCCTCTCGCAATCAGCCGGTCCAGCGACTGGCCCGGGACGTACTGCATCACGATGAATCCCTCGGCGCCGCTTTCGCCCACTTCGTAGATGCCACAGACATTGGGATGCTCGATAGCTGAGGCCAGCCGAGCCTCGCGTAGCACCGTCGAACGCAACTGCTCGGCCGAAAGCAGCCCCGTGCGCAGAATCTTGAGCACCACCGGACGCTGAAGGAGCGTATCGTTGGCCAGGTAGACAACGCCGCTGCCTCCGGCGCCCAGCCGGCGGACAATCTCGTAGTGTTCGATGGTCCTTCGCTTCATCTCTACCTTCAAGTGTACCGGCCCACCTGCTATCGACCTTCAAAACTTCTGTCACGCCTGGATAGGACTTCCTGATTGAACCGATCGACTCCTGGGCTGCCGTTCGGCCCCGGACGCCGGCACGCAGGTCTGGCGTGTGGGATCTTGCCCGCACTCGCACGGATTCGAACGGCACGAGCCCGTTCGCCTCATATCGGGCATGAGAGGCTGGCGCAAATTCGAAGGGCGACGGAATTGGCTTCGGAGTGTAGGCCCTGGACAAGTTCAAAGCCTGCACGCTCGATTACCGAACCATTCGATTCAGTATCGGCCGGAGCGATGCGGAGAGAACAGATGTCGGAAGTTGGGGCTTAGACGGATCGCCAACATCCCATTGGGCAACCATCGCGGCCGGTTCACGCAGCGTGGAATGATGCTGGACGATTCCAAGGCACTCTGGCCCTTTAGCCAATGAAAAGGGCCAGAGTTGCGGATGGTATCCGGCAGACCCTAAGGCTGTGTCTGTTGCGGAGTGGAATTCTGAGGCGTGGTGGGATTCTGACCCTGCGCCGCCTGCATCTGGCGGCGCTGTTCAAACAACTGTTGCATGTCAGTGATTCTTTCCGTTACGGGCTTGTCAGGATCCACACTCTGGCCCGAGCCGGAAGGGATTGCGGCAGTCGCAGGGGAAGACGCCATGGTGTCAGGAGGTGCCGAAGCGGCATCGGCAGTGGGTGGAGGCGTATCGCCCGCTGGAACGGGAGTTGGATTCGCGGCCGGATTTTCGGTTGGCGGGATCACCGGATCTTCCGTGACCGACGGCTCTTCCGCAGCCTGATTCGTATCGACGCTGGATGGAGGAACGCCTCTGCCATTTTGAAGGCTCTGGAGAAACGCGCGGCGCGCCGGGGTGAGTGTATGTTCCGCGGCTGCGTTCGCGACCTTGTCGCTCGACGTGTCGGTTGTGCGCACCATAAGCAGGACGGCCTCGACCTTTTGCGGATTCGAGTCGGACGATCCAATTATGTAGTCGAAGTCCGTTCCGCTCAGTAGCGATGCCAAGACCTGCCGTTCCGGGCCCGGGCCCAGCTCCTCAAACGTCCTGCTTCCCGACGCGCCTTCCGGGATCTCGATCTTGATGCCAAGACATGCGTGCACAGCGGCCAATACGCTTCCCAGCGTGGAATTGTCTGCCGAGATTGTCAGTTGGTCGTCCTTGCAGGTAACTTTCGGAGCCATGGGCGGCTTCTCGGGGAGTATTTCCGGGGCTAAGACCGCCGGGGCGGGGCCGGCCACCGAGCCTAAGCCCTTAACAGGTGCGGGCGTCTGCTGCGCGCCGCAGGCTGAAGCGGAAAGCGCAGTCAGCAATGCAAATGAGAGCATCCGAATCGCATTGTCGATCGCCATTGTCCACCTCCGAGCCCGACGCCAAGCTTTCGCAAAAGATTCTCTGAGTATACGCTTGACCATCAATCCCTGGCTCCAGAAAGCGCAAGTCCCGGCTGGGCTTCCAGGTCCTGGTTTCCCAGGGCTGGCGAGTCTGAGAATGGTTCCGCGATTGTTTTGCGTTTCCATAGCTCATAAACGACCGGATACACGAGCAGCTCCAGGATGAAAGATGTGAAAATGCCACCAACCATCGGCGCGGCAATCCGCTTCATGACGTCGGAGCCGGTTCCGATCGACCACATCACGGGCAGCAAACCGATGCAGGTGGTCGCGAAAGTCATGAACTTTGGACGCAGCCTTTTTGCCGCGCCGTAGACAATGGCCTCGCGCAAATCCGCCAGTGTTTTAAGGCGGCCGTGCATTTTGGCCTCTTCATAAGCCAGATCGAGATACAAGAGCATAAACACGCCGGTCTCGGCATCGATGCTGAGCAACGCGATCAGGCCCACCCACACTGCCACGCTCACGTTGTAATGCAGCAGGTAAAGTGACCAGATGGCGCCGATTCCCGAGAATGGAACGGCGAGAAGAATAATCATGGTCTTAGTCGCCGAGCGAGTATTGATGTAGATCAGAAACATCACCAAAGCGATGGTCGCAGGCACGACAATCCGCAAACGGCGATTCGCGCGTTCAATGGACTCGAATTGCCCTCCCCAGGACACGACATAACCGGTCGGCAACTTGATCTTGTCATGCAATAGGCGGCCGGCCTCGGCGATGTAACTTCCAGTGTCGCGATTGGCAAGGTCTACATAAACGTAGCCGGTCAGCAGCCCGTTTTCGTCGCGGATCATCGAAGGACCATTGCTGATTTGAATCGTCGCCAATTCACCAATGGGCGCCTGGCGCTGTCCGCTGCCGGGAACAAGGATGTGGCTGATGGAATCGACATCGCTGCGATAATCGCGCATGTATCGCACATTCACCGGATAGCGTTCCGCCCCCACATAAACAGTGGTAACGTTGTCGCCCCCAATCGTATTGTTCAGAACCTCCTCAGCCTTTTCCACGCTGATTCCATACCTGGCGAGTTGATCGCGCTGCCAGCGTATGTCGAGAAAGTACCCCTCGTTGGTGCGTTCAGCAAAGACGCCGCGCGTACCGGAGATCGAAGGGAGAATTGCCTGGACCTGCTTCCCGATGTCTTCAATGATTTTCGGGTCGTCCCCGGAGATCTTCAACCCCACAGGAGTCCGAATGCCGCTTGTCAACATATCGATGCGGCCCTTGATTGGCATGGTCCAGGCGTTGCGCATGCCCGGAACCTTGATTGCCGCATCCATCTCCGCAATGAGTTCCTCGGTAGGGATCGTGTCCTGAGTGATATGACGAAGAACGCGTTTGACCCACTCGGGAGCCCACGATGAGTACCAAGTATCAACTTTGCGCCACTGGGATCGGGGCTTGAGCGTGATGACTGTCTCGAGCATGGACAGTGGAGCGGGGTCTGTAGCGGTTTCGGCGCGGCCTGCTTTGCCCAGAACCTGATCGACTTCGGGAAACTCTTTGAGAATCAAATCGGTGGCTTGCAACACACGCCGCGCTTCGGCGATCGATATGCCGGGCATGGTTGTGGGCATGTAAAGGATCGCGCCCTCGTCCATGGGCGGCATGAATTCGGATCCCAGCGAGAGAAACACCGGAATGGTGACCGCGATCAATACGGCGGCCGCGCCAAAGACTATCCACTTTGAGCGCAGGGCCCACCGGACCGCCGGCTCGTAAAGACGCATCAGGAAGCTGCTTACGGGATTCTTTTCCTCCGACCGGATGCGCCCAACCAGCAGCGCATTGGTGAACCTGCATGCCCAGGCCGGACGGAAGTCGAACCGCTTTACCCTGGTCAGGAGCAAGCGAAGCGCGGGGTCCAGAGTGATAGCCAGAGCGGCGGCAACAATCATCGCCAGCGTCTTGGTGTACGCCAGCGGCCGGAACATGCGCCCTTCCTGGCCTTGCAGAGTGAGGACGGGAAGGAACGAAATCGCAATCACGAGCAAGGTGAAAAACGTTGGCCCCGCGACTTCCTTCACCGCGGTAAGCACGACATCCCGATGCCTTCCGGGACACCCCGCTCTCTGCCACTGCTCGAGCTTTTTGTGCGTCTGTTCAACAACCACGATTGACGCATCGATCAGCTCGCCAAAGGCAATCGCCACCCCGGCAAGGGACATGACGTTGACACTGATGCCCAGATACCGCAAAGGAATGAACGACAGCAACACCGCCGCCGGCATGGTGATGATGGGAACGGCGGCGCTGGGGAAATGCCACAGGAAGACCAGGATGATGATGACTACCGTGGCCACCACTTCAAGGATCGTCTCCTGCACGCTGTCGATGGTGCGGTGAATCAACTGAGAGCGGTCGTAGATGGGGACGATCTTCACGCCTTGAGGCAGGCTGGATTCAATCTCTTTGATCCTGTCTTTGACGCGGCCAATCACATCCAGCGCGTTCTCTCCGCTGCGCATGATGACCACACCCGAGACCACTTCGCCGGCGCCGTTCAGGTCGGAGGCTCCGCGACGCAAGTCCGGCCCTTCGACAACTTCCCCCAGATCCTTGACTCGAATCGGTTCCCCGTCCGCCGTGTTGGCAACGACGATGTTTTGGAAGTCCTCGATCGTCGTCGCGTAACCTCTGCCGCGGACCATGTACTCGGTCCCGCCGAAGTCAAGCAACCGCGCAGTCGTTTCGTTGTTTCCCTCTCGTACTGCGTCGACAACCTGCGAGATGGGGATTCCATACCCCTGCAGCCGGTTCGGATCGACGTTTACCTGGTACTGACGGGTGTATCCGCCAACAGGCGCAACATCGGCAACTCCGGGAACCGAACGGAGGTGGTAGCGAAGATTCCAGTCCTCGTAGGACCGAAGCTCTGCCAGGCTATGGCGGCCGGTCGTATCGACCAGCGCGTACTGAAACACCCAGCCGAGGCTGGTGGCATCCGGTCCGAGCTCTGTTTTTGCCCCTTCGGGAAGCCGCGTAATCACGCTGGCCATGTACTCCAGCGTCCGCGAGCGCGCCCAGTAGAGGTCGGTGCCGTCTTCGAAGATCACATACACATAGGAGTATCCGAAATCGGAAACGCCGCGCACTGCTTTCACGTGAGGGGCGCCCAGCATCGCGGTTACGATTGGGTAAGTGACCTGGGTCTCGACGAGGTCGGGACTGCGGTCCCAGCGAGAAAGAATAATGACCTGGGTATCGCCCAGATCGGGAATGGCGTCCAGATGCGTGTGGGCAATCGACCACCAGCCGAAGACGCAACCGATCGCCACCACGAAGAAGACGACCAGCTTATTCCGAACGGAATAGTCGATAATCCGATCGATCACTGTTGAAGCCTCCACTCCGGCGGCACATTCGGCCTGCCTTCAACGCAGATTCCTTTCGAACGGCCCTGCCGGAGGACGTCGACAGAAAGCACCGCCCTGGTAGGCAGGGCATCAGTTCTTGGGGCGATCCATCTTCTTCATGGGCTGATCCGCAGAATTCATGGGATCGTCCTTTTCCGGCTTCATGGGTTCATCCACCGCCGGCTTCGCGGGATGATCCGCCGCTGAATTCATGGGGTGATCCATTTTCTTGGGATGATCCATTGCAGTCTTTACCAGGGGAGCAGTGTGAGAGGAGCTCCCGGCATTGGCGGCAACCTCCAGACGGCTCTCCGAATCCACCAGAAAAGTGCCTGCGGCAACCACGGTTTCGCCTTCTTGCAATCCATTGACGATCTGCACGCGATCATTGAGTCGCCAACCCGTTTCCACTTCGCGTATTTCAAAATGCCCCGCCGAGGTCTGAACGTAGACGCGTTTTGACCTTCCGGAATCGACCACTGCATCGGCAGGCACTGAAAGGCCCGCCGGCATGGAAACAGACAACTCCACATTCACGAACATATCAGGGCGCAGTTTGAAACCTGGGTTCTCCACTTCCAGCCTGGGTTTCATAATCCGGGTGACCGGATCGACCTCCGGCAACACATCACTGACCCGGGCCGCAAAGGATTCTCCCGTGTCCGGCAAGGTTACACGGGCCTTCGCACCGGGCCGGAAGGCCTGCGCATCTTTGCCAAAGACCTCGGCGAGAACCCAAACCTTGCTCAGGTCGGCAATGGTGTACATATCCTGGTATCTTTCAAAGCGAACACCCGGCGAAATATTTCTGGTTAGAATGAACCCATCCGCTGGAGAAACGACATAGACATTCTCCGGGATTCTACGATCCATGCTGATCTCGTTGATTTGGGAGTCGCTCATACCGAGATTCCGCAACCGGTCAGCCCGGGCTTGCGCACTCGTGGCCCCCAGGGTAGTCGAAGGAGCCGTATTCGTATCCTTCGACGCGGCCATTCCGGCCGGAGCTCGCTCATTTGCGGAGAGATAACCGCCCGCAACGGCAAGGAACTCCGGAGAGTAGACAACGGCCAGGTGCTGGTCCTTCTTGACGTGATTGCCCACCGCGTCGTCATGGGTTTCCTTGACGTAGCCGTCGGTACCGAGGTTTACCCGATAAACCAAGGTCTGATCGGGAGCGACCCTGCCGAAGACTCGGATGGTGCCCTGGCCAGTATCCTTTTCGACTTTCGCAAGCCGGATTCCATAGAGTTGCTGAGCCGCAGGATCGACTCGCACCGCTCCGCTCATCGAATCGTCAGACGGGAGCAGTGACTTGCTGGCCTCTTCGGCATAAACCGGCTCCAATGCCATGCCGCAATCCGGAGCCGTGCCCGGCTTATCGGAGCGATAGGCAGGGTGCATCGGGTCAACCCAGTAAAGTACCCGGCGCGCCGCCCGGTGCCCATGTCTTGGGTGAAGGATGCCAAATGCGAGCCCGGCGATCAATGCCGCTACGATCAAGAAGAGATAGAGCCCTTTGCGCGTCACTCTAAACCTCCTCTATACGGACGAGTCCCTTGCAAGTCTTGCTTTGTGTTCGCCATCTACTCCAGCTTCCAGGTTGCCATTGTGCATTTCGACGACGCGAGCCCGGGCCAGACCTCAACATCGGAAGAGATGATCTCCTCCTGCATCGTTAAGACGTTCCCTGTTCTTAAACGGCTCACGCACCCAAGACCTCATTTTAGAGCGGGCACAGGTTCTTCAGGCCGCCCGCCGAACGATTGTTCCGAAAGTG
>Ga0181531_10002715_pt1 | contig 10956 bp, 8 predicted proteins | sample PEATcosm2014_Bin_38_FD_119743 | JGI IMG/M metagenome (GOLD analysis project Ga0181531, IMG submission 119743) | Peatland microbial communities from MTU Mesocosm Facility, Houghton, MI, USA - PEATcosm2014_Bin11_10_metaG | ecosystem: Environmental > Terrestrial > Soil > Wetlands > Peat | place... | reverse complement strand
CGACGTGCGACCATCCCCAGAGGTAAAGTTCCACGGCGAGCCCGCAGATCATGCCAACGATGGCGCCATTCTGATTCGCCTTCTTTGTCAGAACTCCTAACAGGAATACGCCCAGCAATGCGCCATAGGCTACCGAGGCGATCTGAAGTCCCACTTCGACCACGCGGCCTACAAAATGCAAAGCCAGGACCGCGAGCGAAAACAGAACCAGCGCCCAGGCAACGGTCGTCCACCGCGCCATGGTCAGACGCTTCGCGTCGTTCGCCTCGGGATGAGAACGAAAATAGAGGTCCATCATCGAACTGGAGGACAGGGAATTGAGCGCGGCGCTCAGGTTCGACATTGCCGCCGCGAGGATCGCCGCAATCAGCAGACCAGATATACCGTGCGGCATGTGAGTGACGATGAAGGTCGGGTAAATACGATCAGCTTTGCCAAAGGTTGCGGAAGGCACGCGATAGTAAACGAACAGCATCACTCCGACGAAGAGGAACAATCCAAACTGAAACAGGATCGCGATGCCGCTGGAGAGGAGAGCCAGTACCGATTGCCGCTCATTACGCGCCGCCAGCAGTCTTTGCACGATGAGCTGGTCGGTGCCGTGGCTCGCGGTGGTGAAGAAGGCTCCGCCGATAATGCCGGCCCACAGCGTGTAGGGCCGAGCGAGATTCAAAATCGGAACAGGCGCGCCGTCCGCATGATTTAAGAAAGAGAAATCGAACAGGCGGAACTTGTCGAAACTCACGGCGATCGCGTGCGCTGCAGGCCATCCTCCCGGGATGAGATGAAGAATCGTGAACAGCCCGACCAGCGTTCCGCCAACATAGATGAAGGTCTGCACGACGTCGGTCCAGATCACAGCTGCGAGCCCGCCCTCGAAGGTATAGATCAGGGTCAGCAGGGTAATGATTGCGATCGACGTGATTTCACCCGTTCCGAGCGCGATCGATACCACGATGGACACAGCGTATACGCGCACTCCTTCCGCGAGCGCCCTGGTCAGCAGAAACAATCCGGCGGTGACCGTGCGCAACGCTGGGCCGAAGCGGCGCTCGATGAGCTGATAAGCGGTGTAGAGTTCGCCGCGAAAATACTGGGGGAGCAGGATGAAACTGATAATGACGCGGCCGACGAGGTAACCCATCACCCATTGCAGGAAGGTCAGGTTCGAATCGTAGGCGAGTCCGGGAATGCCGATGATGGTCAGCGTGCTCGTCTCTGCCGCGACGATGGAGAGCGAAATTGCCCACCAGGGGATATTGCGGTCGGCGAGAAAATAGTCGCGCATGGTGCGCTGGCGCTTGCGGAAGCGCAGGCCAAAGAGGGTGATTCCCGCCAGGTACAGCGCGATGATCAGCAGGACGCTCCGGTTCAGTCCCAACCGCGCACCTTTTCGTCGCTAGAGGGGAGACGCGGCTGGCCGCATCGTTTCACGGTGTTCCCGGAGAGACGGATGAAGTTTCGAGCATTGTACAAGGATGTTCCGCGCGCGCTGCGGGCCAGCGAACCTGTGTTAGAACTAGCGCGATGGGTTTCTATGCCGGAATCGACGGCGGCGGCACCAAGACGCGCTGTGTTGTAGGCAATGAAAGCAGCGTGCTGGCCACGGCAGTTTCCGGCGGTTGCAACATTGTTCGCCTGGGCGAAGTGGACGCGGAGCGGAGCACGGCCCGTGATTCCATACACACGGCTGTCCGCCAGGCGTGTACGGCTGCGAAGGTTTCTCCCCAGGATCTGCAAGCGATTTGCCTCGGCGCGGCGGGGGCTGCTCGCCCGGATGCGGCTGCAAGACTGCGTGAGTTTCTCGGCGAGTTGAATCCGAAGATGGAGATCGAAGTCGTCGGCGATCACGTGATTGCTCTGGAAGCTGCGTTTGGCTCGGCACCCGGCGTGATCGCGATTTCCGGCACTGGCTCGGTGGTTTACGGACGCGATGGGAGTGGAAGGATTGCGCGCGCCGGGGGATGGGGTTTCGCCGTGTCCGACGAAGGGTCTGGGCAATGGATTGGACGGCACGCGATTGCCGCTCTACTGCGAGCCCGCGACGAGGGCGAGGAAACCGCTCTGACGGCGCTGATTCTCGAGGCGTGGAAACTGGACAATATCGAATCGCTCGTCCAGCATGCCAATGGAACTCCGGCTCCGGAATTTCCGCGCCTATTTCCAATGGTGGTGCGCGCCGCGGATGACGGCGATGCGATTGCCCGCGAACTTCTGGAGGACGCAGGAACCCAGTTGGCGGCGCTGGCCGGCATCGTACTTCGGCGCGTCTCTCCTGCTCCGCCCTATGTCCCAGTGGCCATGACGGGGAGCGTCTTTCGGCAGTCGGCGGCGGTGCGCCGAGTTTTCTACAATCATCTGGCAACTAGTTTTCCGGGGATCGTGCTGCGCAATGAATTCGCAGATCCCGCGCTGGGCGCGCTCGCGCGGGCCCGGCGGGCGGGGGCAAAACTGAAGTAGAGGCGCAGCTTGTTGTGCCGTAATCGTCATTACGCCTTTGTAGTTATTGGGATTGCGTTGTATGACCGAGCAAAACGCGTCGCCTGAGCTCGATTTATCGATTGCTACCGGCACTGCGCTGGCGGACGCTATTCACAGCGCCGACCAGGACGTGATACTGCGGGCTGCCGCAGATCCTGCGCTGACTGGAGATCTGGCGCTGGCTCTGCTTCAACGCAACGATCTTTCGGGAGCAGTGTTGGAGCAACTTGCCAAGCATCGCTCCGCGCTTGGATTGCGTAAGGCGAGGATTGCATTGGCCTGCCATCCGCATACACCGCGCCATGTTTCGGTGCCGCTGATCCGGCAGTTCTACACTTTCGATCTGATGAAGGTGGCGCTTTCGCCGCTTGTCCCCGCGGACGTGAAACTTACCGCGGATGAGACGCTGGTTGCGCGGCTCAAGACGACAACGCCTGGAGAGCGTTTGACGCTGGCGCGGCGGGGCTCGGGGCGAATCGCTGGCGCGCTGCTGCTTGACGGGGAGCAGCGAATCATGCGAGTGGCGCTCGAGAATTCGCGGCTCACGGAAACTTCTGTCATGCAGGCTGTTGTGAATCCTTCGGCGAGTATTGCCCTGGTTCAGGCGGTGTCGGGGCATGGCAAATGGTCGCCGCGCCGCGATGTGCAGATTGCGCTGCTGCGGTCCGAGCATCTTTCGCTGGCGCGAGCCCTGGCGTTCGCCGGGGGACTGCCCCCTGAGCAGTTGCGCGAAATCCTGCAGGCCTCGCGGCTTCCCACGGGGGTAAAAGAAAACTTGCTGCGCGCGAGTGAGAAGACAACTTCGCCGTAACGCCCGCTGCGCGTGCTACTTTATATTCGCCTCAAAAAGTCGCCGACGATCAGCGGCGCGAGAAAGACGGGGCGCGCTCGGAAATCCATAGCCAGGAAACATCATGAAACGACCCGCGACTTTAATTCCGCTGCTGTGTGCCTTGCTGATATATTCCGCATTCGCGACGAAGCAAAAGTCCGCCAAGGGCGCGGAGCTTCTGTTTCAACTGGAAGCCGACTTTGCCCGGGATGCTGCCCTGCACGGTCACGACGCGTTCCTGACCTGGTTTGCCGAGGATGGAGTGGAACTGGACGACGGGGGCGGGATCGTCAGCAAAGAGGAAATGCGGAAGCAACCGGCATGGGCCGAAGGGACCTCGCTGACGTGGACGCCCGTTAAAGCCGACATGTCCGCCTCGGGAGACCTTGGCTACACCTATGGCAACTACGTCTTCAAGCACAAAGACAAGGCGGGGAAACTGATCACCGACTATGGCAAGTACACGTCGATCTGGAAAAAGCAGAAGGATGGATTGTGGAAAGTGGTCGTGGATATGGGAAATTCGAGTCCGGCCCCCAAAAGTCCCGAGTGACTTGCACCAGAAGGCAGTAGTTCGCGCGCCCAAGGAGCCGCTATAATCTACGGCAGTCTGCATCCTTATGAGTGACAAAACCGATAACAAACTGGGAATGAACCGTTCGATCTCCCGTCGCGACTTCCTCAACGGAGTCGCGCTCACGGTGGGCAGCACACTGATTCCGCATGCGGCCCTGGCGTTTGACGACTCGGGCTATGCTCCCGAGAAGGCGCCCGGGTACTACCCTCCGGCACTCATGGGCATGCGCGGCAACCACGACGGGACGTTTACCTACGCCCACCAGGTGCGCGATGGCGAATCGTGGAACTCCTCCGGAAAGCCGGAAAGTACGGGGGAGAGTTATGACCTGGTCATCGTGGGAGCGGGCATCAGCGGCCTCGCAGCCGCACATTTTTATCGCCAGGCCAACCACAGTAAAGCGCGCATCCTCGTTCTTGATAATCACGATGACTTCGGAGGGCATGCCAAGCGGAACGAGTTTCGCGTCGGCGAGCGCATGCTGATCGCCCATGGCGGCACCATGTCGATCGAGCGACCCGCCGAGTACAGCAAGGTTGCGATGGGATTGCTGACGGACCTCGGCATCGATGTGCAGCGTTTTTACAAGGATTATGACCGGAAGCTTTACAGCCAATTGGGCACCGGGGTGTTCTACGATCGAGCCACTTTCGGCGAGGACCGACTTGTTCCGGGCATGGGCAACGCGCCCTGGCCCGAATTTCTGGCGAACTCGCCGCTTTCGGAAAACGTGCGGCGTGACATTGCGCGCATCCACACGGAAAAAAAGGATTACCTCGCGGGTCTGACGCAGAAACAGAAGATCGAGCGCCTGCGCAAAACCAGCTACTCCGATTTCCTGACGCAGATCTGCAAAGTCACTCCCGAGGCGCTGCCGTTTTTCCAGTCCTACACGAACGACCTTTTTGCGGTCGGGATTGATGCGGTGCCCGCGCTTGACTGTTATATGGTCGGCGACGACTACGGGGCGGTCAGCTATCCCGGCTTCGATGGTCTCGGCCTGAAAAGTATGGCGGAGAAATTGGGGCGCCAGACGGAGCCCTACATTTTTCATTTTCCCGATGGAAACGCGTCCATTGCGCGCTTGCTGGTGCGGACCCTGGTGCCGGGCTCGCTGCCGGGCCACACCATGGACGATGTCGTAACGGCCCGCGTCGACTATGGGAGACTTGACGAGCCGCGATCCGCCGTCCGCATCCGGCTTAACAGCACGGTCGTCCATGTGAATCACGTGGGCGCGCCGTTTACCGCGAAAGAAGTCGAGATCGCTTACGTGCGGGGAGGGAAGTTGCAAACGGTACGCGCGCAACATTGCGTTCTTGCCTGCTACAACACGATGATCCCCTATCTCTGCCCGGAACTTCCGGATAAGCAGAAGGAAGGGCTTTCTTATTTGGTCAAAGCCCCGCTGGTGTACACGCATGTTGCCATTTCGAACTGGAGCAGCTTCCACAAGCTGGGGGTTCACCAGATCGTGTCTCCGGGCAGCTATCACTGCTTCACGGCTCTGGATTTCCCCGTCAGCATGGGTGATTACCGGTTTCCAAGCAATCCTGAACAGCCGATGATTCTGTTTATGCTGCGCACTCCTTGCCAGCGCGGATTGCCGGCGCGCGACCAGAATCGCGCCGGGCGCATGGAGTTGATGACCACAACCTTCTCCACGTTCGAGCGCAATATCCGGGAACAACTGGGACTCATGCTGGGATCGGCGGGGTTCGATCCGGCTCGCGACATTCAGGGGATCACCGTGAACCGGTGGGCACACGGGTACGCCTACAGTCCGAATTCGCTTTTTGATCCGGAGTGGAAAGAAGAAAATCAGCCGTGGGTGATTGGACGGCAGCCATTCGGGCGCATCACGATTGCGAATTCCGACGCGGGAGCTTCGGCGGAAACGGACACGGCCATCGACGAGGCCCATCGCGCGGTGCATGAAATTCTGAAGAGTGGGTGAGCGGTAAGCTGGGAGTGGCAGGTTGAACTTATTGGCCGCAGGGTGACCTACTTTGCTGCCAGTTTTTCATCCGCGAGGCGCTCGATGCGGTCGACCACCTCGTCCTCGCTTAGATGGGTTGAATCAAGCACGATTGCATCGTCGGCCGCCAGCAGCGGAGACGCGGCTCGGGTTCGGTCACGGCGATCGCGCTCGCGCAATTCAGCGGCGATCGATTCGGCCGGGGCTCCTTTTATGTTTTGCTGGTCGAGGCGGCGTTGCTCGCGGATTACGGGGTCCGCGTCCAGGAAAATCTTGAGGTCGGCATCGGGAAAAACCATGGTTCCTATGTCGCGCCCTTCCATGACCACGCCGCCTCCAAGGCCGAGTTCGCGCTGACGGGCGACCATCCACGCGCGCACTGCTGGATGTACGGAAACTTTTGACGCGCCCTCGGTTACGTCGCGTTCGCGAATGCGCCCCGAAATGTCGCGTCCATCGAGGAGAACGCGGTTGCCCCCGATGGTGGGCTCGAGGGTGATGCGCGAGTCCTGCGCCATTTTCAGGAGCGCCGCTTCGTCCTCGAAGGATGCATCCCATTCGATCGCCTTTAGCGCCAGCGCTCGATACATTGCGCCACTTTCAAGGTTGACGTAGCCGAGCTTGCGCGCGAGGCGGGAGGCGATCGTGCTCTTGCCCGCTCCGGCTGGGCCGTCGATGGCGATAATGAGTTTTCCGGTGGAAGAGTCGATCATGCGGCAAAAAAGATCATCGTGCGAAGGGCGATTCTACACGGCTCACGCCCGGAAAACTACCCGGTAACGGCATTTACCGAATGCTTGCGTTCTGAGGTACGCCGGTCTATCGTGGGCAGTTCAAGCGATGGCCACTTCGGAACAACTCGACCAGAAGCTGCAACAATGGGTTGCGGCAAGCGTGATTGACTTGCCGGCGGCGGAGCGCATTCGCGTCTTCGAGGCGGCGCATGATACCGGACGCATGCGCTGGCCGGTCGTGTTGGCCATCGCGTTCGGCGCGATCATGGTCGCGGCGGGTGTGCTGCTTTTTGTCGCCGCGCACTGGGACCAGCTTTCACCGGCGCAGCGCTTCCTGCTCGTGCTCGCAATGATTGCTGTTTTTCACCTCGCGGCCGGCGCCCTGATGCCGCGCCTGCAGGCGCTCGGCATCGCGCTCCATGGGGTGGGCACGGTTGCGCTGGGCGCGGGTATTTTCCTCGCGGGGCAGATCTTCAATCTGGAGGAGCATTGGCCTTCTGGAATCCTGATGTGGGCGATTGGCGCGCTGATCTCTTGGGTTGTGCTGCGCGATTGGGTGCAGGCCGCGCTCACGGCGCTTCTGATTCCGGCATGGATTGCTTCGGAGTGGGACTTTCGCACGCAGCACTTTCACGGTGGCGAGCATCGGCTGATTCAGTTCCTGGCACTGTTGGCCTTTACTTACCTGGGTGCCCGCCACGCGGAAACCGGTTCCAATTTTCGGCGTGCGCTTTGTTGGATTGGCGGCATCGCCCTGCTTCCGATGTGCGCGGCGGCGGCCTGGGAACGGGAGGCGATCTGGGAATGGCGCGCGCTGCCGCATATGCCGGTATCGTTTCAGGTCACGGGCTGGATCATGGCTTTCATCCTGCCGCTTGCATTGGCTGCCATTCTGCGCGGCCGCGGCGCGATATGGAATGCCGGGTTCGCGGTTTGGTTACTTGCGCTGGCGCCGCTGGACAGTCACGACGTGCTACAAAATCTTGCCGTGTATGGTCTCTGTGCGGCCGCCTGTGTCGCGCTGGTGACCTGGGGAATACAGGAACAGCGGCGGGAACGCATCAACCTTGGGGTCGCGGGTTTTGCCATCACCATCATCGCATTTTATTTTTCCACGTTCATGGACAAGCTCGGGCGCTCTGCGTCACTCGTGGCTTTCGGTCTTCTGTTTCTGCTGGGTGGATGGAAACTCGAGCAGCTTCGGCGCAAGCTGGTGGCACGTGCCAGGGGGAGCGCATCGTGAAGCCGATGACCAAGGCCGTGGCGGTGGCTGTGATCCAGATGCTGATCGTCAGCCTGCTGGGCGCCAAGTTGCTTTACGACCGGCGGACTCGGCCGCAGGCCTGGTTCAAGACGGAACGCTTTGATCCCAACTTGCCGATTCGAGGGCGCTACGTCAGCCTGCAGATCGAAGTTACCGATCCGCGCTCGCCGGAAGAAGTGGAAAACAAGTTCAAGAACGAAATCGACAATTATGAGAAGCAGCCCTATCACAGCTTCTACCAGTTCGGAAACGAATGTGGCGAGATTGAATTGCGCGGCGGGGCTCCGGCGGCGAGATTCGACGCCCGCCCGGGGGCCGGCGAGTGGGGCTGCGATAACCTGTCGTTCTCGCGTCGTCGCGTGGGCGATCACACCGTACTGCAGTTGAACTCGCAAATCCTGTTCTTTATTCCGGATACCGCAAAGGATCCGACCAGTCTTCGGAGAGGCGAAGAATTGTGGGTGCTGGCGACCATTCCGCGTCAGGGTCCGCCGCGGCCGATCGCGCTGGGACTCAGGAAATCGGGAGAGACGGCGATTACACCGCTTAAATTGAATTGAGAAAGACTTGAGGTGAGAGGGGCCGGCCGAGATGCATACTACGCTTTCGCTCCGCGCGGGCGCAGTACGAAGACTTCTTTCGGAGGAGCTATCTGCAGCAGGGACTTGCTCCCCAGGCGCACATAGCTGAATTCGCGGGCCGCGAGCAGGGCCTTGATCGCATCGCGGACTTTTGAGCGAGGCACAAAATTCGAGAAGAACATCTCGACATCTTCCTGCTCCGCCGCGATCACGCATTCCATATATTTCGAAAGCAGCGCCGAGAGCGCTTCCCCGATCGAAACGCCGACGCCCTCCCAGACTTTGTCGGGGGCCCAGCGCGACAGTTCATCCCACACCGAACCTTCGTCCTCGGAGTAATCCACGCGCGTAATACGGAGCTTGGCCCAAAGTTCGGCGAGGGCACGGTCTGAGCCCGCATTCGAAAGGCCTCCGCCCAGCAACTCGCCCAACTTTCTTTTTGAGATCGGCCCGTTCTTTCGAATGATGGCAAACGCATCACATGCCAGTTGCGAATATCCTGAGCGTGACCCGGCCCTGGGCGCGAGATTCGGATTGCGCTCCCCGACCAGCGCGTAGAAATATGGAAAAGCCGCGGGCGATACGAGGAAGGCATTGTTCTCGTCGATCAGTGGAGCCTCATAAGCGGCCTTGGCGCGCAGCATGCGGACCATCAAGTCGGTCGCTTCTTTCGCACGCGCATCGGCAAACGCGTGCTGCTGCAGGGGCAGGCGGTCATCCTCGCCCACCCACGCTCCCACAAAAGTCGGCACCAGCACGGGCGGGCGCGTGGGATACATCAGGCAAAATCCCACCGACTCGAGGAATGCGCGGCCCTCTTCGAGCGTGCGGATCGCGTGGCCATCGAGATGCCACTTCGCGGCCCGGGCCTGCTGGAGCTCCTGTTCGGTCATTGCTGTCGATTAGAACACAGGATGGGCCGCTTTCAGCAGAAGTTGTAGCCGCGCTGCCTATGGTGGGATACCCAAGTGCGAAGGTTTTTGCCTTCAGGATTTTTTCACAACTCCAATGCCCAGCTCTCGTAACTGGCCCTCGGCCACCGGCGTCGGCGCCTCCATCATCAGATCTTTTGCGGCGGCGGTCTTGGGGAAGGGGATTACTTCGCGCAGGCTGTCGGCGCCGGCCAGGATCATTACAATGCGGTCTAATCCCAGCGCGATGCCTCCGTGGGGAGGCGTGCCGTACTCCAGGGCTTCGAGGAAAAATCCGAAGCGGTTGCGAGCTTCTTCTTCCGTCATGCCTAGCGCATGGAAGATTCGACTCTGAATGTCCTGCCGGTGAATACGGATTGAGCCCGAGCCCAGCTCCGTGCCGTTGAGCACGACGTCGTAGGCCAAGGCGCGCACCATGGCCGGATCGCTTTCGAGTTTGTCCATGTCTTCTTCGTGCGGGGATGTAAACGGATGGTGCGCGGCCATCCAGCGCCGCTCGCCTTCGTCGTACTCGAACATGGGGAAGTTCGTCACCCACAGGAAGCGGTAGTCGTTCGCCGGGTTGCCTGTTTTTTTGAAGATGCCATGGCGCTCGGCATACTTCTGCGCGAGCGCTACGCGCAGGATGCCTGCCGAGGCGTAGATGGCCATTTCCGCGGGCGTGACTTTGCGCTTGCTGGCGGGATGCGCCTCGGAGTCTGATTTCCCGGATTGCGCGGAGCCCACGACCAGCACGATCAGGTCGTCCGGCTGCGCTCCTGACTTCTCGCGAACGTTCTTTCCCGCCTCGGGGTGCTTGTTTTCGATGCGCTTGAAATCTTCAAAGACGCGGGCTCCGCCCTTGGAGACGAACATCGGCTTAATGTCATCGCGCTCTTTCCTGGACAGCTCGCCCACCTTCGGAATGCGGATGGCGATCACGGGGAGATCTTTGTGGACGGCCAGCGTATCGAGATCGGCGGGTGTGAAGCAGTCGCGCACGTCGGTGAAGGCAGGCATGCGCAGGTCGGGCTTGTCGATGCCGTACTGGCGGATGGCGTCATCGTAGTCCATGCGCGGGAAAGGCGTTTTGATCTGGTGCCCCGCTGCCTTGAAAGCCGCAGTCAGGAAGCCTTCGACCACCTCCCACACGCGCTCGGGTTGCGGGTAGGACATTTCAAGATCGATCTGCGTGAACTCGGGCTGGCGGTCGGCGCGCAGGTCCTCGTCGCGGAAGCAGCGCACGATCTGGAAATAGCGGTCGAAGCCGGAGATCATGAGAATCTGCTTGAACAGTTGGGGCGATTGCGGCAGGGCGTAGAACATGCCCGGCTGCACGCGGCTGGGGACGAGGTAATCCCGTGCGCCTTCGGGTGTCGAGCGCGTCATGAAGGGCGTTTCGATTTCGAAGAAGCCCTGCGACGAAAGGTAATCGCGAATCGCGATCGCGACTTTGTGGCGAAGTTCGATGTTGAACTGCATCACGTCCCGCCGAAGATCGATGTAACGATACTTCAGGCGCATCTCCTCGTTGGCGAGGACGGTGTCGCTCGGCAGGAACGGAAGCTGCTTCGACACATTCAGAATGCGCAGTTCTT
>Ga0181531_10002714_pt1 | contig 10957 bp, 9 predicted proteins | sample PEATcosm2014_Bin_38_FD_119743 | JGI IMG/M metagenome (GOLD analysis project Ga0181531, IMG submission 119743) | Peatland microbial communities from MTU Mesocosm Facility, Houghton, MI, USA - PEATcosm2014_Bin11_10_metaG | ecosystem: Environmental > Terrestrial > Soil > Wetlands > Peat | place... | reverse complement strand
TCGACGTGCAGAGCGACGACTTCGGAGGAAAGCCGCGAGGCGAACTCTATTCCTAGGCGGGTGATGTTGCTCCAGCGGTCGATGGCGATGACTGCGATGGGTTCCTGGCTCAGTCCGGCGACATCGACCGGAATCTTGCAACTCGTGCGCAGCTTCACCGCGTGGTAGTGGCGGCGTACGAAGACGAACAGAGTGATTACTAAAGGGATAAAAATCAGCGTGATCCACGCGCCCTCTGCGAATTTTGCAACTAGGACAACGCAGGTGGTGATGCCGGTGACGATGGCGCCGAGGCCGTTCACCAGCGCGCTCTTGAGCCAGTGCGGTCCGCGATTCTTGAACCAATGTTTCACCATGCCCGCCTGCGAGAGCGTGAAGGCCAGGAATGCGCCGACGGCATAGAGCGGGATCAGGCGATCGGTGACGCCGCCGAATAGGATCAGCACGCCGCCAGACAGCAGTGCCAGCACGACGATCCCATAGGTGTAGACGAGGCGGCGTCCGCGGTATCCAAAGGCGTGCGGAAGATAATTATTCTGCGCGATGGCGCGGCACAGGCGCGGGAAATCGGCGAACGCCGTATTGGCGGAGAGCGACAGCACGACGAGAATCGCGCCCATGGTCAGATAATAAAAATAGCCCTTGCCGAAAACCGCCGACGTCAGCATGGAGAGAATGCTCTGATATCCGGGCCGGCCGGGATCGGTTGCGGCGATGCCGTAAATTTTCACCAGCCACGAAATTCCCGCCAGTAAGATCGCGAGCAGAAAAATAATAACTGTGAGAGTACGCTGCGCGTTCTTGACCGTCGGTTCTTTGAAAGCCTTCACGCCATTGCTGACGGCCTCCACTCCCGTGAGAGCGGTGCACCCGCTGGCGAAAACTTTTAGCAGGAGCCAATAGCTGACCGCTTCCGTCATTGCGGGCGGAGGCGGAAGTGCGGCGACTGGCGCTGGATGTCCGCCTGCAAGCACTACACGAATCAATCCGGCGACGATGGTGATGAGCAGTGTGCCGACAAATAAGTAAGTCGGAATCGCGAAGGCGGTTCCGGCCTCGCGCACGCCGCGTAAGTTGAGAATCGTGATGACGATCAATATTCCGACGCAAAGAGAAACGGTATGCGGCAATAAAGACGGCACCGCCGACACCAGCGCACCGACCCCAGCCGAGATCCCCACGGCAGCGGTGAGGATATAGTCGGCGAGCAGTGCGGCGGCGGCGAGTAATCCCGCGGGCGCGCCCAGATTGAAGCGCGCGACGGTATACGAGCCGCCGCCGTTGGGGTAGGCGGCGATCGTCTGGCGGTAGGAAAAATAAACGATCACCAGTAACGTGATGATCGCGGCGCTGATGGGGACGATGTAATGAATACCGAGCAGTCCGAGCGGCATCAGCAGGCTGAGGGCGGCTTCAGGTCCGTACGCGGCTGAGCTTAATCCGTCTAAGCCGAAGATCGGAACGCCCTGCGTCACGCCGATCTGCTCAGCGCGTTCGTCGCTGGTGCGGATGGGTTTTCCAACAACGAGATCGAGGATGTTCATGCGTTAGCGCTCAATTGGGACGTTTCTGAGATGCTACTTCTTTTCCCCCTGCCGCATCTTCCACAACATTTGACGCAGCATGCCCATCCAAATGACGGCGTCACGCTGCGGCAATTGCAGGCGACGAACTACTCGGCGGATGCGGCTTTCGGCGTCGGCGACGCGACGCATTTCAAGGAAGCCGCTGGCGTAAAGCGCTTCGAGCAACAGTCCGGTGATGCGTTCCATTTCTTCGGCACTGGCGACTGCAACTTTTCTTGGTTTGGCGGCGCGAGCATCGCGAATCAGTTCGTATAGGCAGACGGCGACTGCCTGGCCTAGGTTCATGGAGATGTTGGTGTCTTCGGTCGGAATGCGAATCAGCCAGTGGCAATGACTCAGATCGTCATTGGACAAACCATAACGCTCCGAGCCGAAAAGCAGCGCGACATTGCCGCCGGACATATGTTTGCGAATCGAGCGGCCGCCGTATTCCAGACGGCGCACAGGATGCTGCAACTCGCGGTGACGGACTGCGGTCGTGCCAACGACAAGTGTGCAGTCGGCTACAGCTTCGGCGACGGTTGTGAATTCTTCGGCGCTCGCGAGTATGGATGCTGCGCCCACGGCGGAACGCGCTTCGCGAAAGGCTTTTTCATAAGGGTTCACGACGCGCAGACGCGAAAAGCCAAAATTGCTCAGCGCGCGCGCCGCTGCCCCAATGTTGAGCGAATTGCGCGTTGAGACCAGTACGACGCGCAGGTGATCGGGATCGAGACGTTGGGGCAAGTTGCTATTTTACGGGAGCGCTGGATGCACGGATCATTCGCCCATGATTTTGACGATGATTCTCTTATCGCGTTGGCCATCAAATTCAGCATAGAAGATCCGCTGCCACGTGCCGAGATCGAGCTTGCCGTTGGTTACGGGCACGATCACCTGATGGTGAATGAGCAACGCTTTGAGGTGCGAGTCGCCGTTGTCCTCGCCGGTCTGGTGATGCTTGTAGTCAGGGTTCGCGGGAGCTAGCGTATCCAGCCACTGGTCGATGTCTTCGATCAGGCCGGACTCATTGTCATTCACATACACGCCGGCCGTGATATGCATGGCCGAGATCAGCGCCATGCCTTCCTGAATGCCGCTTTTCTTGACCAGCGCTTCCACTTGCGGGGTGAGGTGAATGTAGGCCCGTCGCGTCTTGGTGTGAACTTTAATGTATTCGGTGAGCGTCTTCATGCTGAGGATTAGTTTATCGCTCCAGCGAAACGGCCAGTGCGTCGAGAGAAAGTGAGCGGAGAAGATTTCTTCTCATGCCACGCTCGACCTCCGAAATCTTGTCGGCAGCTTGGGCGATCCATTCGAAGCTGACCGAGCGGGCCATTCTTTGCAGCTCGCCTTGGATATCCGTGTTGCGAATTAGCGTAGGGGTGCCTGAACTCAGGAACAGCAAGTCCTCCAATAGCAGATACAGCGCATGCAGCAGGCCTTCGATTTTCTCGCGTCCTTCGGCGCCGGCGCGATAGGTTTCGGTGATCTTAAAGAGTTCGGTGTGATCGGCGGCATTGAGCGCTGAATTCAGAACAATGAGCGCATGGGCGCGCGCCGCGATGTAAGTGGGCAGAGCGAAGGTCATGGCGCGACCGATGGCGCCGCCGGAGAGCCGGGATACGAGAGCGCGCTGTTTCGCCTCCCACTCCGGGCGATGGCTCGCGAGATATTTCTCGACCTCGTCGGCTGACAAAGCTTGCAAGGTCACAGTCATTGATCGAGAACGAATCGTCGGCAAAAGCTCATGAGCGTTTTCGGTTAGTAGAAAAATCGTGGCGAAGTCGGGCGGTTCTTCCAATATCTTCAGAAGCGCGTTCGCCGCTTCCTTCATGAAGGCAGAGTCGGTGAAGACGAAAACCTTCTCTTTACCCTGGCTGGGGCGAAAGTAAATGGTCTCGATGACGCGCCGCACCTGGTCCACTTTGATCAACATCTGCGGCGGGTCGGGAGGAATGACCAGCACATCGGGGTGAGTCTGCACGAACATGCGAGTGTCTTTCTTGTCCGCTTCGCGCATATTCTCGCGGGAGTCGACGGCCTCATCGAAGCGCGCTTGCAAGTCTTCCGCCTGGCCGATGCGAACGCAGTTACTGCACTCGCCGCAAAAATCCGGCAAGCCGTCAGTGAGCAGCGGCGTGAGACAGTTCATGACTTGCGCCAGCATAAGCGCCAACGTGTACTTGCCTGCTCCGGCAGGCCCCGCGATGATGACCGCTTGCGGAAAACGGTTGCGCGCCAGCATATCGCGCAGGCGATTGACAGTTTCCGCGTTGCCGTAAAAAGAAGAGAATCCCATAACTATTGGAGTTTAAGTTTCAGCCGTTCTTTCATCAGCACGACGATCTTGATATGAGTCTGAGCCGGAGTGCCGCGCGCATCGACCAGCGCAACGCGTTTTTTGTCTCGTGCGGCGATGGCAAGGTAGCCTTCATGGACGCGCCGAAAGAAACTTGCGCTCTCGCTCTCGAAACGATTTTCGTCGCTGTCGGACTTGGTGATTTCCTCAGAATTACGACGACGCGCGCGGGCAATGCTGCTGGCTGGGTCGGAGTCCATAAGAATCGTGAGATCGGGCTGCAAATTGTCGCAAAGAATGCGATGCAATGTCAGTACACTCTCACTGCCCAGCTTTCTGCCTGCGCCTTGATAAGCTTCGGTGGAATCGGTGAAACGGTCGCACAAGACGATCTTGCCCGCTGCCAGCGCCGGATGAATAATTTCTTTGATGTGCTGGGCGCGCGCCGCGAACATGAGAGACATTTCCGCCATCGGATCGATGCCAATGCTGCGCGAGTCAAGAAGAAGAGCGCGAATTTTCTCTCCGGTTGGAGTTCCGCCGGGCTCACGCGTCGTCACTACGCTCAGACTAGCTTGAGAAAGAACGTCCGCAAGCTTCTGCATCTGCGTGCTCTTGCCGCAGCCGTCCAAACCTTCAAAGGTAACGAATTTTCCGCGCACTGAAGACACGCCGAATCATAACATTCGGCCAAACCGGCGGTTACCAAGGATACTTTTCCCAATAAGCGCGACGGGTTAAAGTGCGGGTATGTCCTCATCCTCGGCCAAACAATCCAAAGTGATCTGCATGCAGTGCGAGATGAACGAAGAGCGCTGCGAGTGCGAAAAGTACTGCTGCAACTGCCAGAGCCAGATCGACGTTCGCCTCTGCCAGGATGGGCTTTATTACTGCGTCCCCTGCCGCGAAGCTTGCGATTACAAAGTTTCTGGGTAATCCGCGCTGACTTACACCATGTAACGCGGCGTTCGCCGCTCGACGGCCACGTCAGTCCGGCGACAATGCGGGCACGAAGTTTCCGGCGAAATTGCATAGGCCTGCCGTACCGCCTTCAGCGTTGACGAAAACTTCTCCCGCTCTTCACGAAACACATGGCTTCCCGGAAACCACGCCTCAAATTTCAGGTTCTTCATCGCCTTGGCGAAGCTGGGGCGGACCCCGCACAAAAGCACGGTAGTCCCCCGGTCCTTCATGTCGCGTAGAAAGTGATCGAAGTGTTCCATGACGACCATGTCCGGATTGCGCGTGCGTTTCAGCCGCAGAACAATCGCCCCAATTTTCTCCTCTCGAGCGCGCCGTTTGAGGTCTTCAAAGCAGCGTTCGAGTTCGGGAGCGGCTCCAAAGAATAACTCCCCTTCCAGATCGTAAAGCAGCATTGTGCTGCAAGGCGGATCATCATCTAAACGCTCGCGGATGACGCGCTCATCGCTAATTACCAGTTCCGACCAGCGCAACATGGAAGCTCGCGGAATGAACATCAGGAAAGAAAGTGCCACGCCGATCAGAATGGAAAACTCCACGCTGATGAAGATGGCGGAGAATGCCGTCGCCAATACCAGTCCTGCGTCGTAACGCGATGCACGCATGGCATAAGCGATTCGCTTCCAATCGATCAGTCGCGATGCGGTGACGAGCAACAGGCCAGCTAGCGCAGGCTTGGGAACAAACCGCGCAGCCGGCGCGAATAAAACTACAACCAGTGCCACAGTTCCCGCCGACACGACCCCAGAGAAGCGGCTTACCGCTCCCGACTGAAAGTTGATGGCGGAACGCGTCAGCGATCCCGATCCCGGCAGGCATTGAAAGAATCCGCCGGCGAGATTGGCCAGGCCCTCGGCCATGCATTGCCGGTTATAGTCCAACTGTTGGCGGGTGTACGTCGCAATCGACTTGGCGATAGCCAGCGCTTCCAGCAGTCCGAGGAATGCGATGGCCAGCGCGCTGCCCGAGAGTTCCTTCACCCACCAGAACTTGATTTCTGGAATGTGCGGTGTGGGCAGGCTGCGGGGAACGCTACCGACGACGGAAATCAGAGTCTTGCCGTCCGCCGCGGGGATGGACCAGCCGAATCGCGCGGCCACCACTGACGCAACAATCAGTGCGACCAGCATGTCGATCTGCGGTAGATGAAATTTCCGGGCCAGCCTTCGCAGTAAAACAACCAGAACAATGGTTCCGACTCCAATCGCCAACGACCGGGGATTCGGTGCGCCTGCGGTTAAGGTCAGCCAAATCCGATAGAGAATGTGCTGATGCCCGGTTCCGCGATCATGCAAGCCGGTGAGGTTGCCGAGCTGGCTGAGTCCCACCAGCGCCCCCGCCCCCGCCATGAAACCGATGACGACCGATTCGGAAATGTACCGCGTAAGATCGCCCAACTTGAAAACGGAAATCAAAATCTGGATCGTGCCCACCATCATGCCCAACAGAAACATGGCTTGATAGGCATCGAAGCGTGAGCCAGCGTCAAAAAACGCCAACGCGCTGAATACGACCAGCGAGATGGCGTTGGTCGGCCCATTGATGAGGTGCGAAGACGAGCCGAAGATCGAGGCCACGAGCGTGACCACGATGGCGGAATACAATCCAAAGCGCGGATCGACGCCGGCGATTAATGCATAAGCCATCGCCTGCGGAAGCGATATGGCAGCAACCGTTGCCCCGGCGAGTAAGTCGTTGCGTGCTTTGTCCCAGGAATAATTGATGGTCATCGTGCGCCGCTTTCGGCCTTGTCTAGTGTTGCAATCTTAAGTATGACGAGGTCGTGGGCACGATAGCCTATCGAGCCGCGTCCTGATTTCTGGCCTCGGTTGTTACCGAACCTCTTTCGTCAGAAGCCACGGTTCGTGCCTCGGTGGCTGACGCAGCCTTTCGCGGATTCGCGGATTGCGCAGCTGGCACCGGAGTTGAAAGTTGACTTCCCACGCTTGACGGTCTTGCGGGGACGACAGTCTCGGCGCGGTTATTCTTAACGACTATAAGTGTTGTCGCCAGCGCGATCGCGCCAAGGGCAAACGCATTCAGCCATACGGTGCGCATTAGAGTCCCCTCCGCGGGGAGAGTAGTGCGATAGGGAGCGAAAACGAAAGTTCGAAGAACATGGGATGCTACTCCGGTCGGGGGAACCTGATGCAGAGCGGCCTTCGTGGCAGCCGCTCGTCCAGTCCTGCGATTCTAATGTAGCATGTCTATTGAGTCAATAGAGATTATTGCGATACTGGAAAGCCTTGCTGCTAAAGCTCTTTCGCAGGGATGGATCCCGCGCCGCGCGACGGGCAGAGGGTCTGTCTGAATGAATAGACCCAGCAAGAATGCCAGGCTTAGCGTGCAAGTTGAAGTTGGGCTTCTTGCAGCAGAGATTCCACGTGCTGCAGGGTCTCCGCAATGGTCAACGAATAGAAGTCGCGGCCTAGCCCTTCGCCGGAATCAAGCGCCCTCTTCAGGTAGTGGCCTGCGATGTCGATAGCCAGCCGGTCAGTGATCACCTTACTGGTGCGTTTGGTGTATTCAGGCCAGGCAGGATGTGGCAGCGCGACGGTGACCACGCGGCCGTCTACTAGGAAGTTCACATCCACCGCGTCGGCATGGCGAGTCGACAAGGCGACAATCAGTGAGTCGTAAATGCAGTGAACCTGCTTTTTTGTCCAACGGTCGGTGGCAGTGAAGTCTTCGTACATAGGGCTGACAAGACTATATCAACCGGGCTCGCGCCGGGCAAACACCGCCCGCGAGCAATGTTTGCCCGTAGACGAAAATCGCATTACAGGAACGATACCTCACAACCGACCAACGGAGGTCGCCCATGCGCTCGGAACTCGGCTGATTCTGGTAAACTGAAGCTTCGTCAGTGTCCGTCGTTTTTGGAGAGGAAGTTCGTGCGTACCGAAACCCACCATCAGTTAAAAGAAGACCGCTTCCGAGCGGTGACCATCCACGCCGCAGAAGCCACCGTGCACTGGTCGGTCGAACACAAGTCGAAGCTCATCGCCGCCGTGGTTGCGGTCGTCGTATTGATTGCCGCCGTTTCCGGCACCTGGTATTACTTCGAACAGCAAGACCTGAAAGCCAGCGTGGATTTGGGCAAGGCGACACGCACTCTGGACACGCCGATTCGCCCGGCTGGAATGCCTCCGCAGCCGGACGCGCCCAGCTTCGCCTCCTCTAAAGAGCGGGCGACGGAGGCGCAAAAGCAATTTCAGGATGTCATGGCCAAATATCCGCACACCCGGTCATCGGAGTTCGCGGCTTATTTTCTGGGCGTCACGTCCGCGACATTGGGTGATAATGCTTCCGCGGAGAAGTCCTTCAAAGATGTGGCCTCGTCGCACAATGGCGATCTGGCCGCGCTAGCAAAATTCTCGTTGGCCGCGCTTTATCGCAACACAAATCGCAACCAGGATGCGATCGCTCTCTACAAACAGCTGATCGACAAGCCGACGATGACCGTGGGTAAGTCCGCTTCAGAGATCGAATTGGCCGAAACTTACAAGAGTGCGAATCAGCCCCAGGAAGCCAAGAAGATCTACGAACAGATTCAGAAAGAGAATCCCAAGAGTCAGATCGCGCAGTTGGCCACGTCGAAATTGCAAGAACTGAAGTAGATTTCAGAATCGTCCGTCGCATGATCGATGCCTCGCCAGCCCAAGAGTTCCTGCGACCGTGAACTCCCCAACCGGTTCGCTTGGCTGGGTTGCGGCATTTATTCTCGCCGTCTTCTCTCTTTCGCCGCTGAGCTCAATTGCTCAGGCTCCTGAACCCAGCAATCTCGCTAGAGCGCGGATGTCCCATCTACAGCACGGCGTCAACGCCAGCCAATGGTTCGCGCAGGTTGTCGATCCCAAGGGATACACTAAAGAGCACTTCGAGACTTGGACGACCGCGCAAGACATTGCGCTCATTCAACCGCTGGGCTTCGATCACGTCCGCCTGAGCATCGACCCGCGGCCAATGTTTCAGTCCGGCCACGCAGATGAACTCCCCGCGGATTATCTCGCCTACATCGACGCTGCCGTGAAGATGATCGTCGATCACAAGCTAGCCGTGGTCATCGACATTCATCCCGACAGCGACTTCAAAGCTCGTCTCTCCAATGACGACTTCGTGGAACAGTTTGCCGATTTCTGGCGCGCTCTGGCCAAGCATTTTTCTACGACCGACCCAGATATGGTTTTTCTCGAAATGCTGAACGAACCCGAGATGAAAGACCGATATCGCTGGTATGGCATCGAAGCCAAGCTCGCAACGGCGATTCGCGAAGGCGCGCCGAGACATACGATCATCGTCACTGGGGCACAGTATTCCGCGGACGATGAGCTGTTATTTATCAATCCGCTGCGCGACCCCAACCTGATCTACAGCTTTCACTTCTACCAGCCGGAAGTTTTCACCCATCAGGGGGCGACGTGGGCGGTGAATTTTTGGCACGAGCTGCGCGGAGTCCCGTATCCATCGAATCCGCAGGACGTAAACCGTGCGGCCCAAGCGGTGACCGATCCGGTCAATCGGCTTTACTTAATTCGCTATGGGGCGGAAGCCTGGGGTCCCGACCGCATCAACGCAGAAATCGGACAAGTCGCAGCTTGGGCGAAGCGCTGGAATGTTCCCGTCATCTGCGACGAATTCGGCGTCTATAAGAAATACGCTCCGCCGGAGGATCGCCTCGCCTGGATGCACGACGTGCGCTCCGCTCTCGAAAAAAACGGCATGGGCTGGACCGTTTGGGACTACAGCGGCGGCTTCGGCATCGTCACCAAGACTCCTGGCCAGCCTCAAGCTCAGCCGGACCCCGCCGCGCTGAAAGCGCTCGGTCTATCCAGTCGTAACTAGCCCGCCAATTTAGGGGGTTACGCCTTCGCCCGCCACAGGCTATACTTTATGTGGGATGTCGTCCGATGCAGATTCGCCCGTTCAATTCGCACTTGCCCGCTTGCTGGCTCGGTTGTTTGCCCTGCCCTCGCCGGCATTTGGCCGTGTTGCCGTCCCTTTCCCGCCCCAGCCTCTTCGGTAGCGACTAGTTAGTTTCTCCTCTTCGCAGCTTTTCATTCCTCAACTTAAGCGCCAGAAAACCGGCTCACCAAGCCGCTCTACACAGGAGAACACCATGACGACCAGCACCCTCGTAGGCCCCAAGATCATCACCGCGCTGCCTGGCCCCAAGGCGAAAAGCATTCTCGATGGCGATGAGCAGTACATCTCGCCCTCTTATACGCGCTCTTACCCGCTGGTAGCCAAAAGCGGACGCGGCATTGTGATCACCGATCCCGATGGCAACGAGTTTTTCGATTTCTCCGCTGGCATCGCCGTGACCTCCACCGGCCATTGTCATCCCCATGTCGTCGCCGCAATCCAGAAGCAGGCGGCGGAACTGATTCACATGTCGGGAACAGATTTTTATTACGAGAGCATGATCACGCTGGCGGAGCGTTTGTCGAAGATCGCGCCCATGCCGGGGCCGCACAAGTTTTATTACGGCAACTCGGGCGCCGAGGCGGTCGAATGTGCGCTGAAACTAGCTCGCTACCACACCAAGCGCCAAAACGTCATCGCATTCTTCGGCGCATTCCACGGACGGACTATGGGCGCGCTGTCTTTAACCGGCTCCAAGCCGCAGCAAAAACGTCGCTTCGCCCCGCTGGTTCCCGGCGTCACTCACGTTCGCTATCCCGATGTCTATCGTGGATGTTCGGGCGGCACGCAAGATGGCGAAGCATTTGCTCTCGGCTGTGCCCGCTATATCGAAGAGAAGCTGTTCAAGACGATTCTGGCGCCGGAAGAAGTCGCCGCGATTTTCGTCGAGCCGGTGCAAGGCGAAGGCGGATACGTCGTCGCTCCTACCATCTTCATGCAAGAACTGCGTCGCATCTGCGATCGCCACGGCATCATGCTGGTCGTCGATGAAGTGCAAAGCGGCATGGCCCGCACCGGCAAGTGGTGGGCGGTCGAACACACCGGCGTGCAGCCTGACATGGTTTGCATTGCCAAGGGCATCGCGTCCGGCATGCCGCTGGGCATCACGATGACCAAGGCGGACATCATGGACTGGGTTCCCGGTTCGCACGCTTCGACTTATGGCGGAAATCCCGTCTGCATC
>Ga0181531_10002713_pt1 | contig 10958 bp, 6 predicted proteins | sample PEATcosm2014_Bin_38_FD_119743 | JGI IMG/M metagenome (GOLD analysis project Ga0181531, IMG submission 119743) | Peatland microbial communities from MTU Mesocosm Facility, Houghton, MI, USA - PEATcosm2014_Bin11_10_metaG | ecosystem: Environmental > Terrestrial > Soil > Wetlands > Peat | place... | reverse complement strand
CTCGCCGGGACGATTACGGGAGATCAAATCAGCCAACTGGAATTGAATGGCCGCGACTTCACCACGCTCATTAAGCTGATTCCCGGCGTCAGCGATCAGACCGGGCAGGACGACGGAACCGTTGGTCCGCAGGGTAGCGTTTCTTATTCCGTGAACGGGGGACGCACGGAGTACAACAACTGGCAGGTGGATGGCGGCGAAATTCTGGACACGGGCAGCAACGCCAACATCAACGTCTACCCAAACATTGACGCGCTCGCTGAGGTGCGAGTGTTGACTTCGACCTACGGTGCGCAATACGGGCGCAACGGTTCGGGCACGATCGAGGCCGTAACGAAATCCGGAACGAACCAGTTTCACGGTGAGGCGTTTGAATTTATTCGCAATGCGGCGTTCAACGCCCACAATTACTTCGATCATCCGGGGCAATCGAAGGCGTATTACAACAAGAACGACTTTGGGTACATCATCGGCGGGCCAATCAAGCGCGACAAACTCTTTTTCTTTTGGTCGGAAGAGTTTCGCAAGGAGAATGTTCCGTTCGTCTACAACAATCCGGGCCAGTACTTGCCGAATGCGGCGGAGCGAGCGGGCAACTTCAATGATGTTTGCCCCGCGGCAGGCACACCGTTCGTGAGAGCGGGTACGCCGATCACAGGCAATGAGGTCGTCAACATCAACTGTCCGGCTTACAACGGTGGCACGGATGCAAACGGTAACAATTATTATCTCGGGTTTCCAAATAATACGATTCCTTCGAACCTTCTCAATGCTGTCAATACCGATCCGATCATCGCGAACATTCCTTTTCCGAATGATGGACATTCGTTTTTCGGAACGTTCGCCTCGCCGACCTTTTGGCATGAAGAACTTTTTAAGGTAGACGACAACGTCAACTCTAAACTACGCATGAATATCCGTTTCATCCACGATTCGTGGACGCAGAATTTCCCCATCTCGCCATGGTCGGGCTCGAATGTGCCGGCGATCGGCGGAACACTGAAAGGTCCTGGGATTAGCATCGTCACCAGCTTGACGGCAACGCTTTCGCCCACTTTGCTGAATGAGTTTGTATTCAGCTATGCGGCGAACCACCTGCATCTGTACAACACCGGCACAGCATGGGAACGGCCTTCAACCATGACGATGACGGGAATTTTCGACAATGGATTTAACGGGACGATCCCTGCGTTTGGTATCGGCGGCCCGGGCAATTTCAACATCGCGGTCGATCCCGGTTATTTGCCCTGGAACAATTCGAACCCGGTGTATAGCTTTCACGACAATCTGACCAAGATTGTGGGCAAGCACAACATTCAGTTTGGCGCTTATTATGCGGCGGTGGAGAAGAATGAGGATGCGGAGGAAGAACCCAATGGAAGCCTGGGATACTATTCGAATCCGAACTCGTTTTATTTGTCGCAAAGCCCTCTCGGTGGCCCCTATTCCAGCACGGGCAACGGCTTCGCCGACATGCTGGTGGGCTACATCAATACGTTCGTCCAACCCAATCAGAACTTGAAATATTACTTCCGCTACAAAGTTTTGGAGCCTTACGTTCAGGACGACTTCCGCATTACCAAGCAGCTGACATTGAATCTCGGCGTCCGTATTAGTCTCTATGGCAGCTACTATGAGCGCTATGGGCAGGCGTACAACTTTGATCCCACGGCCTACAACGCCGCGGACGCGCCGTCTGAAGATCCCAATGACGGCCATCTGATTTTCGGCCCCGGACAGAGTGTGAACAATCTAACGGGCATCGTTCATTGCGGCTACAACGGCGTTCACAGCAGTTGCATGTCGGGGCATCTGTTCAATCCCGCGCCCCGCATCGGTTTTGCGTACGATCCCATTGGCGATGGCAAGACGGCGATTCGAGGAGGCTACGGCATCTTCTTCGAACACGCGAACGGTAACGAAGCGAATTCGGAGTCGCTCGAAGGTAATCCACCGGGCATTATTGCGCCGGTACAATTTTATGTGAATGGGTATACGTCGATTGGCGGTTCGGGCAGTCAGCCGGAATTGTTTCCCTTCGGCTTGACCTCGATCGCAACCAAAACGCAGTGGCCGTATGTGCAGCAATTTCACATGGACATCCAGCGTGAACTGGCACGGAATTCGATCATCACCGTGGCATACGTTGGCAGCAAGGGGACGCATCTTTCGCAACAACTTGACCGCAATCAGATTCCGTCAACGCCAGCGTCGCAAAATCCATTTCCTACGGGGCAAATAATCACCGGCGACATCTGCAACAATCAGGCGCTGCCGAATGGAACGCCGATTACCGGGCAGGCTTTGATCAATCTCAACGTGGCCTGCGGAAACGTGATTCCCGATCAGTACCGGCCGTATCAAGGGTACGATTCGATTTACGGAATTCTCACCGGCGCGAATTCCAACTACAACGCGTTGCAGGTTTCAGGACGGCACAACGCAGGTGGATTGCAACTCACGCTGGCATATTCGTATAGCCATTCCATCGACAATTCTTCCGACCGGTATGACTCAACATTCGTGAACTCCTATGATCTGGCGGCTTATCGTGCCAGTTCGACGTTCGATCAGCGGCATATTTTTACGGTTAGTTACATTTACGATTTGCCGATTTTCAAACACACGAATGGCCTGAAGAAGACCCTGCTTGGCGGATGGCAGGTGTCGGGCATTACTACAGCCCAATCGGGTTCGCCGTTCAGTATTTTGAATGGCGGCACTTATGACAACGCGGGCGTCGGCAACAACGTGGGATCGGGATCGTTTGCCGATCTCGTGGGCGATCCACACGGGCCGAAGCCGCACTTCAACGGAGTGGCAGGAATTCCTTATGGTCCGCTGCTCGACAATCCTGGCGCCTATGCGCAACCCACCGGGCTGACATTCGGAGACTCAGGACGCGATTCGCTGATTGGTCCAGGACGTCTGAATTTCGACATGGGCATCTTCAAGCATTTCCAGATGCGCGAATCGTTGGCTCTGGAGTTTCGCGCTGAGGCATTCAACGTGTTCAATCATCCACAGTGGACGGGTATCAATAATAATTCCTGCGGACTGGAGATTAACTCCGGTGCCGACGATTGTGTTAATGGCGACACTGTGGGTGACGCTCCGAATGGCTTCCTGCATCCGAGCGGCGCTCACAACGGACGCATCGGCGAGTTTGGCCTGAAGCTGATTTTCTAAATATGCCGAGCGGAACGTTCCAGAGCTCGGCGAAGCTGTTGGCTAAGGTATTGGCCTTTGTTTTAGCTGTTGTGATCCCCATAAGTTTCCTGTGTCCGCACTGTGCGGGTGCGGAGGTACAGACACAATGGATTCGTCCGATGAAGCCGGGCGATCCGTTGTTGTGGGGGCGGAAGGACGGGCTGATTTTTGGCTTGCCTTCGGACGGAGGCTTGCCCGGCCCGCGTGGATTGATTCGTGTTGGAATGCTTTCTGCAAGAACGGGGAGTCCGGAGCTTCTTAATTACGTGGCCATTGAGCCGGTCACGACCGGACGAGGCAGCCGCGGAGATCGTATGGCATTCAGCGAATTGGAGATGAGTCTCTCGGACGCACAGCCGGGCAAGCGGCTGTGGGTGGAGGCAGGTGTCTCCGGTCTTTCCGGAGAACTGTCTAGGCAATCAGGCGGTCAGACCTCGATTGAAACGTTGACCGTGCGCATCGAGGTCGAGCGCTTTCAGTCCAATGGGGCTCACGTCTATGTGATTGCTACCGTGGCGAGCGATCATCCGCAGGAGCTGCGACTCTCGGTTTATCGCCATGACGATAGTCCAGAAATTGAAGAACTGACGCTGACGGCGACGATGGGCAATTACGAGCGGCTGCGCTGGCTGTGGTTGAAGGATCAAGTGGTCGATAGTCGAGAGATCTACCGCGGATATAAAGGAGATGATTTCGCGGAACACGCGACGTATCCGCTGAAGAAGATGTTGCGTGCGCCCGATGGCGATGCCATTGTTTTCTGCACAACGAACGAAGCGCACCCGGAGAGCAATCCGAACTTTGCAGCCAAGGAACACTGGCGTTATCGCTTGACCCGTACGACGCAGTATTGGCGTGTTCGAGCAGCGGATATCGAGCCGAATCTTCGCGTGAGGGTCAACGGACGGCGCGTGTATTGGAACACGCACTCGCCTGTGGGTGGTGGGATTGCATTCGAGAACTTTGAAGTGCGCCAGAAATATAAGCCGGGACAGACCTTTGTCTTCGGCTTCTCTACAAAAGAGCCGTGGGAGTTTGAGCCGTACATCGCTCATCTTGCCGCCGCACGAATTCCTGAGGTGAATTAGTGTTTGCAAAGTTGCATCTTGGCCAGCAGGTCTCCGCATGATCGGACGTCGCGAGTTCATTCGCAACAGCGCCGTGAGTGCCGCGGCATTAGCGCTTGTCAGGCCCGCGAAGCTAGCGGGCGCTGTTGCTTCCACTGGAACTGACTCGCGCATTGAAGTTTTGCCGGATGAAGTGTTGGGCACGATTTCGCCAAACATTTATGGACAGTTCCTTGAGCATATCGGCGGCGTTATCTACGACGGCGTTTGGGTCGGTGAGAATTCCAAAGTTCCAAACGTTGGCGGCATTCGGAAAGAGCTGTTGGATGCAATGCGCGCGATGAAAGCGCCTATTGTGCGCTATCCCGGGGGATGCTTTGCCGACAGTTATGACTGGCACGATGGCATCGGGCCGGCGGATAAACGTCCCAAGCGCACGAACTTTTGGCTGGAGGGGGACAGCACCCCGACGCAGGAACATCATTACGAATCGAACCGCTTCGGAACCGATGAGTTTATGCGGTTCTGTAAGGCCAGTGGGTGCGAACCGTACATTTCGGCGAACCTGCGCAGTTTGCCTGCGGAAGACTTTTATCGCTGGGTGGAATACTGCAACTCGCCCGCGGGTTCGACCACCTTGGCGGGGGCGCGGGCTGCGAACGGTTCGGTTGATCCTTATAACGTTCGGTACTGGGGAGTCGGGAATGAGTCCTGGGGTTGTGGTGGCAACTTCACGGCCGCCGAATATGCGGTTGAGTTTCGCCGTTTCACCGCGTGGGTGCCGCAGTATGAGAAGCCGCTTTCGCTGATCGCGTCTGGACCGAATTCCGATGACTGGCAATGGACGCGGCAATTTTTCGAAGAGATTGCCCGCAAGGACAAAAGTCTCTTCGAAACAATTTCGGGATGGGCCCTTCATTATTATTCATGGAATCTCAGCCGCGGACGTACGCAGGATTTCGATCAGGGTAAAGGCGACGCCCTCAAGTTTGACACCCAGGACTGGTACGAAATATTGCGGGAAGGGAATCGGCTGGAGTCGCTCATCGAGGGCCATTGGCAGGCGATGGGCGAATTCGATTCCACCCACGAAGTGAAATTGGTCGTGGATGAATGGGGCGCCTGGTATAAGCCGGGGAGCGAACAGACGGCGGGAAACTTTTTGGAGCAGACGCCAACGCTTCGCGATGCAGTTTTCAGCGCGATGTCGCTGGATACGTTCAATCGGCACGCGGACAAAGTCATGCTGGCGAGTCCGGCGCAGTTGGTGAACTGCTTGAATAGCCCATTCCTGGCGCATGAGGACAATTTTTGCGTAACGCCCATCGGTCACGTGTTTGGCATGTATGCGGCGCATCAGGGAGCGCAGTCAGTGCGGACAGTTATTTCTGCGCCTGAGGCCAGCTATCAGCGCGACGGAAAGCCGGCATCCTTTGTTGGCATGCAGGGGTCGGCGTCGTTGCTGAACAAGAATCTCGTGCTAACGGTAGTCAACCCTCACGTGAGTGAAACTCGCGAGACCGAGATCTCCGTGCGCGGTGCGAGCATTGGCTCGGCTGCGATGACGATCCTCACTCACTCTGACCTTCACGCCCACAATAGTTTTGCTCAGCGCGATGAAGTGACTCCGCAAACTAAAACGCTTGCCGCTTCGGGCAAGACAATCACGCTTTCGGTTCCGCCTGCTTGTGTGATGAAGCTGGCGCTGACTCTTATTTGACCAATCATGACGACGATTGTAGAAGTAGCGAAACGCGCACGCGCCTCGACCGGGACCGTCTCGAATGTGCTCCGCGGAACGGTGCGAGTGAGCCCAGCATTGCGGGAACGCGTGGAAGCGGCGATTCGCGAACTCGATTTTCACCCCAACGAAATCGCCCGCAGCCTGAAAGTGAATCAGACTTACATGTTGGGGATGGTGCTGCCCGACATTACCAATCCGTTTTACCCGGAAGTGATTCGGGGTGCAGAAGACAGGGCTTTGGAGCGCGGTTTCCTATTGGTAGCCGCCAACACAGATGAGCAGATCGATCGTGAGCAACATATCGTTTCCGCATTGCGCTCACGTCGCGTGGACGGAATTCTCTTAGTTCCAACACGGGGCAACAGTGTCGACCATATTCGCCGCACCATGAAGTCGGGAATTCCGGTCGTGTGCCTGGACCGTGTTCCGACGGGATTGAAAGTGGACGCCGTCATGTTGGATAACGTTCGCGGGGCGCAGGATTGCGTGCGCCATCTCGTGCGTTCTGGCTACCGCAGTATTGCGATGATTACCGGATCGCTGGAGTTAGGCGTTGCTCGTGAGCGTCTGCGGGGGTACGAAGAAGGCTTGCGCGAAGCTGGGATCGAAGTTTCGAAAGGCCTGATCCTGGAAGGTGATTTCCGTGAAGGTTCGGGTTATCGCCTGACCAAAGATCTGTTATTGCGGGCCGACCGACCCTCTGCGATTTTGGTGTCGAATGGCGTCATGGCGTTGGGCGTGCTTCAGGCTTTTGAGGAACTTGGAGTGCGTTGTCCCGAAGATGTGGCGCTCGCGACCTTCGATGACCTCGCGGGTGATCGCGCGTTTCATCCGCGGCTGACAGTGATTTCACAGCCAGGGTATGAAATCGGCGCACGTGGCGTCACCCTTCTGATGGATCGCATTGAGGGGAAGCTGACCAAGAAAACCTCGGTGATTCGCATCGCGCCTGCTTTAATCGTCCGCGACTCTACACGAGGCGCAGCCATGCCAGCGCGGAGAGTGACGGGGTAATGCCGGAAACAATCCTAGAAATGCGCGGGGTCGAAAAACGCTTCGACGGCGTGCGTGCAGTGCATGAGGCCAGCTTTTCGCTTGCCGCCGGCGAGGTGCATGCGCTGATGGGGGAGAACGGCGCCGGCAAAAGCACATTGGCGAAAATTGTGGCCGGTGCGGTGAGCGCGGACAGCGGAGATATTTTCGTCGATGGCTCTCCGGTGACGATTCGAGGGCCACGCGATGCTCAACGTCTGGGCATCGCCATGATTTATCAAGAACTCGATTTGTTCCCGCACCTGAGTGTCGCCGAAAACTTAGTTACGGGGAACGATAAGTTCAAAGAGCACGGGTTTGTAAGACCGCGCGACATGGATCGATTCGCCGAACCGGTTCTGAGGCAAGTAGGTCTTACATGCAGCCCCCGCAGTGAAGTACGCTCTCTAAGCACCGGCGAAAAACAGCTCGTATCGATCGCGCATGCGCTTAGCATGCAAGCTCGCATCATTCTCATGGACGAGCCGACCAGTTCTTTGTTCGACGACGCCGCGGAACGGCTCTTCCAAGTCATCGCGGGATTAAAGCAACAAGGCGTGGCCATCGTTTACGTCTCCCATAAGATGGACGAAATCTTCCGCATCTGCAATCGCGTCACGGTGATGCGGGACGGCGAAACGGTGGGGATGCGCGGTATCCGTGAGGTTTCTCCTCCCGATCTTATCCGGATGATGATCGGGCACGAATGGAAGCCGCGTGAGCGTGAACCTGTGGCGCCCAGCGGCGAAGTTGTGCTGTCATTCGCTGGCGTCACCACCGGGAAGCTGCGCGACGTTTCTTTTGAGTTGCGCCAGGGTGAGGTCGTCGGGGTTGCCGGCCTTCTCGGTTCAGGGCGGAGCGAGATCGGGCGGGCGTTGATGGGCTTGGACCGATGTAAACGCGGAAAAGTGTGGCTGCGCGGGCGGCTGTCTACGATCAAGTCAGTGGCGGATGCGTTCAAGATGCGCATCCGGTGGTTGCCCGAAGATCGCAAGCTCGACGGCCTTATGATGCGCATGAGCATCGTCGAAAACGCGACAATCTCCGACCTCAAACGCCTGAGTTCGATGGGATTTGTGGATCGACTCCGTGAACGAGAAGGTGCTCTCTCTTGTTTTCAGACGCTATCTTTGAAGTCGAATTCGGTCACTCGTGCGGTGGGCACTCTGAGTGGGGGGAATCAGCAGAAGGTGCTGTTGTCGAGATGCTTACTGGGCAAGCCCGCTATTCTTTTTCTCGACGATCCGACGCGCGGGATCGATGTCGGGGCGAAGGAAGATATTTATCAAATCATTGGGCAACTTGCGGCACAGGGCGTCGGCATCATTTTTGTCAGTTCGGAGCTGCCTGAACTGCTGCGCTTCTGCGATCGCATTCTGGTCATGCGAGAGGGTTCGATCGCCGCCGATCTGGATGCGGGACTCACTTCGCAGGAAGAAGTTCTTACCTGCGCGACTCAGCCGCCAGTATCGGAGGCTCACGCTTGAGATCGTCTTCGTCCTCCACGGCAAGGCAATCGTTCTGGAAAAAGCTCACGGGCCAACAGCGTGACGTCACCAAGAGTCTGGGCGCTCTGATTGCGATATTCATTTTCGCATCGCTGCTTAGCCCGGCTGCAAGTGATGGTTCTAACATCTTTCTGCAATGGGGCAATCTTACTGACATTCTTCGCCAGGTGTCGATTGTCGGAATCATTTCACTGGGGATGAATTTCGTTATCCTGACCGCGGGCATTGACCTGAGCGTGGGCAGCATTCTCGCTTTGTCGAGCACGGTCGTTGCGTTGCTGCTCACGCGCTGGCAGCCGGAGATGGGCTATGCGGCGCAGATATCGATTGCGATTGGGGCCGCGCTGCTGATATCCACGGCGTCTGGCGCTCTGAGCGGGACGATCATTGCGATATTCGATGTGCAGCCGTTTGTCGTGACGCTCGCGGGAATGATCGGCATTCGCGGACTGGCCAAGTGGCTCTCCAGCAATGCCAATGTGGATGTGGGATTTGGCCAGGATGTGGCTTCGCTGTTTGCCGCGATCTTCCGTGGCAAGCCGATGATCATTGGATTTTATGTAGTGCTGGCAGCCATATTTTCTGTCTTGCTGGGTCGAACTGTTTTCGGGCGTTATGTGCGAGCGGTTGGCGACAATGAGCGGGCTTCGTTATATGCCGGCCTGCCTGTGCGTTCCGTGAAGCTTTGGGTTTACTCCTTGTCCGGGTTGCTGGCCGGTTTTGCCGGCGTTTTGTATGCAGCGGAGAATCATCAGGGGAATCCTAACTCCGGGGTGGGTTATGAACTCGATGCAATCGCGGCGGTCGTGATCGGAGGGACGCAACTCTCAGGCGGCAAGGGCACGATCGCTGGAACGATCATTGGCACGCTGATGATTGGCGTGCTGACGAACATGCTTCGACTCAATAACGTCGACAGCAATGTCGAGATGATCGTGAAGGGAGCCATCATTCTGTTTGCGGTCGCCGTGCAGAAACAAGGAAAGGACGTGCGATGAGAAATCAATCAGCCATGCGATTTTTGTTTCTGGCATTACTAGCCGGGGCGGCTATCTCGTGCAATCGTAGCAACTCCGCGAGCACTCCTGAAGGCAAGCACCAATTCTTCGTGGCCTTTAGCCAAGCGAATAACGCCGAGCCTTATCGAGCGGCGCAGAACGATTTGATGACCAAGCTATTCGCTGCTGCGGGTGATGTGAAGTTGGTCATCGCCGATGCGCAGCAGGACAACAGCAAACAAGTGGCGCAGGTCGAGACGTTCATCCGCCAGCGGCCCGATCTGCTTATTGTTGCGCCCAATGAACGCGCGGCACTCACCGCCGTGATGGGAGAAGCGATGGAGCAGAAAATTCCCGTCATCTGTTTAGAACGGGATATTCTCCAGCCGAACTATACAACGCTGGTACGCAGTGACAATGTCGAGATCGGACGCATGGCCGGAAATTTCATCCGCGATTATCTGGTCGCGAAATACAAACAACCGAAAGGCAATGTCGTCGAGATTCAGGGATTGCTGGGTGTTGAGGCCGCGATTAATCGGCATAAGGGAGCGGCCGAGGTGCTCCAAGAATATCCTGACATTAAAATCGTTGCCGATCCGGTGGCGGACTGGATTCAGGCGCGCGCCAAAGATCGGATGACGGAAGTCCTGCGGGCTCAGCCGTCCATCGACGTCGTCTATGCGCATAACGATCCGATGGCGGTGGGAGCTTATCTAGCAGCCAAGGAGTTGGGCAGAGAGCGCGAAATGATTTTTGTCGGCGTCGATGGATTGGGGGGGCCAGCGGGCGGGATTAAGAAGGTCCAGGACAGAATTCTTGCCGCAACGTTCGTTTATCCGTTATGCGTGGACAAGACGGTGGAGATCGCGCTGAAAATTCTGCGTGATCCGACTTTTCATCCCGACAAGGAATATACGGTGGCGCCGCAGCTCGTGACTCCCTCGAATGCGGCGCAACTTTATCAGCAATCAACCGTGACGCCGTAGCGTTGCGATTCTCACATGAGATAGGAGATATCATGCAACCAGCCATCATCGTCGCCAGCGGCGACCTGCGCCTCGACGCCAACCAGAAGTGCTGGCCCGCGCAAAAAACAGTGGAACACATGGTGACCGCTGCCATTCAGCGCCTTGGTTTTGAAGTGACGCGCGGACATGCCTACGATCCCGTTAAGCAGCATGGTTTCCTCGACTCCCAGAAATACGGCATGGAGGTGTTTCGCACTCTGCCCTCTGACGCGCCGTTGATTGTGGTCGAAGCAGTTTGGCAGTATTCGCATCATGTGTTGCCGGGTCTGATGACTCATCGCGGACCCATCCTTACGGTGGCCAACTGGAGCGGAGAGTGGCCCGGTTTGGTAGGGATGTTGAATCTTAACGGATCGTTGACCAAAGCG
>Ga0181531_10002712_pt1 | contig 10959 bp, 5 predicted proteins | sample PEATcosm2014_Bin_38_FD_119743 | JGI IMG/M metagenome (GOLD analysis project Ga0181531, IMG submission 119743) | Peatland microbial communities from MTU Mesocosm Facility, Houghton, MI, USA - PEATcosm2014_Bin11_10_metaG | ecosystem: Environmental > Terrestrial > Soil > Wetlands > Peat | place... | reverse complement strand
CGTTGAGCTTATTTCGGCGACCGCCAACGGGGTTACAAGTAACGGTGACGGCTCACTCGGTTCGGCGGTCAGCAGCGATGGAATAGTTGTATCGTTTGGCAGCTCGGCGTCGAACAACAGCAAGGCCTATATTTACGGTGTCGACGAGTCGGGCGGGACCATGGGCACTGTGGTCGATGACCCTGCAGCGCAGACCCTGACAACGCACGGCACTCTTTTATTTTCGGGCACACGGGGAGACACTTTTACAGTTTCGGTCGTGGCGCAGGCCGGTGCATTGGGCACACTGTCAGCGAGCATCGTTCACGATCCGACGAGTAACGGCAGCGGCGGTTTGGTCCAGTGGACTTACCAAGTGGCCGAAACGCAAGCGGCGGCACTAGCGGCAGGACAATCAGAGGTAAGTACTTTTTCCATCAGTCTTGACGACGGTGATGGCGGCTTGACCAGCCAAAACGTGACGGTGACAACAATCGGCACTCGGCCTCTCTTTGCCGAACCGATCTTCTGGACCGACGGCGCTGGCGGTGACTTTGATGGCGCCGCGAATTGGAGTTCTTTCGCCGTACCCGGGGCCGCCGATCAGGTCCTTATTGATCACACCGGAACCTACATGGTCACAAGCACTTCGGATCAAACAATCGCTACTCTCGATACCGTAAGTACCGCCACTCTGTCGATCACTGACGGGATCTTTGTCATCACCGATGGGTCCGCGACCAGCAATGCTGGAACGATCGCGGTAGGTAGCAATGCGACGCTTGAGATTTCCGGTACAGTCCAGAACTCTGGGATGATCCAGCTGGATCAAACCTCTGATGCAGCAACGTTTCTGATCGATGGCTATGTTTCGTTGTCTGGAGGCGGCGCCGTTTCGCTGACGGACCAAGGCCTCAATAGGGTTTCGGGCGTGGGTGAAGGCGCGACGCTCGAGAATATCGATAATACGATTTCCGGATCAGGCTTGCTCGGCAACGGCAATCTCACATTGATAAACGACTCTGCTGGAACGATGGCCGCCACCGGCACCACCTATCAACTTGTTGTCGACACTGGCGGCAGTTTCCTTACCAATAACGGGGTGGTTGAGGCGACCGGTGCGGCGGGGATGCTGATCCAGAATACCACCGTCATTAACAACGATATATTGGCAGTCTTCAACAACAGCACGCTTCAGATCAACGGTACGGTCGACAATACGTTCTTTGCAAATATCGAGGTTGGCGGGGCGCTGTTAAACGACGCAGCAAGGTTTTCGGCAGCGACGGTCACCAACGAGGATAATATCACCGTCAACGATCACGGCTCGTTTACGGCTGTCGATCTAGCCAATGGCGGCCCGATCCTCCTGGACTTGGGGACGATCGAAATCAATGATTCTGGCGCTGTGAGCAGCCAGATCATAACCAATGCTAATTATGGCATAATCGCAGTCAACAATAACGGCATTCTCTACGCCGATAGCCTTACTAATTCGGGCTCTTTAAACGTCTACAACAGCGGCATAGTGCACGACACCGTTATGGGCAATTCCGGTGATGTTACAATCAACAATACTGCCGCAATCTACAACAGCGCGCTCATCGACGGGAGCACGGGATTCATCACACTTTTTGACTCCAGTACGATGCAAGATGGCAGCGACGCGAATTCCGGCCAAATCGCGCTCTCTGATAACGCGGCGGTGGTGGACGATGCCCTCGATAACACCAACATCGGCTACATCGATCTCTACGGCAACGCAACGTTCACGGTAACCGGTAGCGCTGGAGCAAGTGAGAATGCCGGATCCGTTTTTATTGGCGATTTTGCTGCAGGCGAAGACGCGAACTTCGACATCAGCGGCACTTTCCCCAACAGCGGCTATATCGAGCTCGATGGGAGCGGATATTCAAACCAGACAATAGGTGGGGCGGGCATCACCATTCTTGCTGGCGGCGCCATACTCGAGGGCGGCGGACAGATCAGCCTCCTCGGCGGGGCTATTACCGGGGCGGCAGGCGGCGCGACCCTGACCAACGTTGACAATACAATTTCCGGCTTTGGCAACATCGGCGACGGCTCCAATGACTTGACGCTGGTCAATGACGCAAGCGGCGTCATCGACGGTAACAACATTTCGATCACTTTAGACACCGGGAGCAATTTGATCAGTAATGCTGGGACGATCGAGGCGTCGCTTCTCAGCACCGTCAACATCCTCAGTCCGATTACCAATACGGGCACATTGCAGGCCATTTCACACGCCAAGTTGAACGTCGAAGCCTCACTCGACAATTTTGGCACGGTCGCGGCCAACGACGGCAGCAGCCTTACGATCGGCGGCGAAACGACAAACCACGGAACGATAGCGGCCGAAAGTCTGAGTGATGGCACCATTCAAGCAAACGTCGATAACTACGGAGTATTGGAGGCGGCGGCTGGCGGTACCCTCGAACTGCTCAACGATTTCGACAACACCGGCAGCCTGCTGGTGCAAGACGGCAATGTGATTGTTGTGGGCGCCGCCTCTGGCAGCGGACAGGCTCAGATCGCCGATGGAATTATCGAGTACGACGGGTCATCGAGCCTGGCAACCGTTTTCGACGCCGGCGCTGGCGGCGGTCTGAAGCTTGCACATTCCGCCCAGTACTCGGGCACGGTCACAGGGTTTGCACTCGGCGACTACTACGACCTGATGGACATCAGGTATTCGCAAGCGACCTTCTCTTACGTCAGCAATGGCGCGAACACCGGCGGAACGCTGTATGTGAGCGATGACGAGAACAGCGCCGCGATCAGCATGGCAGGCCAATATACGACGGGCAGCTTTTTTGCGTCCAGCGACGGCAACGGCGGAACATACATTTCCGAAACGGAGCCAGTGCATTGGCTGAATGCTGTTGGTGGCGCCTTCGAGCAGGGGGACAACTGGGATAGCGCGTCCGTTCCGACCTCGGTCAATGACGTATTCATAACGGCGTCCGGCGAGGACTATACCGTTACGAGTTCGTCATCCCAATCGGTGAACAGTGTCAGTATTGGCAGCGATGCGACGCTGGCAATCGGCGGCTCCTCCGACTTCACGATCGCCAACGGAACCGAGTTTGGCAGCATTTTGGGCCAAGTGGTGGTTAATGACGGCAGCGAATTGGCGCTGCACTTCCAGGTTCAGAACAGCGGCGTCATCACGCTGAATTCGACTGGCCACGATACGACCTTGAGCATTATCGGGACCATCACGTTGGATGGCGGTGGGCAGGTCGTGCTGTCCGACAGTGAAAATAACATCATCACCGCCGCGACTGCGGACGCCACGCTTATTAACGTGGATAATTCGATCTCTGGCTCGGGTCTTTTGGGGGATGGCCAGCTCACGCTGGTCAATAGCGGGGAAATCGCAGCCAGCGGTGAGATGAACGCGCTCATTATCAACACTGAGGGCAACGTCGTCATCAATAACGGCACGCTTGAGGCGACTGGAGCCGCCGGGCTAGTGATCGAGAACACCACGATCGACAGCTCCGGGGGTGGCTTGGTGGGCGGGGGCGGCGGGCCGGTTGATTTGCAAAACGCCTGGCTCATCGGCGGCACGTTGAACGGTCAGATCAATGTCAGTAACGGCCTCAACACGCTTGACGGCACGGACAGCAGGACCGTCACGGTCGACGCCACCGGCGATGTCGCCTTGCTAGATGGTCAGCAGCTGACACTGCGCGGCAGCATCGGCAATAGCGGCGTTATCGGGTTGGGTGCAAGCGTCGACGCTACGACGCTTCTGATCGATACCACAAATGTTTCGCTCAGCGGTGGCGGCTCCATCAATCTGTCCGACAGCAGCTACAACATCATCATCGGCGTGACGGCGAACGCCACGCTTACTAACATGGATAACACGATCTCAGGCTCCGGTCTTTTGGGCGATGGGCAGCTCACGCTGATCAATAAGGCAGATGGGTTCATCGACGCCACCGGCGACACGAACGCGCTCGTTGTCGATACCGAGGGCGAGGTCCTGATCAACGACGGCACGCTGAAAGCGTTGGGAGCCGCTGGACTCAAGATCCAAGACACCACGGTTGATGGCTCGCGAGGATTCGTTGGCGACATCATTGCTTATGGCGGCTCGGTAGTGGATCTGGAAGGCGCCACGATCCTTGGCGGCACGCTGATCAGTGATGCTAACGGCGTGATCGACGTGGTTAGCGGCACCAGTATTTTCGACGGCACGAACGACAGCAGCGCAACTAACTCTGGGGTAACCAATTCTGCCGATGTCGAGGTTCTAGACGACCAACAACTGACGTTGCGCGGTGAGATTAATAATACGAATTATATCGATTTGGGTTCAACCGGCGACCCTACAACGCTTTTAATCGACACCACAAATGTTTTGCTCAACGGCTACGGCACTATCAATCTTTCGGACTGCAGCGAAAACATCATCGCCGGCGTAACGGCGAATGCTACGCTCACTAACAACGATAATACCATCTCTGGCTCCGGTCAGCTGGGAAATGGGCAGCTGACGCTGATCAACGGGCAATACGGCACCATCGACGCCACTGGCGATATCAACCCGCTCATTATCAATACTCAGGGCAACGTCGTCATCAATAACGGCACGCTGGAGGCGACGGGAGCCGCCGGGCTGCTGATCCTAGACACCACCGTGGATAGCTCAGGTGGCGGATTCGTGTCGATGTCGGAATCCGGCGGTGCAGTTGAATTGCAAAGCGCCGTGCTTGTCGGTGGTACCATCGAAGATCTGATCAAAGTAATCGGTGGTCTCAGTATATTGGACGGTACGGATAGCGAGACTGTCACGATCGGCGCCACCGGCGATGTGGAGGTGCTAGATGGCCAGCAATTGAAACTGCGCGGCAGTATCAGCGATAGCGGCAATATCAACTTGGGTTCAACCGGCGACATTACGACGCTTTTGATCGATACCACAAATGTTTCGCTCAGAGGCGGCGGCTCGATCAATCTGTCGGACTACAGCGACAACATTATCACCGGCGTAACGGCGAGCGCCACGCTCACCAATGACGACACGATTACGGGCTCCGGCCTTCTAGGAGACGGCCAGCTAACGCTGATCAACGACGGGACCATCGATGCCAGCGGCGCCGACGCGCTGCTCCTACTCGATACCGCCGGTAATGCCGTCATCAATGACGGAACGCTGGACGCGACGGGAACCGCCGGACTGCTGATTGAAAACACCACAATCAATGGCTCCGGAGGCGGTTCGATAAACGGCAACGGTGGTGCCGTCGAATTGCAAGGTGACGTCATCGTCGGCGGTACGCTGGAGGGGTCGATCACGATCGGTGATAGCGCAAGTACCCTCGATGGCACCCAATATGTCGTGGCTAACGCCGGCACGGTGCTGGTGGATGATGCCGATCAACTTGTGCTGATCGGCACGATCAACAACACCGGTACGATCTGGCTTGATTCGCAGGGAGACGCGACCACGCTAGAGATTGGCGCCGCTAACGCGACACTCGAAGGTGGCGGCCAAATCACGTTGTCGGACAATGCCGCTAACCTAATCATCGGCGTTAGCGCCAGCGCCAAGCTCACTGTAGCGAACACCATCGCTGGCTCGGGTGAACTCGGCAACGGCGAGCTAACGCTCGTTAACGAGAACGCCGGGATTATCGATGCGGATCAAGTGACGCCGCTCGTCGTCAACACGGAGGGCAACGTCGCTACCAACGACGGAATTTTCGAAGCGAGTCAGGGTGGTCAGCTCGTTATCCTCGACACCACTGTGGACGGCTCGGGCGGCGGCTTCATCGAAGCTAATGGTGCTAATTCATTGGTCGAATTGCGAAACGCCGACCTTCAGGGTGGTACACTGGAGACTTCTGGGGGTGGCGTGATAAGTGCGGTTGATAGCACTTTCGACGGAACGCAGAATGAACAAGTCAACAATGCAGGCGATGTGGTTGTAAGCGACGGCCATGAACTGACCCTCTTGGGCATCCTCAACAATACAGGAGAGATAAACCTCAATGCGACTGGAGGCGATACGACACTGTCGATCGGTGGGATCGTAACTCTTGAGGGGGGCGGCAATGTCGTGCTTTCGGACGACACTCACAATATCGTGGATGGCAATGCGTTAGGCGCCACGCTCATCAACCAGGACAATACTTTCTCCGGCGCGGGCTCCATCGGTGGCAGCCATTTGACGTTGATTAATCAGGAGGCCGGCCGGATCGAAGCCGGCGGCGCAGCCGCACTTAATCTCGATTTCCAGGATAATGCCATCAGCAATGCGGGTGAATTGTATGCGACGGGTACTGGCGTATTAAGCATTCAGGGCAATGTGACAAATGCATCATCAGGATTGATTGAGGGCGAAAACGGCGGCAGCGTGTCGATTCAGGGCGATGTGCAAAATGCATCATCAGGGGCAATTGCGGCCTATTACGGCAACGTATCGGTATCTGGTGACGTCACGGGCGGGGCCGTTTACATTGCCGATGGCACGTTCGAAGCCGGCGGGGCACTCAGTGCGAATGTTACATTCCAGACCCCCGGCGGAACCTTGCCCGCCGGAACGCTCAAGCTCGACGCACCGTCGATGTTTACCGGGGAGATCTTCGGCTTCACAGGCAATGGCACTCTGTCGGGCTCGGACAAAATCGATCTGACTGACGTCAACGAAAGTGCACAGGATTTCAGTGCGACCTATGATACTTCGACCGGCATCCTCTCAGTGACCGACGGAACGAATACGGCGAATCTGAAGTTCTTTGGCACTTATTCGCAGGACAATTTTCAATTCGCCCCTGATGGCGATGGCGGAACCATCGTTTACGACCCGCCAATCCCCAACCAAGCGAAGCCATCGGTTGAGTCGACGAACGATAGCTTTATCTTCCATTCGGGAATGGAAGAAGATTCGGTTATTGCCAACTTTACGGGACAAAGCGGCGTGTCAGACAAGTTTGAGCGCGGCGATTTCTCGATGCACATGAAACAGCTGATGTCGTCGATCCAGTCTGCAGACGGCGGCCATGACTGGTTCATCCACATTGGAAACGGCGATGCCACACCATGGATGCCCGTTCATCAGCACGCGGCCGATTTCATCCTGCACTAGATGGTGACGCTCCACCGCCGCTGACTCATCCGCACACTTGACCGCGCTGACAGGCGGACAGCCAATCGACGGTCGATCAAACGGGCGCGCGATCGTCGCGGATACCGCATAAGCCGAAGGATGGATAACGAGCGGGCGGCAGTTGTCGTTAGCCCATCCGCATGGCTGACGTTCGTTGCTAGCGTGTTTCCGATTTTCCGCTGCTTCTCCAGTGTGGCAAGGGCAACGACGTCCGGCGTTTCGCCGATCTCACTCGAAGCAACACCCACTCCGGGCGGAGCGCAGAGCGCAAGTTCGATGCGGATCGAAACATGTGGATTCCGCACGGGCCGCATCGGCCAAAGCTGCGGCTATCAAGCTTGGATCACCGTCGTTAAACACGACTCCCAGAGAATGAGCGATCGCTGTGCCCGCTAAGTTGGCTTGCTCAAGTCCTTGGCACCAATGATCACGAAACCCGTGCCAGACTTTGGCGCTTCCCTGAACTTGGGATTCGTCGATAGTTTCTGCATAAACTTTTCGCGTGCCGTGCCTTTAGTTGCAATCGGTTCGGTCGTGCCTATCAGTGCCGACGAATTTGGCGCGACCGGCTTGCCCGGTGGTTTCTGCGTCATCGAGTCGGGCACAGTGCCTTGATGTGGCAACGGATGCGATTGGAGCCACAACGCGCGAGCGGTGACGGCTGGATCAATCCCGACCTTCCTCCACCATGCAGCTTCGTCGCCACAACGGTGGACCTCGCGATGATGTCCTCGGCACAATGGAACAGTGAACTCATCGCTGGACCTTGCGCCCAAGAGCCCTCATCTGGGTAAAACGAAGGTGGTGGGCATCCGCGGGTCGCCGCTCGGGGAGATCGCGACCTTGCTTGAAGCGAGCGCGCTGGCGATTCCAAGGCCTATTCCGCTAGTCGAGCCGGTGACAATGGCGGTCTTGTCTGCCTGCATTTTCGTCCCTCACCACAATGAAAGAATTCAAAGGGCAACCCAAAAGGGTCAATGTGAAACGATGCCGGCAGTCTTGTGACACCAGCAAATATATCATACTGTCACCTGCCGGTCACGCGCTTTCGCAAAACTGCGGACCTTTCTTGAAGCATCCGCCATTTCGAGTGACCCCGCCATGCACGACATTCCCGGCCGTCTCTAAAGACCGCCCGTCGCGTTCCACGCAAGAGCCGGAGAGCTGGCGCCCGGATCGCTGTCAGCGCGTCGCGCTCGTCCTGCAGGGCGGCGGCGCGCTCGGCGCTTATCAGGCGGGTGCCTACCAGGCGATGCACGAAGCCGGCGTTGAACCCGACTGGGTGTCAGGTGTTTCGATCGGCGCCATCAATTCGGCCATCATCGCCGGCAATCCGCCCAAGCATCGTCTGCGCCAGTTGCGCGCCTTTTGGGACATGATCACCGAACGGAAAATCTGGCCGTTCACGCCCGACGGCGACATTTTCCGCAAAGCGCGTAATGCGCATAGCTGCGTCGTGACCAGCGTCGCCGGGCAGCCGGGCTTTTTCAAGCCGACCTTTCCCAACCCCTGGATGAGCCTGACCGGCGCCAGCACGGCGACGAGCTATTACGACACCTCCCCCTTGCGCGAGACGCTGCTCGAGCTGGTGGATTTCTCGCTGATCAACGAGCGCGCGACCCGCTTTTCGGTCGGGGCCGTCAACGTGCTCACCGGAAATTTCGTATATTTCGACAATGCCAACGAGGAGATCGAACCCGAGCACATCATGGCCAGCGGCGCGCTGCCGCCGGCGTTGCCGATGGTCAAGATCGGAACCGATCATTTCTGGGACGGCGGCATCGTCTCCAACACGCTATTGCAGCATCTGCTTGACCAAGAAGACAAGCTCAACACCCTGGTTTTCCAGGTGGATTTGTTCAGTGCGCGCGGGGTGTTGCCGCGCGACACCCAGGAGGTGCTCGCGCGCCAAAAGGACATTACCTACTCGTCGCGTACACGCTACACAACCGACGTGTACCGCCGCATCCACAATTTGAAGATGCTTCTGGCGAAAGCGCTCGCAAAAATCCCGCAAGATCAACTGAGCGATGACGATCGGCGGCGGCTGGACGAACTGGCGGATTTACCGGAAATCTCGATCCTGCATATCATCTATCAGCAGAAGGCCTATGAGGGGGCACGCCAAGGACTACGAGTTTTCCGGCACTTCAATGCGCGAGCACTGGCAAAGCGGCTACGAAGACACGCGCCGGACGCTGAAGCATCAGAAATGGCTGGCGATGCCGCCGCCCGGTTCCGGCGTTCTCGTTCACGACGTTCATCGCCAGCAGGAAGATTGACCGCAGGCAAACAAACACGGATACGCCGCCGGTTACCCGGCGGCGCACCAATAAAGCCAAAGGGACGTGAATCGATCTAGATGCGCCGGCCAAAACCGCCGCGCATGCCGCCTGCGATCAGCGAGATGAGGAAAAGCACGATAGCGACGAAAAAGACGATTTTGGCGATGCCGACCGCGGCGCCCGCGATTCCGCCAAAACCGAGTACCGCCGCAATTAAGGCGATGATCAAGAGTGTAACAACGAGGCTCAGCATCTCTTTGCTCCGGATTTCATTATTTCATTTGTCAGAGAGATAACTCCCGAGCACCCGGCGCGGTTCCGTCGCAAAAAGGGCGGAGCGTTACACTTGGTCAAGGTCGTCGCGCGGCGGAAAAAGGAGAACGCTTACGATCACGGCCAGCGCCAACGTCGCATATGATTGGAATTCCGCGTTGTGCATCGCAATCGCGATCTGACCGCACAGCCGATCGATCTCGCCGATCATGGACAATGCATCACTCATTGCTTCACCGGTTCCCCGAGGGTCATCGCCGAGAATTCTCCTCTTGATTTTCGAAGCAAGCGGAAGTGTGACTAGCGGCCGGGTGCGCGCTGCGCAGGCTGCCCAAGTTTCAAGCGTGACTGCCGCAATGCTTGGCAGAAGGGGTTGGCCTGCGGAAGAATCACTAGTCCAATCAATCTGATAGCCCATGGCATAGCACTTGCTGCAATGAACCAGGAGCGAGGGGAGTATTGGTCCGCCGATGGCTTAGCAACGCGTCTCGGCGGCCGTTAAAGCCATAGGGAGCCGAGATATGGACTACGTGAAGCCGGTGGATGTCGCCTCCGCCATGATCAATGCCGGGCGCACCAAGCTCGCGTTGCCGCCGCTCGATTTGGTGATCCGCGGCGGCCTCGCCGGCGCGATCCTCGGCGCTGCGACGAGCCTCGCCATCACGGGCGCGGTGCAAACCGGTCAGCCTCTGGTCGGCGCGTTGATCTTCCCCGTCGGACTCATCCTCATCGTGCTGCTTGGCCTCGATCTGGTAACCGGCAGCTTCGGCTTGTTGCCACTGCCCTGGCTCGAGGCCGACACGACCTCGAAGACCATGCTGGCCAATTGGGGCTGGGTTTTTCTCGGTAACCTGATCGGCAGCATCGTTTATGGCGGGCTGTTGGCGATCGCGCTCACCAATTTCGGCGCCACCGCGCCAGCCGGCGTCGCGGCGAAAATCGTCGCGATCGCCGAGGCCAAAACGACGGGTTACGAGGCGCTCGGCTACGCCGGCATGATCACGGTCTTCGTCAAGGCGATCCTCTGCAACTGGATGGTCTGCCTCGCCATCGTCGCCGCCATGACGACGTCGTCGACCATCGGCAAGATCGCCTGTGCCTACATGCCGATCTTCATCTTTTTCGCGCAGGGCTTCGAGCACTCGGTCGTCAATATGTTCATCATCCCGACCGGTATGATGATGGGCGCCAAGGTCACCGTGGCGCAATGGTGGTTGTGGAATCAGATCCCAGTCACGGTCGGTAATCTGATCGGCGGCTTCGTGTTCACCGGCCTCG
>Ga0181531_10002711_pt1 | contig 10960 bp, 10 predicted proteins | sample PEATcosm2014_Bin_38_FD_119743 | JGI IMG/M metagenome (GOLD analysis project Ga0181531, IMG submission 119743) | Peatland microbial communities from MTU Mesocosm Facility, Houghton, MI, USA - PEATcosm2014_Bin11_10_metaG | ecosystem: Environmental > Terrestrial > Soil > Wetlands > Peat | place... | reverse complement strand
CGGCCCCCTCACCCCGACCCTCTCCCCCGCACAGGGGGAGAGGGAGTTGTTCACCGCAGCCGCTCCAGAATGCTCACGTAATTCGCCACCGCGGTGCCGCCCATGTTGAAAATGCCGCCGAGCTTGGCGTTTTTGATCTGCATGGCGCCGGCGCTGTCGGTGAGCTGCATCGCGGTAATCGCATGCATCGACACGCCGGTGGCGCCGATCGGGTGGCCCTTGGCTTTCAATCCGCCGGACGGATTGATCGGCAGCTTGCCGGTTTTGCTCACCGTGCCTTCGGCGATCACGCGCGCGCCCTGGCCTTCCGGCGCCAGCCCCATGGCCTCGTATTCGATCAGCTCGGCGATGGTGAAGCAGTCGTGCACCTCGGCGAAGGAGAGATCGTCGAGGCCGACGCCGGCCTGCGCCAGCGCGCGCTGCCAGGCCACGCTGCAGCCTTCGAATTTGAGCACGTCGCGCCGCGACATCGGCAAAAAATCCTGCACGTGCTGCGCGGCGCGGAACACCACCGCCTTGTTCAATTTCAGCGCGGTCTCGACGTCGGCCAGCACCACGGCGGCGGCGCCGTCGGACACCAGCGAACAATCGGTGCGCTTGAGCGGACCGGCGACGCGCGGATTCTTTTCGCTTTCGGCGCGGCAAAAATCGTAGCCGAAATCCTTGCGGATCTGCGCATAGGGATTATCGACGCCGTTCTTGTGATTCTTGGCGGCGATCTGGGCCAGCGCGTCGGACTGGTCGCCCCAGCGCTGAAAGTAAAGTCCGGCGATCTGGCCGAACACGCCGGCAAAGCCGCCGTCGATGTCGGCTTCCTCGCGCACGTAGGAAGCTTTGAGCAGATTGCGCCCGATCTCGGCGGCCGGCGTGGTCGTCATCTGCTCGACGCCGACCACCAGTACGATTTTTGCCGATCGCGAGGCGATCGATTTGAGCGCGACGTGGATCGCGGCCGAACCGGTGGCGCAAGCGTTCTCGACCCGGGTCGCCGGCTTAAAGCGCAGATCGGGCGAGGCCTGCAGCACCAGCGAAGCGGTAAAATCCTGCGCCGAAAAACCGGCATTGAAGTGGCCGAGCACGATCTCGTCGACGTCCTTGGCGGCGATGCCGGCGTCGGCCAGCGCTTCGCCCGCCACCTTGACCACCAGGCTCTCGACCGTTTCTTCGGGATGCTTGCCGAAGGGCGTATGGGCCCAACCGACGATGCAAGCGGTCATGGTTTCCTCCGTTACCGGTGTCTGCCGAAATTCCGTCGCTTTCCTCGGGCCTTTTCGCTGGCGCTTCCTGGACTTAGGCGTCTCGCGGCCATCCACACCGGCCTTAAGGATAGCGGCAATCGGCTTTGCCTTCGAGCCCCGGTTCGGGTTAGATGGCGTCACATTGAGAGTTTCGTGGCCACAGAATCCTGTGGTCGGAGGCTATCGAGATCAAAACGCGTCTTCGGGTTACATAGGTTCGCGCCCACGCTTCGGGAACCCTCCGTCAAACTTTCGCGGCCCTCGCGGCCCGACCAACCGAACGGACCACGAAACGTGAATTGGACGAATTCTCTTCGGGCGTCGATTTTCGGTTCAATGGCATTGGGCGCTTTGGCCCTAGGCGCCATTACCCTAAGCACCCTGATGGCGGCGACGCCGGCCCGGTCGGAGGCGCTGCTTCTGGTCGAAGCCGAATCCGGCAAAGTGCTGCGCGCCGAGAACGCGACCTATCCGTGGTATCCGGCCTCGGTGACCAAGCTGATGACGCTCTACATGACGCTGAGCGCCATCCGCGATCATCGCATCACCTTCGACTCGCTGTTCACGGTGTCGCCGACCGCGGCGGCGCAGTCGCCGACCAAGATGGGTTTCCCGGTCGGCACCCAGGTTACCGTCGACAACGCGCTGAAGATGATGATGGTGAAGTCGGCCAACGACATGGCGGTGATGCTGGCCGAAGGCATCGGCGGTTCGGTCGACGATTTCGCCTTGGAGATGACCAACACCGCGCATCATCTCGGCATGACGGAAACCAATTACGTCAATCCCAACGGGCTGCCGGCCGACGGCCAAATCACCTCGGCCCGCGACCTCGCCATTCTCGCCCGCGCGCTGATCCGCGAATTTCCGCAATATAGTTTCTATTGGCATATTCCGGCGATCAAAGCCGGCCGCCGCGTGGTGCGCAATTACAATTCGCTGATCGGGCGCTATCCCGGCGCCGACGGCATGAAGACCGGTTTCATCTGCGCCTCGGGTTTCAATCTTGTCGCCACGGCGACGCGCGACAATAAGCAGCTGATCGCCATCGTGCTCGGCGCGCCGTCGGGGGCGGTGCGCGCGGTGCAGGCGGCGGAGATGCTGGAAAGCGGCTTTGCGCAAAATCCGTTGTCGTGGCTGACGCCCTCGCTCGGCACCGTCGATGCGCTGACGCCGATCGACGCGGCGCCGCCTAATCTGAAAGACCAGACCTGCGGGCACCATCGTAAGCGCCCCGCCACTGAGGAAGACGATTTGGACGCCGGCGTCGTGAACGGCAACGGCACCGGCGACAGCGCCGAGAATGCCCAGCAGTTCTCGGTGCTATTGTCGGCGCTGCGCGCGCCGACGCCGAAGAACGCCAATTTGTTGTCCGATGCCGGGCCGGTGACGCCGGTGGTGGTCTATACCGGACCGACCCGCACGCCGGCCGAACTGGCCAACCTGCCGGCGGATATTGCGGCGGAGCCGGTCAAAAAGAAATCGAAGCGGAAGGCGGCGGCGCCGCCGGCAGGCGTCAAGGCGACGGCCGGCAAAACCACGGACAAATCCACGGATAAGACCACCGACGGGAAAACCGACGCCCAGGGGACGACCGGCAAGCCTTCCGGCAGCGCCGCTCATTGGACACCGACGTCGCCATCGGCGCTGGCCGCAAGTCCGCCGCCCGACCTGAAAGCCGACGCCGCCGCGGCCACGCCGGCGACCGCCGCGGCAAAACCGAAAAAGCCGAAACCCCAGCCCGCGGCCGCAGCGAATCCGGCGCCGTCTCAGTAACGCCGCGGCCGGGCGGGCGCGGGTTTTTCTGGAACCACGGCGCGGGGAAGGACCATGCCGAGCGTGGTGATCGACGGCATCGCGACACGCTACGAAGTCGTCGGCAAAGGCCCGCCGCTCCTGATGTACGCGCCCGGCGGTTTCAATGCGGTGGTCGAAAACTGGTCGGTGCAAGGCATCTACGGCCAGATAAAACTCCTCGAACATTTGCCGAAGGCTTACACCTGCATCATGTTCGATCGCCGCGAATGCGGGCAATCGGGCGGCCGGGTCGAGCGCGTGACCTGGGCGCATTACGTGGCGCAGGGCAAGGGTTTGCTCGATCGCTTGGGCATTTCGCGGGCGCATTTAATCGGCGGCTGCATGGGATGCGCGTCGGTCGCCGCTTTCGCGGTGGCGCATCCGGCGATGGTTTCGAGCATGGTCCTTTACTGGCCGGTCGGCGGCGCCAAATATCGTATCGCGAGCCACCGCCGCTTCGCCGAGCACCTCGACTTCGTGGCAAGCGACGGCCTTGGCGGTGTCGTCGCGCTGGCCGGCCAGGAGGGCAAAAGTTTCGGCGCCGATCCGCGCGGCGGACCTTGGGCCTCCGTTATCAAGCGCGATGCGGGCTTTGCCGCGGCTTATGCCGGGCAGGATGCGGACCAATACTCTGCGATCTGTGCCGGCATGCGCGACGCCCTGTTCGACCGCGACACTGCGCCCGGCGCGGAGCCCGAGCATCTGATGCGGGTCGATATCCCGGCCTTCATCGTGCCGGGACACGATGCCGCCCACGCCACCTCGGCGGCGCGCTATCTTGAAGAATGCCTGCCGCGCGCGGAATATTGGGACGCGCCGGTCGCGCAGCAAAACGAAACCGCGGCGAACGCGCGGCTGCTGGAATTTCTGCGGAAGTTCGATGCCTAGGACGCCCTGACCGATGGTCGATTATTACGCGATCCTGTTGCGCGCGGTCACCGCGCCGAGTGCCGGCGACGCAACCTGGCGCCGCGCGCTCTACGACCGCTCGCGGGAAATGCTGGCGAGCCGGTTGCGGGCGCAGCAGCCTCAGGCGTCGCCCGGCCAAATCGCGGCCGAGCAAACCGCGCTTGACGACGCCATCGAGCGGCTCGAGGCGGAACTAACATGGGCCGAACGCGGCGGCGACGGTCGCGAGGCGGACCCGGGCGAACGCTACGGCGACGACCTCGGCGCGGCGTGGACCGAAACGGAGCGCCGGCCGATCGCCCCGTCGGCGCGTTTAAGCGGCAAAGCTTGGCTCGGCCTTGCCATCGCCGCGGCGGCGCTGAGCGCCGTGGCTGCCGTTATTTGGACTCAACCGGCGCAAAAAACCGTACCGCCGGCGATCCAAAGCGCGGCGCCGCGGGCCCCGGCGCCGGCACCGGAAGTGATGCGGTCCACCATGACCGCGAAGACCGGCGATCTCGCGCCGGGGGTCGACGGCGGCTCGTCCGATCCCGATCAGCCCTATGTGTTTCGGCGGCAACCGATCTTTTATCGCACGCTGCAACCGGTCGGCACGATCATCATCGATAAGCTGCAGCACTTTCTCTATCTGATTCAGCCCAACAGCGTCGCGCTACGCTACGGCATCGGGCTCGGCGAACAATGCAACGACCTCGCCGGACTGCGGCATATCGCCGGCAAAGAAGAATGGCCGGCATGGCAACCGCCGCCGGACTTGCTCAAGCGCAACCCGGCGCTGCTGCCGGGCGGTCCGGGCAATCCGCTCGGCGCGCGGCTGTTGCAGCTCGACGACGGCGCCTCGCGCATTCACGGCACCAATGCGCCGAAGACGATCGGCAATTTCGTCGCTTTCGGCTGTATCCGTCTGGTCAACGACGACATCGTCGATCTTTATAACCGCGTCGACGTCAAAACGCCGGTTATCGTGAACTAATGCGCGCGCGATACTACCCTGTGCGGTCGAGCAATTCGATCGACACGCCTTCGGGCGCCCGAATGAAGCAAATACGCACGCCGGGCCGGACCGTCGTCGGCTCCTTGGTGAACTCGACACCCTTGGCCTTGAGGTCGGCGGCGATGGCGTCGATGCCGCTGACGGCCAGCCCGAAATGATCGAGACCGCGATAGGGAATCGCCGGAGCCGCATTGACGTTGTCGCCGGGCGCGACCGGGGCGATGAAGATGTTGGCGGAACCAAGCTTCAGATCGATGCGCGGTTTGCCTTCCTGGGTCGAGCGCAAAACTTCGGCGCCGAGCATTTTCTCGAACCACGCCGCCATGCCTTCCGGATTGGCCGTGCGCAGATGAATGTGGTCCCACGTGAATTTTGCCATGGCGCGGTCTCGTTCTCCCGGTATTGTTTCTTGGCGACCCGGCAAACTAGAACATGTCGGCTCAAGATGCCATCGGCATCATGCGCAGTGTTGCATCGGTCAATTGTTGCAACCGGGCGAGCGTGAGGCCTTGCACCATGTCACGGACGGCAAAGCCATCGGCGGTGACATCGAGCACGGCGAGATTGGTATAGACGCGCTTGACGGCGCCGAGCGCGGTGAGCGGATAGGTGCAGCGCCGCACCAGCCGGCTGTCGCCTGATTTGGTCGTGTGCTCCATCAGCACCCACAACTGCCGGGCGCCGGCGGCGAGATCCATGGCGCCGCCGACGGCGGGCGCGCTGTCGTTGTCGGAGGTCGACCAATTGGCGATATCGCCATTCTCGGCGACCTGGAAGGCGCCCAGCACGCACAGATCGAGATGGCCGCCGCGAATGAGCGCAAAACTGTCGGCATGATGCATATAGGACCCGCCGTTGCGCAGCGTGACATATTGCTTGCCGGCATTGATCAACCAGCGATTGATATTATCCGGGGCCGGCGCCGGACCCATGCCGAGAATGCCGTTCTCCGAATGGAAAATCACTTCGCGCTCGGCCGGAACGTGATCGGCGACCTGCAACGGCGCGCCGATGCCGAGATTGACGGTCCAGCCTTCGGGAATGTCGCGCGCGACACGCGCGGCCATTTCAACGCGGGTCAACGGCTTGTAACCGGCCTCGGCTGTCGGGTCGGCGTTCACCGCTTCCTCCTCACGTCACCGTCGGCTCGCCATAGGGCACGTGCACGACACGCTGGACGTAGATGCCGGGCGTGACGATTTTTTCCGGATCGAGCGCGCCCAACTCCACGATGTGCTGGGCCTGCGCGATCGTCAACTTGGCCGCCATCGCCATCACCGGATTGAAGTTACGTGCGGACGAGCGATATGTCAGGTTGCCCCAACGGTCCGCTTCCCAGGCCTCGATCAGGGCGACGTCGCCTTCGAGCGCCGGTTCGAGCAAATACTGCCGGCCGGAAAACGTGCGCTGCTCCTTGCCCGCCGCAAGTTTGGTGCCGACCGCGGTTGCCGTGAAAAATGCCGGGATGCCGGCGCCGGCGGCGCGAATGCGCTCGGCCATGGTGCCCTGCGGCACGATTTCGAGCTCGATTTTCCCGGCGCGATAAACCTCTTCGAACACCACGGAGTTGGCGCTGCGCGGAAACGAGCAGACGATCTTGCGCACCCGGCCGAGTTCGAGAAGCCGGGCCAATCCGACCCGGCCGACGCCGGCATTGTTGGAGACGACGACCAAGTCCTTCGCGCCTTGCTCGATGAGGCCGTCGATCAAAGCATTGGGCTGGCCGATACTGCCGAAGCCGCCGAGCATGACCACGGCGCCGTCGCCGATTCCGGCCATCGCCTCGGCCATTTGCACGATCTTGTCGATCATCGCGGCGCCTAAACGACGACACGCATCCGGGTGTCTTCGGCAAAAGCCGGCATCACCTCGCCGGCGAAGCGGCGCAGGCTGTCGATGGCCGGGCCGCCGCCATTAAGGAGGACATAGCCGACGCCGAGCTGCCGCAGCCGATCGAGCCTGCCGGCGATCTCGTCCGGCGTGCCGTAGAGCGCACTCTCCTCGCTCGCCTCGCGGGTGTCGGAGAACGCCATGATGCTCGCCTTGTTCTTGCCGCCCGGCGGGTTCGAAATGGCGGCGAGACGGCGCTGCGCTTCGAGGCGGCGTTCCAGTGCCGCTTCCTTGTCGGCGCGATCCTTGGCCACGAAATAGGCGCGGGCCACGCCGACCTCCATCGGATCGAAAATGCGGCCGCGCGCTTCCACCGCGGCCTTGAAGACGGCGATGCGCTCGGCGACCGCTTCGAACGAGGCGAATTGATCGAGCAGCAAATTGTAGCCGCGGGCGGCGACCTGACGGATCGAATCCGGGCTGCCGGCGGCCATCCACATCGGCGGATGCGGCTGTTGCGCCGTTGGCGGCTCGACGATGACGTCCTCGAAATTCCAGTATTTGCCGTGGTGCGAGAAGCGATCTTTCGAGGTCCAGGATTTGACGATCACCTCGAGCGATTCGGCAAAGCGCGCGTCGGCTTCTTCGATCGGCACGCAGAAACCGGCGAATTCGTTATGGCGATAGCCTTTGCCGACGCCGAAATCGAGCCGGCCGCCGGAGAGCAAATCGATTGTCGCCGCCTGTTCCGCGAGCAGAACCGGATTGTGCCAGGGCAGCACCAGGACGGCGGTGCCGAGCCGCAGCGTCTTTGTCTTGGCCGCCAGCCAAGTCAGGAGGGAGAGGCTCGCCGAGACCTGGCCGAAGCCGGTGAAATGATGTTCGACCAGAAACGTGGCGTGATAGCCGAGCGCTTCGGCCTCGATATTATAGTCGACGAATTGCTTATAACCCTGGCCGGAATCGACGTCGGGGCCACCGTGGCGGGCCGTCGCACTGCCGAATAGACCGAACCGCATGAAAGTGTTCCCCGCTTGCGGCCGGAATGTAGCGCATCGGCCGTGGGCGGAGCTATAGTGCCGAAGCGGGAGGAAATTCCAGAATGATCCGAGGCGCGCTTGCAGCGTCGCTATTGTGCGTGCTGCTTGGTCCGGCGGCGGGGCAAGATTATCCCGCACGACCGATCACGCTGATAGTGCCCTATCCGGCCGGCGGCGGCGTCGACGCGATGGGCCGCATCGTCGGGCAAAAGCTCGCGGCCGCGTTAGGCCGGCAAGTCGTGATTGAAAATCACGGCGGCGCCGGCGGCATGATCGGCACGCGCGACGCCGCCCGGGCGGCGCCGGACGGCTACACCATCGTTATGCTGCTGACCGGGATCAGCCTCGGCAACAATACCGGCTACGACATCAACGCCGATTTCGCGCCGATCGGATTGGTCGCTTCGACGCCGATCATCGTCGACGCTAATCCATCGCTGCCGGCGCACTCGCTCACCGAGGTCATCGCGCTGGCGAAGCAGCAGCCCGGAAAATATTCCGCCGGCACGCCGCCGGCGCCGACCATCAATTACTTCGCGGCCAAGCTGTTTAATCTGACGGCCGGTGTCGACATTACGGTGGTCACCTATAAGGGCACCGGCCCGCTTACCAACGATTTGCTGGGCAATCATGTGCCGCTCGGCTTCAACACGATCCCGGCCTCGGTGAGCCAGATCGCGGCCGGGCAATTGCGCGGCATTGCGGTAGCGGGGACGGTTCGCTCCGCGGCCTTGCCCGAAGTGCCGACCGCGGCCGAATCCGGGCTGCCCGGTTTCGAGGCGGTGCAGTATTACGGACTGGCGGCGCCGGCCGGCACGCCGCGCTCGATCGTCGATCGGCTCAACAAGACGCTCGGTGAAGTCCTCGCATCAGACGACATGAAGAAGCGGCTCGTCGCCGAAGGCAGCGATCCGGCGCCTGGCACGCCGGAAGACTACGCGGCCAATATCCGCCGCGAGGAGGGCAAATGGGCGGCCCTTATCAAGCAGCTCGGTCTAACAATCGAGTAAGCGAAGAGGACAAAAATGGATTTTGGATTGAACGGCAAAATCGCGCTGGTGACCGGATCGAGCCGCGGCATCGGCTACGGCGTCGCCTCAGCCTTGGCGGACGAAGGCTGCGATGTGATGTTGACCGGGCGGGACACCGCGGCACTCGAACAGGCCGCGGCGGCGATCCGCGGCAAAGGACGCCGGGCGGCCTTCGCCGTCATCGATCTGCGCGACAGCGCGGCGCCGGCAAAGCTGATCGAACAGGCGCGGCGTGATCTTGGCGGCCTCGACATTCTCGTCAACAACGCCGGCGCCACCAAACGCGGCGACTTTTTGGCGCTGAGCGACGCCGATTGGGAGGATGGCTATGCGCTAAAATTCTTTGCCCATGTGCGGCTGGCGCGCTCGGCCTGGCCGCTTCTGAAAGAACGGCACGGTTCGCTGGTTTCGATCGGCGGCACCGGCGGGCGCAAGCCTACCGCGCAATTTACCATCGGCAGCTCCGTCAATGCCGCGATCGCCGCGTTCACTAAATGCCTCGCCGACCGCGGCAAGGCGGATGGCGTGCAAGTCAATTGCATTCATCCAAGCGTGGTCGAAACCGACCGCACTCGGCGCCGTATCGCGGCCGAGGTCGAGCGCACCGGCGAGCCGGCGGAAAAGGTCCGCGAGGAAATCCTCCGCGAGTTCAACACCATTCGCTTCGGCACCGTCGAGGACGTCGGCCATCTCGTCGCCTTCATCGTGTCCTCGCGCGCCACCTGGCTGCAGGGCGCCACCATCGATTTGGACGGCGGCGAGATTCCGGTGCTGTGAGTCGGTCGCCTCGCAAAAAAGTCAGCTTCCATGAATGTCCTCCTCACGCCCGCGCGTATCGGGCCGGTTGAAATCAAAAACCGTATCGTCATGCCGCCGATGACAACACGGACGGCGGACGAAGCGGGTTTCGTCACCGACGATTCGGTCGCTTACTACATGGCGCGGGTGCGCGGCGGCACCGGCCTGATCACGGTCGAAATGGCGTCGCCGGAGAAAGCCGGCCGGCATCGCCGTCGCGAGGTCGGGATTTACGACGATCGTTTCATTCCAGGCCTGACCCGGCTGGTTGGCGCGATTCATCGCGGCGGCGCCAAGGCCTCGATTCAGCTCGGTCACGCCGGCGGCCATACCCGCGTCGATATTTGCGGTGAAACGCCGATCGCGCCGTCGGCCATCCCGCATCAGGTCTACGAAACCACGTTCGAGATCATTGTTCCGGAGGAAATGACCAAGGCGCGCATCGCCGAGACGATCGCCGCCTATGCCGCCGCGGCGCGGCGCGCGCAACAGGCCGGCTTCGATTGCGTCGAAGTCCACGCCGCGCACGGTTATTTGATCTCGCAGTTCCATGCGCCGTTCGAAAATCGCCGCAGCGACGAATACGGCGGCAACCTGGAAAACCGCGCCCGCTTCGGGCTTGAGGTTTTGCGCGCGGTCAAGGCGGCAGTGCCCGGCACAAGTGTCATCTATCGGCTCTCGGTCGAGGACTATTTCCCGGGCGGGCTGCGTTACGACGAGGGCCGCCGGATCGCGATCTGGGCCGCTGCAACGGGTGCCGACGCGCTGCATGTCACCGCGGGGCATTATCGCTCGCTGCCGTCGGCGCAGATCGTGCTTCCGCCCATGCGTTTTCCGGACGCGACCTTTCTCGACTTCGCCGCCGACGTGAAGAAATCCATCGCGGTGCCGGTGATCGCGGTCGGGCGGCTTGGCGATCCGGCCACGGCGGAAGCGGCGGTGGCGAGTGGCCGGACCGACTTCGTCGCGCTTGGCCGCAGTTTGATCGCCGATCCGCAATGGGTCGATAATGTGCGCCGCGGCGAGCCGATCCGCCGCTGCCTTGCCTGCAACACCTGCATCAATGAGATGCGCGGCGGCGCCCGGATTGGCTGCGTGGTCAACGCCACAGCCGGCCGCGAGATGGCCTTCGCCGAGCCGCAGCCGCCGCGCGGCGAGCGCATCGCCGTGATCGGCGCAGGGCCGGCCGGCCTCACTTACGCCTCGCTGACCGCCGACAGCAACGCGGTGACCATCTTTGAGAAAGATGCAGGCGCGGGGGGATCATTCCGCTACGCCGGCAAGGCGCCGCTATTCCAGGAGGTCGAAGCCAACGAGGCAAGT
>Ga0181531_10002710_pt1 | contig 10962 bp, 9 predicted proteins | sample PEATcosm2014_Bin_38_FD_119743 | JGI IMG/M metagenome (GOLD analysis project Ga0181531, IMG submission 119743) | Peatland microbial communities from MTU Mesocosm Facility, Houghton, MI, USA - PEATcosm2014_Bin11_10_metaG | ecosystem: Environmental > Terrestrial > Soil > Wetlands > Peat | place... | reverse complement strand
AGTCCGGATTCGGCGGCACGCCCCGATCCGGATCCCCAACCCGAATATAAATCAGCGTATCCCGCAACGGCGTCTTCACCGATCCATTGAAATCCTGCCGAAGCTTCAGCTCCGTCATCTGACCCTTCACCAGCGCCGTAACGATCGGCTGCGCCCCCGGAACCCCCGTCGGACCATTCACCACATTCAACGTCAGCGTATTGCCCATGTCCTTGATATCCGTCCCCAAAAAACTGGTGGGGATGTCAATCGTCTTATCGTCGCCCGTATTGATCCCGATCTTCGCCACCAGCATGAAGAAAACGATCATGCACATGACGATGTCAATCAGCGGCGTGACGTTCACGCTTCCTTCCACAACATTAGGAATGCGGCGCATGCGCATAGGCGTCTCCCGGTGGCAGGGGGGTTATCACGAATTACGCTCGCGGCGGAATGATCGGGGTGCCCAGCGGCGGCCGCGGCGGTGTCTGCCGAGCCTCCGCGGGCTTGATCATCAGCAGCAATTCCTCGGCCAACAGCGCCCCACGCACCGTCAATCGATCCACCACCGTGCGCAAAACGCCAAACGCCGCCAAACACGGCACCGCCAGCGTCAATCCCAGCAACGTATGGCAAAGCGCCTTGGAAATGCCCCCCGCCAGCGAAGCCGGATTCGCCTGCCCGCCCTGCGCCTCCATCGTGCTAAAGGCGTCAATCATCCCCAGCACCGTCCCCAGCAGGCCCAGCAGCGGCCCCAGGTTGCCAATGATGTTCAGATATTCAATTTTCCGGAATTGCTCCGCCGTCTGCTCCCCTATGGCCGTCTCCATGGCCTCTTTCATGCTGTTAAAACTGGGAGCCCGTTTCAGCGCCGGATTCAGCGCCCGGCTGACAAAGCTCGGATCGGTCTCCGTGAAATCCAATAGCTCCTGAAACCGCCTCTGCAGGATCATGTCGCGGATCAATTCCGTCGTCCGCGCCGGCATGAAAACCGATTCCCGGTTCTTGATCACCCCCTGGATGATCAGCGTCATTCCGATGATCGACAGCCCGAAGATCACCCAGAAGACCGGGTCCAGATTGTTCATGATCAGCGAGAACACCCCAGGCCTGCCGATCGGCTGCGCCTGCTGCGGACCCGTTTGTGCCAGGCTCGATCGCCCCAGCAGTAAGACAACGCCTCCTATCAGGACGACGAAAAGTGCCAGGCGAAGCCTGGAGTTTGCGTATCGACGCGTGGACATGGGAAATTCCTTCTCTCCCGAAGGAGAGCCATTCCGGGGAGTGCCGGTTTGCCGCCCGCATCCATCGGCCGGGGACACTGCCCTCGCAACGCCGATCGATTTTGGCCCAAGACCGGGGACATTGCCCTCGCAACGCCTCGAGCCCGCCAGGCTGGTTCAAACTCTGGACTCATAACGACCCGGATTCGTCGCTCTCCCGGTGCGTGGCTGGAGCCGATCTCGCTGCCTACGCCCGGTCTGAGCATTCAAAAATCATCACAGTAAAACTTCTTATACACTCCCCCGTTTTGGCTGGCGATGGAATTCATTATCTGCTCGAAATCCCTGTACGTATCCTTCTCCGCCTTGCTCCCCAGCAGCAGCACCGTATTCACGTGCACTTTCTTGTCCGCGTTCAGCTCGTTGATCTTCGCCAAAACCGTGGCCCCGTCCGGATCGTCGAAGTCTCCGTCCGTCAGCAAATAGATCAATTGCGGACCTTCCGAAAACGCCTCCTCCAGCGCCGGAATCGGATTGGTATTCCCGCGGAATGTCAGCGAATCGTCCAAAAAATTAAACAGCCGCGTCTTATTGTTCGGCGTCGCCATCATCAGGCTCGGGTCAATCGTGAGAAAATGCGACCCGGGATTTTCCTGAAAAATCAAAACATTAAACGCCTGAATCGGCGCCAGATTCGCCACCGCCTTCTTCAGCTCGACGGTCAGCACATCTTCCTTAGCCCCCATCAGCGACCCCGATCCGTCGCAAACATAGATCACTCGGCTGACGTTCCCACCATGCCCGAAGATTCGGCTTTTGGGCGTCATTCCCCCTCCCCCCCCGCGCGGACCAAAGGCCGCCAGGTCCGAAGCTCCGCCAATCGCCCCCAGCAACGAAAGATTCTGCGCGCTCCCCATCGCATCCGGATTCGCCATCGGATTGCTCTTGAGCGTCTCACTTAAACTTTGGCTCTTCTGCAACGCCCACGATTGCGAATCGTTTGCCGAAGGATCATTTTCCTGCGCCGCTTGCCGCGTCGGATCGCCGCCAAGCCCCGGATTGGGAATTCCCCCCGCGTGACCATCCTCCGCCAGCGAAGTATCCGGAACGATGACTTGTTCTTTGCTGGATTCGTGCGCCTTCATGACCAGTGGCGGAAGCACCACCAGCGCGATCGCAAGAAGGGTGAAGTGAAACCCCAGCGAGGTCAGCAGCGGCAGCAAACTCTGCACGGGCCGGCGTTGCCAGAACGTAACCCGAGCCTCGTACCTTTGCCGCGAAATATCATCGGCCGAAGTCATGGCGCTCACACTTCAAGCAATTATACAACCCGTCTCCCCCCGCAAAGCCGAGGGATTGCTATCCCTCGGGTCCGTGTTGAGACAGCTAGTCGCTATCTATATCGACCACTCGCGCCATTTGCTTTGGAAACATCGATTCAGGCAGGATTTACGCACCGGTCTCAAAATTCTCAAGTTTCTCGATTCGCCGCGCATGCCGCCCTTCCCCGAACGGCGTCGTAAGGAAAATCTCTACGATCTGCCGAATCTGGCTCTCGCTCAGCAAATCCGTCCCCAGACACAAGACATTGCAGTGATTATGTTCCCGCGCCCGCACTGCCGTGACTTCATCGTGCACCAAACCTGCACGAACACCCCGCACTTTATCGGCCGCCACCGACATCCCGATCCCGCTCCCGTCCAGCAGTATCCCCATCTCATGCGTCCCCTTCGCCACCGCGCGGGCGACCGAGAACGCGAATTCCGGATAATCCACCGCCTCCGTGGATTCGCATCCAAAGTCGTCCACCTCATGGCCCTGCCGCCGCAGATGCGGAATCAGCTTCTTCTTCGCTTCAAACCCGCGATGGTCGCAGGCGACCGCTATCTTCATCATTCCTCCGACATCACAAGGTTATCTCGGCCAATCTCCGCTCGATCAAACTCTTCAACCGATTCGCGGTCGCCACATACAGCGCCACATCCCCCCCGATCGGGTCCTCGATATCCCCGTCCGGATCCAGCGGCACCACCTTATCCGCCCCCGCCGGCGACATCGCCGCCACCGCCTTCGCATGACTGGCGCTCATCGTATAAATCACATCCGCCTGATGGATCAATTCCACCGTCAGCGCCCGCGCCCGGTGCCGCGATAAATCCAGGCCCAGCCCGCTCACCGCATCCGCCGCCTGCGGCGTCGCCCGCGCTCCAGGCAACGCATACGCCCCCGCCGACGTCACAAAAATCCCCTTCCTCTCCAATTCCTCCGGCTTCACCTTCAACTTCTCGGCCAAGATCGGCCGCGCGATCGCCTCCGCCATCGGCGAGCGGCAGGTGTTCCCGCTGCAAACAAACAAGAGGGTCGTCTTCAGCAGCCGATCGATGATCCGCTGATCATACACGCCCGCCCGCACCACGTCATACGAATCCCGCTTCACGCGCACCAGCGTGCTCGATTTGTTAAATTTCGTCTCCCCCGCGTCCAAAACCATCTCCACCCGACCCAGCGCCGCCTCCTCCAAATCGCTTACCCGCTGCCTCCCGCCCGGCGGCGCCGTCAGCGCCACTGGCTGATTCACCCGGCTCACCACATCATAAAACACCGGATGATCCGGGCACCGCAGCGTTATCGTCGACCCGTCATAAAGCTCCTCCGCCGGCACCTCCAGCCGCCCGCTCACCTCCCCCCGAACCTCCGCCGGAACTTCAAAAATCAACCCCACCGGCCCCGGCCAAAGCTTCCGCATCATCCGCAGCGCATAATCGTTAGGCTCCCCCAGAAACTGCCGCCCATCCTGCGGCCGCGCCACATGCACCGTAAACGGCCGCGACCCCGCCGCCGGACGAATCTCCTTAAGCGCCCCCCGCGCCGCCGCGCTGGTCAGCACTCCAGCCACCGCATAACTCGTCTCCGTAGGCAGCACGATCAGCTTCCCCGAAAGCAACACGTCCGCCCCGCGCAGAATCTCCTGCTGATAGTCCGGCGTCTCAAGAATACGAAGTATCTCTGCTTGCATAACCGAAACCGCCCGATTATCGACCCCCCGCGCGCGAACTTCAAGGCAGCACATTCTATGCTCCCCAGCGCTGGCGCCGCCGCCGCGGGGTCCTCTTATTTTTCGCAACAAAAAAAACGCCGGCCGCGAAGAGATGCGGCCGGCGTCGCCAGAAAGTGGGAAGGGGAGCGTCGCGTCAGGCTCCGTCATACCCATCCACAAAGAACAGGCATACGGTGCGTTTGCCTGACGGTATTGGATGTACAATTCACGCGCACCGGAGGCAAATCCAAATCAGATTTTTCCCAACGCCCGGTAATATTCCCCCCTCGGCCCGCAAACCCGCCGATCGGGCAGCAGGGGGGTTCCAAACCCATTTCCCCCCGGAATGCCGACAGATAGCATCGGTCCGGATCATTCGAGCATGCCCCGACAACCCAATCCGCACCCGTTTCCGATCAATAACCAATCCGCGCCCTTCCGCCCAGGCCCCGGATTCTGCTTGACGACCCGCTCAATCGGCCCGATAATTAAACTAGTTGAACCGACTAGAAGGATTACGATGAAAGAAATCGGCCTTTTCGACGCCAAGACCAACCTGTCAAAAATAGCCGAGCGGGTCCGCCGAACCGGCCAACCCGTGACGCTCACCAAGCACGGCGAGCCCTACGTCGACCTCGTCCCTCACCGAAAGATCTCCTCACGCCGCTCCAAAGCGCAAGTCATCGCCGAGTTAGACCAGCTTCGCAACGAATTGCCCAAGAGCAGCGCCGCTCAGATCAAGGCCGATATTGAACAAGGGCGGCATTGATGTCCTCCATCGTCGTCGACGCCAGTATCGTCCTGGCCTGGCTGTTCGACGAAGACCGCGCCGCCGCCAAACTAAAACCACTCATCGAGAAATCCGATCTGATCGCCCCATGGCTATGGCGACTCGAAGTCGCAAACGCCGTTCTCGTCCGCTTGCGCCGCAAATCGATCACCGAAACCCAGGCCGCGCGCGTTTTGCGCGTCCTAGACGAACTGGAAATTGATTTGATCCCCGAGCCCGCCGACCGAACCGCCGCGAGTTTGACCCAAATCGCTCGCCCGCACCAACTCAGCGCATACGACGCCGTCTATCTCGACCTGGCCATTCGTATGGGGTTACCCCTCTTCACACGCGACGAAAATCTCCGCGCCGCCGCCAAACGTACCGGCGTCCCCCTGGTCACCGGATAAGCTTCCCCTCACGTCTTCATCCGATCCAGCAAATAAACCGACAGCGGCCCAAATATAAAAATCGGAAACCAGGCCATCATCGCCGGCCAAACCGCTCTCCACTCCCCGCTCGGCGGCGACGCCGCCAGCTCATAGGCCAAAAATGAACACCCCATGCACATCCCGCAAATCAGCATCGCTTTCGCCGCCGAAGTCTTCAGCGTCTGCGGCTCCCGCGTCACCACCATCGATATCGCCAGCAATAGCAAAATGATATTCACCAGCGGCTGCGACAACCTCATATACCTCATTCGCAAAAGATTGGTCGCCCCATAATTCTTCGGCTGCGCCAAGAGCTGATTAATCCGCGCCAAAGATAAAAATTGCAACGTATCCTCATTCTGGTGCAGCACGATCTCCTCCGGCGAAATATCGCTCTGGTAGTAGTCCACCCGCTCCGGCACCGCCGGCGTGTTCTCCTCCGGCGATGCGATCGGCACCAGCTTCCCCTCAGTCAAATCCCATCGCCCCAGCCGGCCATTCCAAACCGCCTCCGGCGCATACAAATGCGCCGTCGGATACATCTGCCCATCCCGCTCCACTACATCCAGATAACTAATCCGCGGCGGCGAATCCGCCGTCGCCGGCGTATAGAGCCCTCCGTTAAACAGCGCCCCGCGCTCATCCTCCATCATGCAAACCGGAAACGTCCGCACCGCGTCCTCGTGAATATCCCCATGCTCCCGCACCAGCTTCGGAATCAGTCGCGGAATCAGCAATTCCTGATCCGCCGGCAACAGCACCAAATTCAAAACCGCCCCCGCCAAGATCGCCGGCGCCGCCACCCGCAACAGCGGCATCCCCGCCGCCAGCAGCGCCGTCATCTCATTCGATCGGCTCAGCCGCATCAGCGTAAACGATGCCGCCACCACCGCGATCATCCCCGCCATCTGCGAAAAAAAGAAAAACGACTGGTAAAAATAATAATCCAAGATGTCATACGTGATCCGCCACATCGAAACCCCCGCCAGCGCATGGCTATGCGATTGCGTCAAATTCCCAAAATTAAAAACCATATCCAGCGCCACATACAACCCCACCAGCGCCATCAAACTGATCAGATAGTCCCGCACAAACGATCCCAGCACATATCGATCCAAAATACTCAAAGCGCGCCTCTCATATAGAATCAGTTGCCAGTTGCCAGTTGCCAGTTGCCAGTTGCCAGTTGCCAGTTGCCAGTTGCCAGAATTTGCCTTTCCTACCAACTAGCAACTAGCAACTGGCAACTAACAACTATTCCCATCATTTTGTCCCAATCGTGATCAGATTCACCCGCATCGTCCGCCCATACTCCACCGTCGGCCATCGAATCTTATCCAAATGCGTAAACCGCCCCTGATTCGCCAGCAGTAAATCCCCGTTATCTCCATAATCGTGCAGCTTCCGTACCAGCAAAACCCTTTGATGCGCCGACGGCGGCGTATACCCCAAAACCTGATCGAATACCGTCGGCCGATGCACCCCCAGCAAATCGTCCGCCAGCGGCCAAACCGTCGGATGATCCGGCAAATAAAACGTCAGCTCCGAAGCATATTCATAATCCGTCGCATACACCGGCGACCCGCGCCGATACTGCTGAACTTCCCCCGCCAACTCCCGCCACCCATAAAGCCGATCCCACTGCGGATTCCCCAGCTTCGGACTAATCGTCATAAAAAATTCCGGCAAATGAATGACGATCAAAATTGCCAGCGCCACAACCGCGCCCGTCCGCGCCCACCAGGCCCGCCGGCCCTTCCAATTCTCCGACAGATATTGCCCGATCAGCATCGTCGCCGGCAAATAGGCAAAAATCGGCCAGTTCCCATTCCCGCGCTTATGCAGCAAAGTCGCCGCGAAAAAAATCAGCGGCACCGCCCCGGTCGCCACCAGCAATTTCTCATACATCGAAGCCCGCCCCCTGACCATCCTCCACCCATAAATCCCCAAAACCATCACGCTCATCACGCAAATCACCGGCGTCGCGATCCCCAGTTGCGATCCCACGTAGTCCACCACGTTGCTCATGAGCGACGTGCTGTCATCGCGCGACATTCCGTGTTGCAGTTGAAACGTAAAGCTCAGCCAATGATGCCGCGCGTTCCAGATAATCACCGGCGAAAACACCACCGCCGCGATCACCGCCGCGATCCACGGCCACCGCGTCCGCAGCTGCCCCCGACCCTCCCTCCCGCAAACCAGCGCCAGCAGCACCGATCCTCCCAGCAGTACGCTGGTATATTTGGAATCCAGCGCCAACCCCATGAACAATCCAAACCCCATCCAAAGCAGCCGCACGCGGCGCTCACCCGGCGCGAAAATCAGCAGCACGCACCCCAGCGCCGCCGCCTGAAAAAACATCGCCGGCGTATCCGGCGTCGCGATGCTCCCCAAAATCCCCACCAGCGGACTCACCAGCAAACTCACCGCCACAAACCCCGCCGCTCGAAAGTCCGCATTCAACCGCAAAAAAACCCGCCAAAGAATCAGCACCATCCCCACGGCCATAATCGCCATCGGCCACCGCACCGCCAGCTCATTGTCCCCCCCCAGCCGCGTCCCCAGCCGAATCACCCACGCAATCATCGGCGGATGGTCCACGTAGGACAGACTCGGATGCCGCGACCAAAACCAGTAATACGCCTCATCCGGCACCAATTGCCGAACCCCCGAAAAAATCCACCGCACAATCAGCGTCACCAGAGCCAGCCCCATCACCCCAGCCGCCCCCGGCCAATGCCTCACCCGCTCGGGCGGCGCAATCGGTTCGGCAACGGACGTAAGCGGGGGGCTGCTCATCTTTGTTGCAACCGCATCGTCAAATAAATCGCCCCCGCCAGCACCACCAAATTCCCGCCCCAGATAAATGCAATCCCCGTCGGCAGCGGATCGTGAAACGCCGCCCCCATATCAAACGGCACATGCGTCGCCGCCTGCTGCCCGCAAAAAATCAGCGTAATGCTCAAAAGCGCCGGCACAAAACTCACCGCAAACGCATTGAGCATATTCCCGCTCTTAAAAACCGTCCCCAGCCCGCACCCGATCATCACCAGGATCAGGCAGCTCACCGCAAAACTAGCTCGTCCGTGCAATTCACTGCGCGCCGAATTATTCACCGCCACCTCTTCATGATGCAGCCACATCGCGTCATTCGCGGTAATCTCCGGATCGCTCTGAAAATCCGCCAGCGTCTTGCTCTCCACCGCCCTGACATCCGGCGCCATCGCCTCCGAAAAGCTCCGAATAAAACTCAGCCGCTCGCTCGGCCCCTCCTGGGTATGCAGCAGCGTATCGTACAGTTCAATGCTGATCGTCACCCGATGCGCCAGCCGATCCGGCTTCGCCCGCACCCGAATCTCCTTCGCCTCCGCCCGAAGCGTCACCTGCGACCCATGCGCCTGCTCCATCCAGACCGTCCGCGTCTGGTCCCCCCGAGCCGGCGCTGTGACGATCAATTCCCCGCCCGCATTCACCGCCGTCGCCCCGTTCCCGCCGATGCGGAAGGTGTCCGATTCCGCCTCCGACGGAAACCGATACCCCGACTCCTCCCCCAGATTAATCTGCCGCGCGATTTCATCCAGGCATTTCGCTTCCTGTTCCCTCTGGATCACATCCGCCAAAATATTCTGCACCCGTTCCCCGCTCCCCGGATTCTCCGCCAGTTCCGTCAATCGCTTCACATCCAGGAATTTCACGTTCTCATGAATCGGCGAGGGAATATCCACCGGCCCAAACGTCGTATCCTCCACCCCCGCCTGCACATTCCCATAAAATTCCCGCGGAAATTTCAGCCCATCCGTCAGATGCACCGTCAGCGTCGCCATCGGCACCGCCAAATCACCCCAGGGTTTCCCTTCCCCGCTCCGCTGAATCGTCACCATCGCGCTTCGCGCCAGCGAAAAATCCCGCGGTATCAGCATATCCGGCGCCGCCGGGTCCGGCGATTGATACGTCACGATCGCCGGCCCAATCAATTCCACCCGCTGAACCAGCGGCTGATTCGGATCCGCCGGCTGCAACCGCGCCTCCTCCGCAAACACATGCCAGCTTCCACCCATCCCCGCGAAATCCACCTCATGATCCCTCTCGATATCGCTGGCGATCACCTTGGCGATATTCGAATAAATGATCTCCTGCACCCGCAACGAAAAAATCGGCACCACGAAACAAAGCATGATCAAACTGATCGTCGCCACCGTCAGTCCCAGCACCAGCGCCGGCATCGCAATCGAAAACCCGCGCAGCGAAAGATAACTCACCCCCCCGGCCCGCATCGCCGTCAGTTCGTTGTCCGAAGCAAACCGCCCGTAAACGATGGTCGCCGCAAACAGCGCCGCCACCGGCAGCGAATACGTACTCATCGCCGGCGTCAGATACAGCAGCATCTGATTCACCTGCCGCATATCCAGCCCATTCTCCGTCAGCGGCCTCAGCAGCCCCGCGAAACTCATCATCACCGCCAGCGCGCAAGTCGCCATCGCAAACACCCGCAGCAGCGGCCAAAAAATGTACCAAAACAGCGTCTTGCTCATAATGCCGTCGCCATCTGCCCCAGCCGCGCCGACACCGCCTCCGCCAGCCGGCCAATCCCCGGCTCAATCTGCTCCGGCGCGACCTGCCCAAAACTAAGCCGCATAAAATTCTTCGCGATCCGCCCAGACTCATCCGCCTGAAAACAATATTCCCCCGGCACGTAAATAGCCCCGCGCCCCACGCAATCGTCAAACAGCGCCCCCCCGCGCGACGTATCCACCGAACCCGGCAACGTCACCCAAACATAAAGTCCCCCCTCCGGCCGAGTCCAGGCAATCCCCGCCTCCCGCGGCATATGTTTTTCCAGCGCCCCCAGCATCGCATCCCGCTTCGCTCGGTAGCTGGCGACCAGCCGCCGCACCTGTTCCCCATACAACCCACTCTCCAGCGCCTCCAGCGCAATATGCTGCGTCAAACTGCTCGACCCAAAATCATGATTCCCCTTCTGATGCACCACCGCCTCCAAAACCTCCCGCGGCAGCACCGAGTACCCCGTCTTCAGCCCCGGCGCAAACGGCTTACTAAACGTCTGCGTCAAAATCGTAAATTCATTACGCGGATCAAACGACTTGATCGAAGGCAGCGCCTCCCCGTCATACCGCAATTCCCGGTAAGCCGCGTCCTCCAGGATCAAAATTCGCCGTTTGATGCTGAACCGCTTCGCAATCTCCAGCAGCCGCTTCCGTCCCTCCAGGCAAAGCGTGAGGCCCGTGGGGTTTTGGTAATAGCTGGTGACATAAATCAGCTTCACTTTCTCCAGCCGCCCCTCCCGTTTCAGCCGTTCCAGCAGATTCTCCACGCCATCCACATCGATCCCATCCTCGCGCATGGGAGCGGTCAGCACGGTCGCCCCGAATGAAGCGAGCGTTCCCGTATAAACGAAGTAGCAGGGATTAGCCGCGATGACGATATCCCCCGGATCAACCAGCACATCTCCGATCAGATAAAGCGCCTGCTGCGACCCCGTGGTGACGATCAGATCCTTTT
>Ga0181531_10002708_pt1 | contig 10964 bp, 9 predicted proteins | sample PEATcosm2014_Bin_38_FD_119743 | JGI IMG/M metagenome (GOLD analysis project Ga0181531, IMG submission 119743) | Peatland microbial communities from MTU Mesocosm Facility, Houghton, MI, USA - PEATcosm2014_Bin11_10_metaG | ecosystem: Environmental > Terrestrial > Soil > Wetlands > Peat | place... | reverse complement strand
TTGATCTTCGGCGTTGATCGATAGCGGAAGAAGCGGTCGCCCCATCGGAGTTCCTCCCACTCTATCCGATGAAGCGACCCTCGCATATTATTCAACTTATTTCAGAGACAGTACACTAGGTCTCTGACCGCTTGATCTTGTACCAACTCCGTGCCCCATCCTTTCGCCTTTTTTTTGGCGAGAGGGTGGGATCTCACGAATGCCAAAGAACGGATTCATGCGGTCAGAGACCTGGCTGCGCGTTTTGCTATACTGTGCTTAGTCCCGGAAGGGTGTGGGCCCTCCTGGGAGTTTGGCTACCTCATCAGCAGCGCCAGGACAAGGATGACGAGGGCCGCCACAAACCGCCAGTCAATGGCGATGGTGATAGCTACCCGCATCCAGGACGATCTCTCATCCAATCGTCCTCACCTCCTTTGCGTTGGCACGGCCCGCAGGTCGTTTTCGGCGGCCTGCGGACCGACGGCCCGCTCTTCCGGGCCGATCTCTGCCGCCGCCGCTCCCACACTCGCAAAGAAAGCACTCGCAGTCTATCGCTTGGTTGTCCTGGATGTTGTGCGGAGTGTCACGCCCCCACCGGCAGCTCCTCCGACAGGATATTCATGGGCGTCAACCCGCGCTGGCGCAGCGCGCGCAGGCTCAGCGAATCGTGGCGCTTGGCCAGCCGCCGGCCGTTGCGGTCCACCACCAGGCGGCAGTGGAACCAGCCAGGATCGTCGAAGCCCAGGGCCCGGTTGAGCAGGATCTGGCGCGCGGTGGACTTCAGCAGGTCGGCCCCGCGCACCACTTCCGTAATGCCCATGGCCGCGTCATCGGCCACGCAAGCGAGCTGGTAACTTGGAACGCTGTCCCGCCGCCACACCACAAAGTCGCCAAAGTCGCGCCCCGCAACAAAGCGCTGCGTGCCCAGGTTGCGATCCTCGAACACGACCACTTCACCCTCTTGCACGCGGAATCGCCAATTCATGTTCCCCGGCATGTCAATTTCGTTGGCGGTAGGCCCGGGCAATTGCGGCGTGTCTCCCTGCAGCCCCCGGCAGGTGCCGGGATAGATCGGCTCGTCGTCAAGGGGGTCCAGCTTACCCTGGGAAAGCGCGTCATGCATACCCGCTGCGACCCGCTCATGCGGCGCGCCCAGCGCGGTTTCAAGGTCCTTGCGCGAGCAGCGGCAGGGATAAAGGAAACCGCGCCGCCGCAGCGTTTGCAATGCGGCAAGATACACTGCCCCGCGCCGGCTTTGCTCATAGGGCGCAAAGGGCCCTCCCTCGTCGGGACCCTCCTGCCAGCGAATGCCCAGCCAGCGCAAGTCTTCGATTGCGGCTTCGGCATACGAGGACCGGCTGCGCTCGGGGTCCAGATCCTCCATGCGCATCACCAGCGTGCCGCCGGCGTCCCGTGCCCTTTGCGCAGCCGTCCAGAAGGTGCGCGCGTGGCCCACGTGCAGATAGCCGGTAGGTGAGGGCGCAAGCCGGCCGCGATAACTCAAAAGCGGCGCTGGAGAAAGGCTGGCCATGCTAAATATCAGTGTAAGCAGCCCTTGCCTCGCCGCATAGCAAGACTTTGATCCGAATGTAGAGTTTGGTCCCCGCTAACTCAGGAAGCCGACCCACTTGGTATCGTGACCGTGTGATTCGGTGGTTCGTAAACAAGCGATTGGGTGCCCCCGGTCTCGATTTTGAGACCGGGGAGATTACCTGTTCACACGGTCACGATACTAGTCGGATTCGTCTCCGTCCTCGTCGCTCTCGCGGTGGTGATGCCGGTAGTGCCCAAGATTCTCGCTCAGATGATCGGGATCGACCGAGACCTGGACCACGTCCATCTCATGACCGTCGAGATCCAATACGAACAGCCCCATCCGGTCGCCCTCGGGATGAATGAAGATCAGGGTCTGCTCCCCGCCCCGGCGGCTGGTCTCGCGGATGATCCGCTCCCAGCCCGAACCCAGTTTCTCCTCGACCATGCGGTTCAGCTCTTCGCTGTCGACTGGCCCCGAGAAGGCCTCGAACTCCGCCAGGTGCAGGCCGCTTACGCCCTCATGCGTCGCCTTGCGCGAGATGAAACTCACCAGCCCGAGAAAGGGTATGCGCGTGGCCCGCACATGATACTTGCTCTCAATTGAGTTCACCACGCCGTCAAAACCGCCTCCGCCGTTGCCTGCCATCACAACCACCGGAACCAGCAGCGCTACAAACGCGATGGGAATCAACCATAGCCGCCTCATTGGTCACCTCCCGGCTTGACCTTGGTCGTTAACTTTGTTTTTTCCTTGTCCTTGATGTGCGGGTCCTTGACTACCTCATCCAGCGCGCCCAGTCCGCCAATGCCCTTCAGCTTGCCCAGATCTTCCATGCGCACCGGACCCAGAATCAGCACGATGCTCAACTCCTTCGGCTCGACATTCAGGATGAACATCCCGCGCGTCTCGCCGTTCACCTGCTTCACCATCACATCTGTGGACTCCGAGTTCTTGCGCTCGCGTTCCCGCACAATCGGCGACCACTCGCTGGTCTCGAAGTACTTCCGCAGTTGATCGATCTGCTCCGTCGAGTACTCCCCTTCTTTGTCGAACGTGTACTCACGCACATAGATGCCGTCCAGCCCTTCGATCAGTTGCCGGGTGGCGGTTTCGTCCTTGTCTTTGCCGTTCATGAATTTGGCCGCAAAGGCCAGCATGTTCTTGCCCAGCGTGACCTCGGTGACATCGGAAGCGCGCGCGGCCAGCTCCTTCTCGACCGCCGGCGGCAGCGGCAACGGCGACGTTTGCGCCAGTGCGGGTACCGCCAGCGCGGCCGCTCCCAGCACCAAAACTATGATTGGGTTTTGCATGGAGTCTCTCCTTACTCTTGCGCACGGCCATGGGCCGCGAGTTTTGCATTCATCTGGTTGAGCGCGTGACCGGTAATGCGCAGCGCGGTCAGCACCTGCTCGCGGGCCGCCTCGCCCCTCTGTCGTTCCTCTCGAATGTGCGCGTCCCACTCCACCGCCCCGCCCACCGCCGCGGCCAGCACCACTGTAGCCGCCAGTCGCTGCCACCAGAGGGCGTTCCCTTGCGGCCGGGGCGCGCGCCGCCGCCGTTCCATCACCTTGCGCTTCAGGCCAGGCGGTGCCGGCCGCCGCTCCATCGCCTGGCGCAGTTCCTGTTCAAACTCGTCCATCGATTCAAACTCCACCCAATTGCTCCTTCACCCGCACGTACTCTTTCAAATGACTCGTGGCCTTGGCTCGCAGCAGCTTCAAGCCGCGCTGCAGGTTGCTCTTCACCGTGGCCAACGGCGCTTGGATCGTGGCCGCAATCTCCTCCGGCGTCAAGTCCTCCTGGTAGCGCAAAACCAGCGCCGCCCGCTGCGCTTCCGGCAGAGTCGTCAGAAGTTGTTCCAGCCGCGCCCCCAGCGGAGAGCTCCGCTCCTCCAGCTTGATTCCGTGACGCTCTTCCATCTCCACCCACAGATCCACGCCACGCACCCGCCGTCGCCGCAGCGCATCCGCCGAGCGGCTCATCGCCACCCGCCGCAGCCAGAAGCGGGCATGTTCCGCGGTCTCCATCTTCGGCAGGTGCTTGTCCAGTTCCATAAAGACATCCTGCGCAATCTCTTCAGCCAGGCCGCGGTCGCCGGTCATTCGCCAGGCCAGCGAAAACACCATTGCCTGGTGCTCGTCCACGAGTTGTTCAAAATCCGGCTGCCAATCGTGGGCCATAGGCTTCGCTGCTACTCTCTAATCCGCAGAAATGCGGGCGCGGGGATGCAGAGAATACGCTTTCGCTCAGAAAAAGTTCGCAGTGCGAGGGAGCGAGCAGCCTTCGATTCATTGGGAATTCCGAAGCAGCGGCCAAACGGAGCGCAATCTCGGCCAGCTTGATGCTGAATCAGGGTGCGGTTGAAGAGTAGGCGATCAAGCACTCCCCGAAAAGGACTCATATGGGAATGTCCGAGTAAGCGACGATCCTCCCGGAGCCAGGAGCCACAAAGGTCAGTGTCTCAAAGATTGTCGTCACCTGTTTCATTCATTCTCGCCCGAACTCCCGATAATAGGCATCGAGCTTCGTCTCCAATCCGAGTGTAAAAACTGGTCATTCCCCTTCGGGTGCGGCTTGCGTATAGTGCGAGCAGCGGCTCTCACGTCGCCAGAGGTCATGCAATGGCACAATGCTTCCGCACCCTTCCTTTGTTGGCGGTGCTTCTTGTGTGTGCCATGGTGTCCGGGGCTCAGCGACAAACGGTTCTACATACATCGACCGCCAAGGCGGAAATCCCCCCTCCCCTCAATTTCGGTCAATCCATGATTCCCCTCAACGGTCCATGGAAGTTCCAGATTGGCGACTCGCCGACCGACCCGAAGACGGGGTGGCCGGTGTGGGCTGAGCCGGCCTTTGATGACTCGATGTGGCAGAACGTTGACCTGTCTCCAACGCATGGTCTGAAGGACCCCTTAAGTGGCGATCCCCGATACGTTCCCGGCTGGACCGCCAAAGGCCATCCCGCCTACTGGGGATATGCGTGGTACCGCATCCGGGTTCCGTTGTTGACGGGGCCGGGCGAGCAGTTGGCCTTGTCAACGCGAGGTCACGTGGATGACGCCTTTCAGCTCTTTGATGACGGTAAGCTTTTGGGGAGTTGGGGCAAATTCCGCGGCCCCGGCGAGTCGCCGGTCTATTACCTGCCCCAGTCAACTCTGTTTCTGTTGCCACCGCCATCGCTCCCGCGCTCCGGACCTGGGGGGCGCGCCGCCGCTGAACCACGAGAGGAGGTGCTGGCATTCCGTTTCTGGATGGGACGCGGGGAGCTTCTACGCTTCCCCTTCGCCGGCGGATTCCACTACGCACCTATGCTCGGAGACGCTGCCGGAATTTCAGCCCTGGTGCAATTCAATCATTTGGATCTGTATCTCCGATACTCCTTTATGGCTTTCGAGATCGTGTTATTCCTGCTGCTGGCCGTCGTAACCGCCGGCTTGACCTTTCTTGATCGCTCTGACCGCGTCTACCTTTGGATTGCCAGCGCGTTCCTGCTATATGCCCTGCTGATGGGTAACCATGCGCTGGCTATCTGGACGCAGTTTGAGAGCGCCAGAGCCTACTTTACGATCTACCAGATCGTTGTCGATCCACTTCTTGTAGGCGGATGGGCGATGGTTTGGTGGGTCTGGTTCCACTTGCGGCGCCCGGCCTGGGTACCAAAGGCAATTCTTTTGCTCACCATCGCCGACATGGTGTCGAAGGCATTCGGACAGGACCTGGTCAGCGAGTCGGTCCCTCAACAGGTTGGCGCCGCGTTTTTGGATGCATCGATTGCCGTCCGCCTGCTGCTTGCGGCGTTGCTGGCCTTCATTGTCACCAAGGGTATTCGCGAAACCGGCAGGGAGGGATGGTTGGTGCTCCCCGCGGTGCTACCCATAGCGCTTGCGCAATTTCAGGACGAGTTGATCGGCCTTCACGTTGCCGGAGTCTGGCATTTCCTTGGCAATACATTTTTCTTCTCAGACGTTGCGCAGCTGTTGATGACGGTATCTGTCTCATTACTGCTGCTGCGTAGGTTGCTTCTTTCCATCCAACACCAGAAGCAGTTGGCGCTTGACGTGAAGCAGGCGCAGGAGGTGCAGCAGGTCATCATGCCGGAGGCGCGCCTCGTTTTTCCAGGCTTCGTGATCGAGAGCGAGTACCGGCCGGCGCGAGAGGTGGGCGGCGACTTCTTCCAGATCATCCCGCACAAATCGGATGGGAGCTTGCTGATCGTGGCCGGCGATGTGGCGGGTAAAGGCCTGCAGGCCGGCATGACGGTTGCACTTCTGGTGGGGGCCATCCGAAGTACGGCGGAGTTGAACGACGACCCTGCGTTTGTGCTGCGAGCACTGAACCGCCGGCTGCTGGGGCGCGCCGATGCAGCGTCCACTTGCTTGGCGCTGCGCGTGGAGGCTGGCGGTGGATTGACACTGGCGAATGCGGGACACCCAGCCCCGTATCTCAACGGAGAACCGGTGGAAATGGAGGGCGCATTACCGCTGGGCATCCTCGATGGGGTTGAGCCTTCGCTGTTGCGCTTCAAATTAAAAGACGGAGACAAGCTGATTCTGATGTCGGACGGCATAGTGGAAGCTACGGATGCCAATGGGAAGTTGTTGGGCTTCGAGCGCGTGCACGATCTGCTGCGCACGGCGCAGTCTGCCGCTGAAGTTGCCGGCGCTGCGCTGGCCTTCGGGCAGGAAGACGACATCAGCGTTATCTCTGTGACTCGGACCCCAGTGATTGAGCCCGAAATGGCGTGAGGAGGGTTAGGGTACGGGTTTATAGCGCTTGGATGACCGAAAAACCGGAAATAATTCTCAGAAGTCGATAGAAACTCATCTCATTCACCAAGGTCTTCAGGCCGCTTTCCCCTTCAAAACAAATCCGGAATGCTGTGAAACGCGATCCGTGTCGGCGCGGCCTTGAACGCGGTCAGCATGGTTGCCGGCGCCAGCGTGCTCATGCCGTATTTGTTGTTCAGCGCGTCCATGGCCGCCAGCAACCGCGTCCGGCTTTGCTCGTCTTCGGTCCCGTCGAAGAGGTTCAGCGAGTGCAGCCGGTCGGGAACCAGCTCGCCCAGGTGCACGCCGATGAAGTAAGGGTGCTCGTACTGCTTTCCCGCCGGCCGGCTGGCCCACAACCGGCTCAGCGCTGCAATCAGCGTCTGGTTGTCCTGGCACTCGCTCAGCTTCAACTCGCTCTTCCATCCCCGCGTCGGAGTGCCGAAGTTGCTGATCGGCACACCCTCCCCGTGCGGAGCCGCAAAGCCGATGGCCAGCCCGATATTGCTGGCCCACAGCCCGCCCGCGCGCAGCCGCATGGCTGCTTTGTGCAGCAGCTTGTGCGCCACTGCCCATGCCTTTTCCGTCGTCCGCATCTCGGGCGCCAGCACGTGCTGGTGGCTGATCGACTTCAGATGCTCGGTCTCCGACATGTCGAAGTCCTCGCCCCGAAGCCAGTGCCACAGCCGCTCGCCCCACACCGAGCCCCAAAGCTCGCCGGCCTGCTCGCAGCCCAGCGCCAGCAATTGCTCCATGGTGTGGAGGCCCTTCTCGTTCAGCCGCGCCTCCGTCTTGGCGCCGATCCCGGGCAGGTCGTGCAGCGTAAGCTGCCGCAGCGCCTCGGGCAGAATGTCGAGCGGCAGCGCCACCAGGCCGTCGGGCTTTTCCATGTCGCTGGCCACCTTGGCCAGGTAGCGGTTGGTGGCCAGGCCCACCGAGCTGCGCAGCATGGGCCCCACCTGCTCCCGGATGCGCGCCTTCACCCGTCGCCCCAACTCCATCGCTGCCAGCAGCGGCCTCTCCCGGCCCATCAGCCGGCAGGCCATCTCGTCGATCGAGAGCACCGCCGTCACCGGCAGGCAGCTTTCCACGGCTTCCACGATGCGGCGGTGGTAGTCCACGTAGATCTCGTGCCGCGCCTCCACCAGCTCCAGGCCGGGGCACATCCGCTTGGCGTCGGCCACCACAGTCCCGGTCCTCACGCCAAACGCCTTGGCCTCGTAACTGGCTGCAATGCAAACCGTTGTATCGGCCATCATGGGCACAACGCCCACCGGACGCCCGCGCAGCTCGGGGCGAACCTCCTGCTCCACCGAAGCAAAATAGGAGTTCAAATCGACGAACAGCCAGTTCAGGGCCGAGTCCTGCCCCGCATGCGCAACCGGTCCGCTCTCCAGCTCCACGGTCGGGAGCTCTTCCGGCAGCTCCCTAAGCGAAGGGGCCGGCGCCGGATTGGGGCCGTTTACCATATCGGGACCATTTTCGCTTTTTCTTCCCTATAAAGCAAGCATTTCTTTATGAAAACAACTCGTGACGAGGTAAAACTGCCGATGATACACTTGCGGCACGGGATTCCGTCGAACAAGATGGCGAAAAACTGTACCGCGATGGTCATTTCACGGCAGAGTGACGGTTGTCCCCTGGAATACGGTCATTAAGTATGCATAACCTGACTCATTGGTTAGCGTCGAACGAAAGCGTCCTCGCAGTCCTGGTGACGGTGGGTGTGGCTGTCTTCCTCATTTCGTGCCTTGGATGCACCAACTGCCCCTGCCGCGACAAAGACGACCTTTTCCGCCGCCACGAACTCTAGGCCACCGGCCTCCCCAATGGAAGCCCTACGCTACAATTGACCCCGCCGCGCAGCTCCCTATAGAACACTTTGGCTGATACAGTATTGACCTACTCCGTTTCTGCTGAACGCAATTTCTTGATCGGTACTTTGAGACGAGGTTTGCCATGAGAATCTTGAGGGTACTGCTCGTTGTCTGTGCTGCCACCGCGGCGCAATCCGCGCTGGCCGATGATCAGTCGAAACTTGCCGCGATTCGCGCCGCCTGCGCAGACGATGCACAGAAGCTGTGCGCTGGAGTGCAACCGGGCGGGGGCCGAATCGTGGCCTGTCTCAAGGAGCACAAGGAGCAGTTGTCTAACGGGTGCAGACAGGCGGCCGGGCTGCCGCCTTTGAATCCGAGCAGCAGTCCGGCGCCCGGCGCTCCCGGTGCATCATCTGCTCCCGGTGCATCGCCCGCTCCCGCAACCAACGTCTCTGGCGCCGCTGCCAGTTCCCCGGCTCCGTCCTCCAGTTCCGTTGCCGCGCCGGGCGTTTCTCCCGCGAACTCCCCCGCCAAGCCGGCCCCCGCCACCAACGCCGCTCCAGCCACCGTCGCTTCGCCCACCGCTGGAGAGAAGTTTGTCGAGCAAGTCATCGCGGATACGGAACATGGCGGCATGCGCGCGGCAACCATTCACGTGCCTGAGAAGTGGCGCTTCGAGAGCAAGATCGAGTGGCACTACGACCGGATCGAGGTCCCATTGATCTTTTCCTCTCAAGCAGAGAATCCCGACAACGCGGAGGCCTATTTCCAATATCCGTTGCTGCGGGCAGAGATCGTCGATGTTGCGCCCCAATACAGGCAATACGCTTCAACCAATAAGAACAAGCCCGGCGATCACCTGCCCACCGGCGCCATCTGGGCTGCCCCCATGCCTCCCATGCAGGCCCTGGCAAAGTTCATCCAGCTGACTCGCCCCAATGCCGCCAACTTCAAGTGGATCGGGCAGCAGGATCTCCCCGACCTGGCCAAGGCCCTCAAGATGGATCCGTGGCCCAACGATCATGGTGTTGCCATCAAGGTCGGCTACGACCTGAATGGCCAGCCGGTTGAAGAGGCTTTCTTCGGTGTTTACTACATCTCCAAGCAGGGCACCGACGCTGTCAGTCTCGGTCAATTGAGTATGGCCGCAGGTTCATTGCAACAGACCAACTGGGGATTTCGGGCTCTGCAAAGCATGCGCGCCCCCGCCGGCACTCTCGACAAGCGCATGCCCATGTTTTGTTTCGTTGCCAAGTCTTTTTATGTAAACCCGGAATGGGTGCGGCTCTCCAAGGCGATCAACGACAAGATGATGGCCGACTACAACCAGAAAATGAAGCAAGGCTGGGATCAGCTCCGCGCGGCCCAGGCGATCATGGAACAGACCATGAAGCAGCAGGCGGCGTTCCAGGCCAACTTCGACAAGCAGGAAGAGGCCTTCCGGAATAGCGGCGGAGTGGACGACAGTTTTCTGCGGGATGGGGGCGCTCGCAGCGCTTCAGACCATTTTGACGATTTGATCCGCGGAGTGGACACGGTGAACGATCCCAGCACCGGCGGTACGACGCAGCTATCGAACCTGGGTCAGTATCACTTCACCGACGGCTTCGGCAACTACCGAACCAGCGACGATCCCAACTACACCCCGGAAAAGGCGGGTGAAGTGGGAAGCTGGACTCAGATGTCCGCTGCGCCCTAAGTACTCTGAGGCAGAGCCTGGGAGGCTTCACTAGTGGGAGGCTTTACCAAGTTTGATAAGTGAGACTGGTCTGCCCGAGTTGCTCTTGTGACCCGGTCCGCCCCGGCCAGCAAGCTCAATGTCTACCTTCTCGGCTCATACCGCATCGCCACCGCCCCCGAGCCGAACTCCACCCGGCTCACGAGCCTCAAGTCAACATGCTTCGATAGCCCCGCGAACAACGTCGGCCCGTGGCCCGCTAGTCTGGGGTGCACCACGAACTCGTACTCATCGATCAATCCCAGCTCCGCCAACGCCAGCGGCAGTTTCACGCCTCCCACGAGCAGTCCCTTGCCCGGCTCCTGCTTGAGCTGCTGAACGGCCGTCTCCAGGTCTCCGCGCACGAGCTCCGCGTTCCAATCGACCCGCTCCAGGGTGCTCGACACGACGTACTTCTTTGCCGCGTCGATCGTCCGGGCGAAAGGTTCCATCCACTCAGGCCCCGCCCCAGCGCGCGCCGGCAGCCGCCACGTCGCCTCCATCATTTCGTAAGTCACCCGGCCAAAAAGGAGCGCATCGGCCCGTTCAAGGGTCTCGACTACGTTACGAAACAGGTCTTCGTCCGGTGTGATGGCTCGATGATCGCAGCAGCCGTCCAATGTGACGTTGATGGAATACCGAAGAGGTCGCATTCCGCAAGAGTACCGCCGATGGGGTAGACCAGCAAGGTTAGCCCGCTAAGAGCTACTCACGTAAAGCTGTCAATGATAATTTGAGAACCGCTAGGTCTCTCACCGCTTGATCTTGTATCAACTCCGTGCCCCATCCTTTCGCCTTTTTTCTGGCGAAAGGGTGGGATGTCACGAATGCCAAAAAACGAATTCATGCGGTCAGAGTCGCTAGCGGCATGTCGCAGAGACAACGTCACTTCCGCACTTCTCCCGCTCACTGCCCCGCCACCGGCTTCAAATACTCCTCAAAATGCGCCAGGATGCGGTTGTACAAATGCGTCCGCACCTCCGGGCCGTTGAGCGAGTGAGTCTTGCGCGGGTAAATCTGCAAGTCGTAGGGAATGCCGGCTTCAATCAGCTTCTGCACAAACTGCACCGTGTTTTCGATGTGCACGTTGTCGTCGCCGGTGCCAACTACCAGCAGGAGGCGCCCTTTGAGATCCTGGGCAGAGT